>Ga0209631_10007815_pt1 | contig 10578 bp, 7 predicted proteins | sample COG_08_FD_184752 | JGI IMG/M metagenome (GOLD analysis project Ga0209631, IMG submission 184752) | Pelagic Microbial community sample from North Sea - COGITO 998_met_08 (SPAdes) (version 2) | ecosystem: Environmental > Aquatic > Marine > Neritic zone/Coastal water | place: Helgoland, sampling...
AAATATCCCACTCTTTATTTTTTTTAATAAGCATAATTTATACCTTAATTCATATTTTTCGAATATGCTTTAATCCAAACTGACGTATCATGAAAAGCTGCCCCACCATTTGGAGGAACAGGATCTGAACCTACGAGCGTATTAATGCCTTCATTTCCTATAAAGGCTTCACTTGGCCATATTCCTTCTACTACAACTACACCTTGCTGTAACCCTTCAAATGATTCTGTATGTAAAATTACTTTACCTCTATCATTACCTAATATAACTTCCTCATTATTTGATAAATTTAATTTTTTTAAATCTAATGGGTGAATTTTAGCTCGAGGTTTTGCCTCTTTCTCTTTTGAGGATGCAGTCTCAGTAAAAGAACTATTTAAATAATTATGAGCAGGAGCCGTTACTAACCGAAAAGGACATTTTTTAGAAATACTTTCTGTAGTATTCTGATAGTCTGGATATTTTGGCATTTGGCTGTAGTAAGGTCCAATTTTTTTCCAATCAGGTTTAAAGTGAAATTTTTTATCATCATGACCAAAACCATTTATAAAATGAGAGCTATTAAAATCAGGCTGCACATCTTTCCAACCATTTTGCTCTAAATCTAACAAACTTCCATGTTTTGAGCTCTTTAAAGTAAAATCAATTATCTCTCTTTCGGTCATTTTAAAACCTTTATGATGTGCACCTAATCTTTTAGCTAACTCCACTAAAACAGAATGATTTGATCTTGACTCTCCAATAGGAGAAATCAATTTAGGCCCAAATGTAATGTGTTGATGACCTCCCGCAATATATAAATCATCATGTTCAACAAATGTAGTTGCTGGTAAAATAATATCTGCATATTTTGCGGTTTCAGTCATAAATTGCTCATGAACACATACAAATAAATCATCTCTACTAAACCCTTTTCTAACAAGTGTACTCTCTGGAGAGACAATTAAAGGATTAGTATTTTGGATAATCATCCCATATATATTTTGACCATTTTTTAGAGCATGTTTATCGCCATTTAATATACTACCAATTCTCGACTGATCTAAAACTCTGATATTTTCATCTATTACATCTAAACCTTCTATTAAAGTTTTATCGATATTATAGATATCAGCATTTTTATAAAATGCCCCTCCTCCTTCATACTTCCATTTTCCACAAACAGTGGAAAGTGAAACAACTGAATGCATCGCTGATGCTCCATTTCTCTGGCGAGCAAATCCATATCCTAATCTTGTATAAAGTCGTTTTGTTTTTCCAAATATTTTTCCAAACTCTTCAATTTCTTTAACAGATAAACCTGTAATATCTGAAGCCCATTTTGGAGTAAATTTTTTTACATGTGCTTCTAATCCATTAGGGTCATCGGCATATTTGTTCATATATTCTCTATCTGCATAATCATCTCTGAACATAATATGTATTAATGAACAGGCTAAAGCTCCATCAGTTCCAGGTTTTATTGCATAATGAATATCAGCCACTTTAGCTGTTCTATTTTTATATGGGTCAATAACAATTAGTTTAGCATTCCTATCTTTTCTGGCTTTTTGTATGTGCTTCATTACATTAACTTGCGTAGATGCTGGATTACCTCCCCATACTAAAATAATATCAGCAACTGACATTTCTCTTGGATCTGGGCCTGTAAACCTTCCAACTCCAGCTTTAAAACCGCTATCAGTTATAGTATTGCATATCGTAGAATGTTGACCAGAATACTTTAAATCATGCCTTAATCTATTTATTCCATCTCTTTGAACTAAACCCATAGTGCCTGCATAGTAATGAGGCCATATTGCTTCAGAACCATATTTTTGAGTAATTGACAAAAAATTATTAGCTACTTCATCTAAAGCATTTTCCCATGATATTTCTTTAAAATTATTAGATCCTTTATTACCAGTTCTAATTAGAGGTTTTTTTAGTCTATTTGGATGATGAGTTCTTTCAGAATATCTACTTACTTTTGCACATACTACGCCAGATGTATAAGTATTCTTAGCTGCACCCCTAACTTTAAATATGTTTTTACTGTCATGGCTAACCTCTAAAGCACAAGTACTAGGGCAATCATGAGGACAGGCACTAATTGATAAGCTATGATCTATTTCTTGTTTCATTTGCATAACCATTAATTAAGTAAATAATATTTAAATATTATTATGCACAATAACGATTATAAAAAAACTAAATATTAACTTAATTGCTCACATGCTTTTTTAATTCTTTTACATGCTTCTTCTAAGATAGAATCAGAAGTAGCATAAGAAATTCTAAAAAATGGATCAGCACCAAAAGCACTACCTGGAACTACGGCAACGCCTTCAGATTCAAGCAAATATGAGGAAAAATCAATAGAATTTTCAATTACTTTTCCGCTAGCTAATGCTTTTCCTATGACTCCAGAACAAGATGGATAAACATAAAATGCCCCTGAAGGTTTAAGACACGACAACCCATTACAATTATTTAACATATCAACAACCATATCTCTTCTAATTCTGAATTTATCATTTCTTTCTGATAAAAATTCTTCAGGCCCCTCAAGAGCTGCTAAAGCAGCAGCTTGACTTATAGAAGAAGGATTTGATGTGGACTGTGACTGTAATTTTGCCATTGACGAAATTAACTCTTTAGGTCCGCCAGCATAACCAATTCTCCAACCTGTCATGGCATAAGCCTTTGAAACTCCGTTTACAGTTAAAATTCTATCTTTAAGAGCTGGAACAACCTCTGCAAGTGAATAAAATTTAAAGTCATCATAAATAATTTTTTCATATATATCATCTGACATAATAAATATGTTTTCATAATTTAATAATAAATTTCCTAAATCTTCTAGCTCGCTCTTAGTATACGAAGAACCAGTAGGGTTAGAGGGCGAATTAATTATAATCCATTTAGTTTTATTAGAAATTTTATTTTTAATATCATCAGGTATTACTTTAAAATCATTACTTTCTTTACCTTCTACTATAATGGGTATACCCCCAGCTAAAACCACCATATCAGGATAAGAAACCCAATAAGGAGATGGAATAATTACCTCATCTCCAGGGTTTATTGATGACATAAGTGCATTATATAATACCTGTTTTCCTCCAACTGAGACAATAATTTCATCCATATTATATTTAATATTATTATCTTTAGAAAATTTATTTACTATTGCTTTTTTCAAAGCAGGTGTGCCATCGACAGCCGTATATTTAGTTTCTCCATTTTTAATGGCCGTAATAGCTGCATTTTTAATATGATCAGGAGTATCAAAATCAGGCTCACCTGCTCCTAAGCCTATAACGTCTTTTCCTGCTGCCTTCATTTCAGCTGCCAGCTTAGTAATAGCCATAGTAGGCGATGGTTTAATAAGTGTCATCCTTTCAGCAATTAAACTATTTATTTTACTCATTATATTTTTCTCTCAAGCAAATTGATGTTTAATAAAAATTTATTTTAAGTTATAAATATATTTATATGTCTAAATTCAATTAAAATGTAAATATAATATAATAAAAATTTATGAAAGAGATTAATTTTGTCGAGTTATCAAATTTCCGAAAATATGAATAATTTAGGTACAGAGAATGCATTCGTTGTGCTTGCTAGAGCCGCAGAACTTGAGAGACAAGGTCATAAAGTTATAAATTTAGGAATAGGACAACCTGATTTTAAAACTGCTGATCATATTGTTGAAGCAGCAGTTAAAGCTCTTAAAGATGGTCACCATGGGTATACACCTGGCAATGGAATATTAGAACTTAGAGAAGCAGTTGCATTAGATATTTTTAGAAGACATAAGGTTAATATAAATCCCGATCAAGTTGTAGTTGTGCCCGGCGGTAAAGTAACAATGTGGCATTGCATACTAATGTTTGGAGGAAATGGAAAAGAAATACTGTATCCTAATCCTGGCTTTCCCATTTATGAGAGTGCAATAAAATTTTCTGGCGCTAAAGCAGTTCCAATTCCACTACTTGAGAAGACTAATTTTTCTTTTGACCCCGAGGAAACTATTTCATTAATAAATGAAAAAACAAGTTTGATAATTATAAATTCTCCTGCAAACCCAACTGGTGGAATGATTAAAAAAGAATTATTAGATAAACTTGTAAAAAAACTAGAAGATTTTCCTAATGTAAGTATTCTATCAGATGAAATATATTCACACATTCTATATGAAAATGATTTTCACTCAATGTTAAATTATAAATCTATTTTAGATAGATTAATTATATTAGATGGTTGGTCTAAAACATATGCTATGACAGGTTGGAGAATAGGTTATGGAATATGGCCTCTCAAATTAGCTGATAAAGCAACCAGGTTAAATATTAATTCCGTATCATGCACTAATGCTGCTACACAGTACGCGGCTATTGAAGCTTTAAATGGGCCACAAAATCAAGTAGAAAATATGATAAAAGAATTTAAAAAAAGAAAAGATTTGATAGTTAAAAAAACTAATCAAATCCCTGGTATGCAGTCGCAAATGCCTGAAGGTGCCTTTTATACCATGCCTAATATTACTGGGACCAAATTGTCTTCTAAAGAAATGGAAACTCTCCTATTAGAAGAATTAAAAGTTGCAACTGTTGCAGGGACTAGCTTTGGAAAATACGGAGAGGGCTATATAAGGTTTTCATACGCAAATTCCCAAGAAAATATAATAGAGGCGTTAAATAGAATTCATGAATATGCTATAGAAAATAAATGGGGATAACTTATTTAAATATATAAAAATGGATATTTCAAATAAATTTAAAATTATATCTGATTTTATACCTTCAGGCGATCAACCTGAAGCTATAAAAAAATTAAGTGAAGGTTTAAACAATAATGATTTTAATCAAGTATTGCTTGGAGTAACAGGTTCAGGAAAAACCTTTACAATGGCAAAAACAATAGAAGAATTACAAAGACCTGCTCTTATTTTAGCTCCTAATAAAACCTTAGCTGCGCAACTCTATGGAGAAATGAAAACATTATTTCCAGATAATGCAGTAGAATACTTCGTTTCCTATTATGACTATTATCAACCAGAAGCATATGTAGCAAGAACTAATACTTATATAGAAAAAGATGCATCAATAAATGAGCAAATAGATAGAATGAGACACTCTACAACAAGATCATTATTTGAGAGAAAAGATGTTATTATCGTGGCAAGTGTATCTTGCATTTATGGTATAGGGCCAGTAGAAAATTATTCTAAAATGATAATTGATATAAGTAAAAATGAAGTATGTGATAGAACTAAATTAATCAAAACGCTAGTTTCTCTTCAGTATAAGAGAAATGACCATAATTTTAATAGAGGTAATTTTAGAGTAATTGGAGATATAATTGAGGTATTTCCTTCTCATCTAGAAGATAAAGCATGGAGAATAGATTTATTTGGTGAAGAGATAGATTCAATAACAGAATTTGATCCATTAACAGGAAACAAATTAACTGAACACCAACAAGTAAAAATATATTCTAATAGTCATTATATTACTAATAGACCTACTTTAGAACAAGCAATGATAAATATTAAAAAGGACTTAAAATTCAGAATTAAAGAATTAAAGAATGAAAAAAAGCTAATAGAAGCGCAAAGAATTGAAGAAAGAACTAATTTTGACCTAGAGATGATGGAGATATCAGGAACTTGCTCTGGAATTGAAAACTATTCAAGGTATTTAACTGGAAGACTTCCGGGTAAGGCTCCGCCAACCCTATTTGAATATCTTCCAAATAATACAATACTGTTTGTTGATGAAAGTCACGTAACTATTCCTCAAATAAATGGAATGTATAAAGGAGACTTCAGTCGTAAATCTAATTTGTCTGAATTTGGATTTAGATTACCTAGCTGTGTAGATAATAGACCATTAAAATTTGAAGAATGGGATAAAATGAGACCTGAAACAATATTTGTATCAGCTACACCAAGCAATTGGGAACTAGAGCAAACACATGGTCAATTTATAGAGCAAGTTATTAGGCCTACAGGACTTATAGATCCAATTTGTAAAGTAAGTCCAGCTAACAGCCAAATAGATGATGTTATACATCAATGCAAAGAGACAATTCAGTCTGGATATAGATGCTTAATTACTGTTTTAACAAAAAAAATGGCGGAAAATTTAACAGAATATATGAATGATCTTGGTCTTAAAGTGCAGTACATGCATTCTGATATTGATACACTAGAAAGAATAGAAATCATTCAAAATTTAAGAAAAGGTAATTACGATATTTTAATAGGAATAAATTTACTAAGAGAAGGTCTAGATATCCCAGAATGTGCATTAGTGGCAATTTGTGATGCCGATAAAGAAGGGTTCTTAAGATCACATAGGTCATTGATACAAACTATAGGTAGGGCTGCAAGAAATGTTAATGGTAGAGTTATATTATATGCAGATAATATTACAAAATCTATTGATTCAGCTTTAAAAGAAACTGAAAGAAGAAGAAAAAAGCAAATAAAATGGAATAAGAATAATAATATTGAACCAAAATCAATTATCAAAAATATTAGTAATATTATTGATAGTGATATAAAAGAAAAAACAAATATTAATAAAAATGAGGTAATAGATCATAAACATAATATAAATAAATATATTAAAGAACTTAAAAAAGAAATGTTAAATTCTGCTTCAGAACTTAAATTTGAAAAAGCAGCTGAAATAAGAGATGAAATCAAAAAATTAGAGAATAAAGAATTAGGAATTAATTAAATCAGTATTATTAAAGGTGATAAAAAATTGAATAATAAAATAAAAAATGTCCTTATAACTGGTGCAGCAAAAAGAATAGGAGCATCAATAGCAAGTTCATTCGCAGCTAAAAATTGGAATTTAGCTCTTCACTATAATAAGTCTAAAAAAGAGACAGAATTATTATCGGAAAAACTAAAAAAAAAATATAACGTAAAAGTAATCTGTTTAAAAGCAGATTTAACAAATTTAAAACAAGTAAAAAATATAGTTCCACTAGCTAATAAAAATATTGGCCCAATTAATTGTTTAATTAATAATGCAGCTAGTTTTAAATATGACTCTATAGAAACTCTATCACCTAAAAGCTGGGATCTTCATATTAATACTAATATACGGGCACCTTTATTTTTATGTCAGAGCTTTGCAAAAAATTTACAAAAACAGTCTAAAGGAAATATAATTAATATAATTGATCAAAGAGTATGGAACTTAACTCCTCATTTTATATCCTACACACTATCAAAATCTGCATTATGGACTTTAACACAAACTCTAGCTTTATCACTTAGTCCTAATATTAGAGTAAATGCTATAGGACCAGGCCCAACACTAAAAAGTACAATACAATCTAATAAACAATTCAAAGATCAATATAAAAGAATGCCTTTACAAGTGCCAACTACTCTAGAAGAAATTTCTTCCTTTATAGAACTCATAATCCATAGCCCATCTATGACAGGTCAAATGATAGCCTTAGATAGTGGTCAACATTTAGGATGGGCACAATCTAATAATAATAATTATAAGGAAGATTAATTTTAAATGAGTGAAATGCAAAGATGGGTTAAAGTAAATAATTTTGAAACATTGATGAAACTAGGAGTATATCCTAAAGAACAGATAAATGCACAAAGAGTTATTATAGATGTTACGTTAGAAGTAAATATAGATATACATTATGATAAAATTAAAAATGTACTTTCTTATGAAGAAATTATTATAATTATAAATAAAATTTCAAAAAAAAATCATAAATTTCTTGCTGAAACAGTTGCAGAAGATATAGCTCAAGAGTGCCTTAAATTAGATACTGCCATATCGGTCCACGTTTCATTAAAAAAGCCTGATATAATTTCTGGCAAAACAGAAGTAGGTGTAGAAGTTCTATTAAAGAAATAATTATTTATATATTTTTACTATAAATAATTGATTTTTAAGTTTTTTTTCAACAAATAATATTTTATTAAATAAAATTTTTCAAAAATTATGAATTATTATTTATTTTTCAACAAAACTGTAATAAAAAAACCCAGTTTTCTGCCAATTTAAAGTCTATGATTAAAAAATAAGCAACCTATATAAACCGCCTTTATTTCTAGTAGTTTTTAATATAAATACTTATGATATCCACCTACTTATCCACAGATTCGGTGGATACTTTTTTTATGGCAGATTTCCAGTGTTTTTATAAAATTCTAATAGTATTTAATTATAAAAATAGTCAATATATAAATAAATTATTTTAATATAAAAATTAATTTATATATTGACTATATTTAGAACTAAGGATCAATTATGATATCAGCTTCTAGCTTTAAAGCAGGATCAGAATTAGTGAGAAATTATTTATCTAAAGTAAGTGATTCTCCGGGTGTGTATTTTATGTATGATAAAAATAAAAATATATTATATATAGGTAAAGCAAAAAATCTCTCTAAAAGACTTAGTTCTTATACTAAAGCATCTAATATGTCAGTCAGAATACAAAGAATGGTATCTCATATAGATTCTATAGATTGTACAACCACTGACCATGAAGCATCTGCACTAATTTTAGAAGCAAATATGATTAAAAAACATAAACCAAAGTATAATATTTTACTTCGTGATGATAAATCATATCCTTATATTTTATTAAGACAAGACCATAATTGGCAACAAATTATTAAAGCTAGAGGAAATAAATTAGATAAAAAAGGTGATTACTTTGGTCCTTTCGCATCAGTAGATGCAGTTCATAAAACACTAAACGCTATGCAAAGAGCTTTTCCTCTGAGAACCTGTAGTGATTTTGAAATTAAGAATAGAAAAAGGCCTTGTATGCAGTATCAAATAAAAAGATGTTCTGGGCCTTGTGCAAAATTAATTAATGAAAATAATTATTCAAAAATAGTGAAAGATGCAAAACTTTTTCTATTAGGAAAAAATAATAATTTACAACCAAAATTAGAAAAAGAAATGGAATTGGCATCTAAAAATTTTCACTATGAAGAAGCAGCAATCTTAAGAGATAGAATAAGAGCATTAAATTTTATTCAAAAAGCAGAAGGAGCAGACTTAAGAAATATTAAAGATGCTGACATTTTTACAATTACTTCTGTAGATAATAATAACGTCAATAAAGACTTTATTAATAAAAGTAATATTTATTTTGCAATTCAAGTCTCTTTCTTTAGGGCTGGAAAAAACTTTGGTAATAGAACGCATTTTATTAAATTTATAGAAGATACTGAACTCAATTCAATCTTAGATAGTTTCATACCTCAGTTTTATATAAATCAACTTCCCCCACCTTTAATTTTAGTTAGCCATTTACCTAATAACATTAAAATTATTGAAAAAGCTTTCTATCTAGAGCATAAAATTAAAACAAAAATTTTATGCCCTCTTAAAGGAGAAAATAAAAAAGCAATAAAAATGGGAATAGATAATGCTAAGCGCGCGTTAGCAAAAAAAATATCAGAATTTAACTCACATTCTAATTTACTAAAGTCTTTAGCAAATTTATTAAAAATTAGCTCTACTCTAAATAGAATTGAAATATATGATAATTCTCACTTTAATGGTGCAAATATGATTGGTGTAATGGTTGTATCTTCAAATCTAGGATTTGAAAAAAATCAATATAGAAAATTTAATTTAAAAAATAATATAAGGGTATTTAAAGGTAATGATGATTACGGAATGATAGAAGAAGTATTTTATAGAAGGTTTAAAAAATTAACTAATAACTCAGAGCATATATCACCTGATTTGATAATAATAGATGGAGGAAAAGGACAGGTTAATATAGCTTGTAATGTACTAAATAGTCTTGAAATTAGAGATATAATAGTTATTGGTGTATCAAAAGGTAAAGACAGAAATGCAGGTAGAGAAAAAATACATTTTTCAAATATTAAACAATATATTCCAGAGTTAATTCAAAATAGTAAGCAGCTAAACCCTCTAATCTTAGATAAAAACAATCCTGTGTTATATTTCATTCAAAGGCTGAGAGATGAGGCACATAGATTTGCTATAACATCTCAAAGAAAAAAATATTTATCAAAAATCAAGAAATCAATATTAAGCGAAATACCAGGAATTGGACCCAAAAAAAGAAAGTCATTAATGATGCAATTTGGATCGGTTAAAAATATTTCTGAAGCATCACTTAAAGACCTTAGCTCTACAAAAGGTATTAATTCAAATTTATCAAATGAAATATTTAATTTTTTTAATATCGAAAAAAATAATTAATAGTTAAATATTTGTAATAAGAACCAAGAAATTATAAGTTATAAGTTATGTTTAAGTTAAAAAATATACCAAATATACTAACTTTTAGTAGGCTAGCTTGCTGTCCTTTATGGCTTATATTATTTTATTTTGATTATTATTATTTTTTATTAATATTAGTTATTTATTCCTCACTTAGTGATTACTTCGATGGTTTTTTAGCAAGAAAACTAAATTCTGAAAGTATAATAGGCAAAACTTTAGATCCTATAGCTGACAAAATATTTACCTGTACAGTTTTATTAACCTTTGTTTCAGATACAAGAGCAAATTTTATCATAGTAGCAATTATTATAGTTAGAGA
>Ga0209631_10007816_pt1 | contig 10577 bp, 20 predicted proteins | sample COG_08_FD_184752 | JGI IMG/M metagenome (GOLD analysis project Ga0209631, IMG submission 184752) | Pelagic Microbial community sample from North Sea - COGITO 998_met_08 (SPAdes) (version 2) | ecosystem: Environmental > Aquatic > Marine > Neritic zone/Coastal water | place: Helgoland, sampling...
ATGAAGACCAATGCCATGAATGTAAGTTAGTGCAATACTAACAACTTTATTTTGTGGAATGTTTATTCCTGCTATACGAGCCATATATTAATGAATTTAATTATACTGCGTATTTATATTGTGTAATTACCTAAAGTCAACCCTTGTTGCCCTCTATTAAACCGCTAATTTCATCACTAATTTCAGCTATTGGTTTTTCTCCATTGACTACCGTCAATAAATTAGATTGTTTATAGAAATTAATTACAGGTTCAATATTTTCTTCATACATTTCGTATCTCTTAATAGCTATTTGCTCGCTATCATCTGTTCTTTGTTCTATGGTTTTTCTTTCAAGTATTCTTTTTTTAATTGTTTCTAAACTTACCGATAATTTTAAAGCTATATTAATTTTTTGATCATACTTATTTAATAGATTATCTAAATTGTTTACTTGAACTAAATTTCTTGGATAGCCATCAAATATTAATCTATTTTTATAAGTTTTATTAGAAATATATTTTTTAATTAAATTACTTACAATAATATCAGAAACTAAATTTCCAGAATTTATTATTGATACTATTTCTTTGCCTAATTCAGTTTTATCTTTAATTTCCTTTCTTAAAAGTTCACCTGTTGATAATTGATGTAATTTATATTTTTTTACAATAAAATTTGACTGAGTGCCTTTGCCGGCTCCAGGTGGTCCAAAGATAACTATATTCATTAAACTTGCTACTTACCAAATTTTGTTTTTTTTATTAATGACTCGTACTGAGAACTCATTAATCTTGTTTGTACTTGCGTAACAGTATCCATAGCAACAACTACTACTATTAATATCGATGTTCCACCTAAATAAAAAGGGATAGGATATTTTGCAATTAAAAATTCAGGCATTAAACAAACAAAAGTTAAGTATAGAGCTCCAACTGTTGTTAGTCTTATTAAAATTGTGTCAATGTATTCTGCTGTTCTTTCTCCTGGTCTTATGCCTGGAATATAACCGCCGTATTTTCTTAAATTTTCAGCAGTTTCTTTTGGATTAAATACTATTGAAGTATAAAAAAATGAAAAGAAAATTATGCCAGATGCATAAAGCAACATGTAAAGAGGCTGCCCTTGAGTGAACATAGAAGAAATTTTTAAAAAGGTATCAGACTCTGCAAAACCAAAGTTTGAAATGGTAATTGGTAAAAGCAGTAGAGCAGATGCAAATATTGCTGGAATAACTCCAGCAGTGTTGATCTTTAAAGGAAGATGAGATGACTCGCCACCATACATTTTATTTCCTACTTGTCTTTTAGGATAATTAATTAATATTTTTCTCATTGCCCTTTCAAAAAATACGATGAATAAAACTGTTAAAATAACTAAAACAAATATTGCAACTATCATTAAAGCTGAAAGAGCACCGGTTCTTCCAAGTTCAAAAGTTGAAGCTAACGCTCTAGGAATTTCTGCTACAATTCCTGAAAAAATAATTAATGAAATACCGTTACCTACACCTCTTAATGTAATTTGCTCTCCAAGCCACATTAAAAAAGTAGTTCCAGCGACAAGAGAAATTGTTGTAAAAACTCTAAATGAAATACCAGGTTCAATAACTAGATTTCCAGCATTTTCTAACCCAACGGAAACTCCATAACCTTGTAGGCATGCAATTAAAACTGTTCCATATCGAGTAATTTGAGTAATTTTTTTTCTTCCAATTTCTCCTTGCTCTTTAAGATTTTTAAAATAATCTGAAACCCCTGTAAGTAATTGAACAATAATTGAAGATGAAATATAAGGCATTATACCCAAGGCGAAAATTGCCATTCTAGTTACAGCTCCGCCAGAAAACATATTAAACATTCCTAGTAAGCCTTTTTGACTAGAGGCCATTATTTCTTTTAAAGCTAAGGGGTCTATTCCTGATAAAGGAACATATGTACCAAGCCTATAAATTATTAAAATTAAAATTGTGAATAATATTCTATTTTTTAAATCTTTTGCCTGACTAAAAGAACCTGCTGTATTGAGTGTTTCACTAGACATAACTTATTATTTTTTAATTATGCTTATTTTACCGCCTGCTTTTTCTATTTTAGATAAAGCTTGTTTAGAGGCATGATGCGCAGAAATTTCAATATTTTGTTTAATTTCACCTGTACCTAAAATCTTTAATTTTATAAACTTTTTATTAATTAATTTTTTTTCTTTCAGAATTTTCAGATTTATTGTTTTTTTTATATCATTTTTTGTTTTGTCTATAATATTTTGTATCTTAGAGAGGTTTAATATAGCAGTATTTTTTTTGTGTAATGATTTAAACCCTCTTTTAGGCAATCTTCTGTATAAAGGCATTTGACCACCTTCAAAACTTTTAATTGCTACACCAGATCTAGATTTCTGACCTTTGTGTCCCCTCGAGGAAGTTTTTCCTTTGCCAGAACCAATACCTCTACCAACTCTAATTTTCTTTTTATTAATTTTAGTTAAACTATTTAATTCCATTATTTAGCCTCTCTATTTAAAACAATATCTGAAATTTTTTTTCCTCTTATCGATGATAAATTTTTAGGAGAACTTTGTGATCTTAATCCGTCTACGCAAGCTTTTAAGACATTATGTGGGTTTGCTGATCCTAAAGATTTAGCAACAACATCTTGAATTCCTAAAACTTCACATACAGAACGGATTGCTCCACCAGCTATAATTCCAGTCCCTGGAGGTGCAGATCGTAGAATAACTTTACCAGCTCCGTTTTTACCTTTTACATCGTGATGTAACGTTCTTCCATCTTTTAAAGCAATTTTAATTAGATTTCTTTTTGCATCTTCTGTTGCTTTTTTAATGGCATCTGGCACTTGCTTAGATTTTCCCTGTCCAATTCCTACAGATCCTTTTTGATTTCCAACTACCATTAGAGCTGCAAAGCCAAATCTACGCCCACCTTTAACAACTTTAGTAATTCTGTTAATTGCAACAAGTTTCTCTTTTATATCGCTTTCAACTTTTTTATAATCAGCCATATTAAAATTTTAATCCATTTTTTCTTAGAGTGTCTGCAAAGGTTTTAACTCTACCATGATATTTGTTGCTTCCTCTGTCAAAGTAAACTTCGCTGATGTTTTTTTCTTTAGCTCTTTTTGCTAAAATTTCACCTATCATACTTGATTTATCCATTTTTTTTGCTTTTTTTACTTTAATTTCTTTTTCAATTGACGATGCTGAAACTAGTGTCTTCCTTAATTTATCATCAATTATCTGTGCTGATAAATTGTTTAGTGATTTAGATACACATACTCTATATCTATTAACATTAACAGTCTTTAATTTCTTTCTATTTCTTAATTTTCTTTTTGTTTTTCTGTTACTTTTTTTCATTATTTTTTTTTACCTTCTTTTCTTAAAACAAATTGTCCTCTTTCCTTAATTCCTTTTGCTTTATAGGGTTCAACAGGTTTTAAATTTTTTATATCTGCTGCAATTTTTGAAACTAATTCTTTATCAACACCATTGATCTTAATTATTGTTTGTTTTTCAACTGTAATTTTTACATCTTTTGGAATCTTAAAATTTACATCATGACTAAAACCAATTTGTAAATTCAATATTTCGCCCTTTAAGTTTGCTCTGAAACCTACACCGTTAAGTTCTAAAATTTTTTCATGTCCTGTTGATACACCCATAACTGCATTATTAATTAAACTTCTGTAAGTTCCCCACATAATAGAAACTTTTTTATCAATTTTTTTTTCTAATGGAAGCAATTGAAATTCGCTTTCATTTAATTTTGATGAAAAAATTTTATCATTAATTGTTAATTTTTTTGTTCCTTTAGGACCTGTGATAGTTAAATTAGCCCCTTCAATTTTAATAGAAGAATCTTTTGGAATTGTAATATTTTTTTTACCAATTTTTGACATTAAAATACCCTACAAATTATTTCCCCACCAATATTGTTTTTTCTAGCTTCAGTATCACTCATCACACCTTTTGGTGTTGAGATTATTGCTAATCCTAATCCATTCATTACTTTTGGAATACTTGTAGCTCTAGAATAAACTCTTCTACCTGGTTTAGAAATTCTTTTAATTTCCTTTATTACTGGATACCCTTCGTAATATTTTAGAGAAATTTTTAAACTTGTTTTGTTGTTCTCAGTCTTTTCTATAAAAAAATCTTTTATATAACCTTCATTTTTTAAGATTTCTAAAATATTTTTTCTAAAATTAGATGATGGTATTTCAACAGAATTTAATGATCTCATCTGACCATTTCTTATTCTTGAAAACATGTCTCCTATTGGATCTGTAAATGTCATTTTCCTCCTACCAACTTGATTTAGTTATTCCTGGAATTTTACCAGCAGAAGCCATTTCCCGCAGTGCAATTCTAGATATTCTTAGTTTCCTATAAACTCCGTGTGGTCTACCTGAAACCTCACACCTGTTTCTTATTCTAATTTTTGCAGAATTTTTTGGGAGCTTATTTAATTTTAACTGAGCTTCAAACCTTTCTGATAATTCCAATTTTCTATTGCTAATAATCTTTTTTAAGGCAGCTCTTTTTTTCGCATACCTTTTCACTAGTTTAATTCTTTTTAAATTTTTCTGTACTGCACTTGTTTTAGCCATCTATATCCTTAGTTTTTTTTATCATTTAACGGGAAATTAAATTCTTTTAACAATTCAAGTGTCCCTTCTTTGTTCTTACTAGATGTAACAATAGTTACGTCTAATCCTCTTATTTTATCTACTTTGTCAAAATTAACTTCTGGAAATACTATATGCTCTTTAATTCCAAAAGAATAATTATTAGAACTATCTATTCCTTTAGTGGACAGTCCTCTAAAATCTTTAATTCTTGGCAAAGCTATATTGACTAATCTATCTATAAACTCATACATTTTTTGTGATCTTAGTGTTACTTTAACTCCAGCATTTGACCCTTTTCTGGTTTTAAAATTAGAGATTGATTTCTTAAATTTTGTTATTATTGGCTTTTGACCAGCTATTAAAGCCATGTCATCTATGCATGCTTTAAGTTTTTTACCGTCAGACGCATCTTCACCCAGACCCATATTTATTATAATTTTATATAATTTTGGTACATCATGTTTGTTTTTCAATGATAGTTTGTTCATTAATTTTGAAACTATTTCTTTTTCGTATGTTGTTTTTAATCTTGACATTATTTTTGACTAGCTACTTTCTTTTCATTTTTTTTAACATCTATGTTTTTAACGTTAGATTGGTGAATAAAACTTTCTTTAGAAATAATACCACCTTTGTTTTCTTTTGTGGGTTTAGTGTGTTTCTTAATCATATTTATTGATTTAATTTTAATTTTATTTAACTTTCTATTTATTTCTAAAATTTCACCAGTTTTTCCTTTATATTTTCCAGTAATAACTTTTACTTGCATTCCTTTTTTTAACATCATTTTAAAGAACCTCCGGTGCTAGAGAAATTATTTTAGTATGACCTCTTGCTCGTAATTCTCTAGTTACAGGACCAAATATTCTTGTTCCAATCGGTTCACCTTTATCATCTGTTAAAACAACTGCATTTTTATCAAACTGAACTTTTGACCCATCGTCCCTGAAGATTTCTTTTCTTGTTCTTACAACAACTGCTTTATGCACGGCTCCTTTTTTTACTTTACCTTTAGGAATTGCATCTTTAACACTTATTACAATTATATCTCCAACTGATGCGTATCTTCTTTTTGAACCACCTAAAACTTTTATACACTCTACTCTTTTAGCGCCTGTGTTATCTGCAACTGTAAGTTCTGTTTGTATTTGTATCATTATTCCATTACCTGCCAAGTTTTCTTTTTAGAGTAGGGTTTACATTCTATTATTGAGACTTTTTCACCTTCCTTAAATTTATTTTTTTCATCATGAGCATGATATTTTTTTGATCTTTTAATCACCTTTTCATAAAAAGGGTGTTTAAATTTTCTAGTAACCGAAACAACTATAGTCTTGTTGTTTTTTGCGCTCATAACTATTCCTTTTAAAATTTTTTTTGTCATTTTGAATTCTTTATAGTTGTGTATAGCCTAGCTATACTTTTTTTAATCTCGCTATACTGAGCTGGATTATTTATTTGATTGTTAACTTTTTTAAACCTTATATTAAATAAATCTTTTTTAAGCGTTAAGATTTTTTTCTCCGCTTGATCCTTTGTTAATTTTTTATCTTCTTTTTTTGCCATTATCTTTTAATAAATTTTGTTTTTATTGGTAATTTTGCTGATGCTTTATATAATGCTTCTCTAGCAATTTCTTCACTTACACCATCAATTTCAAAAATAATCCTACCAGGTTTTACTCTACATGCATAATATTCAGGAGATCCTTTACCTTTACCCATTCTTACTTCAGTTGGTTTTTTAGAAACTGGAATATTTGGAAAAATTCTTGTCCATACTTTGCCTGTTCTTTTCATGTATCTTGTTAAAGCAACTCTTGCCGCTTCTATTTGTTTGCCAATAATTCTTTCCGGCTGAACTGCTTTTAAACCAAATTGCCCATAATTGAGCGTTACTGCCCTTGCAGCTTTTCCATGTATTCTTCCTTTAAAAGCTTTTCTATATTTAGTTCTTACTGGCTGTAGCATTTTTTACCCTTTCTTTTTTTTCTTTTTCAACATCTTTAGCCATTAGTTCGCCTTTATAAATCCAGACTTTAACTCCGATAATTCCATACGTAGTTAGTGCTTCAGCAACACCGTAATCTATTTCAGCTCTTAGTGTGTGTGATGGTATACTTCCTTCTCTTAACCATTCTGTTCTCGCAATCTCATTACCAGCTAACCTTCCGCTTAACATAACTTTTATTCCTTTAGCATTTAGTCTCATTGCAGATTGCATTGCTCTTTTCATTGCTCTTCTATAAGCAATTCTCTTGACTAACTGTTGAGCTATATTTTCTGCTACTAAATTTGAGTTTAGTTCTGGTTTTTTTATCTCTTTTATATTAACGTTCACATCACTATCAGTTATCTTCGTGATATTTTTCTTAATTTTTTCAATGTCTGCGCCTTTTTTCCCAATCACAAATCCAGGTCTCGATGTATGGATTGAAACAGTACATTTTTTAGATGAACGTTCAATAATAATTTCAGATACACCAGAATTTATAATATTTTTCTTAATATAATTTCTAATTTTAAAATCTTCTATTAAGTATCTTCCAAAATCCTTTTTTTTTGCAAACCATGTTGAATCCCAACCCCTATTTATTCCAAGTCTTAATCCAATTGGATTTATTTTTTGTCCCATTATTTATTTACCTTCTTTTCTTTTTTTTCTTCTAAAACAATTGTAATTCGACTGAATGGTTTTTTTATTGGGCTTGCTCTACCTTTTGCTCTTGGTCTAAATCTTTTCATTACCAAAGATTTCCCAACATATGCTTCTTTAACAAATAAATTATCTATATCAAATTGGTTGTTATTTTCAGCGTTTGAAATAGCTGATTTTACTGTTTTGCTTACATCTATAGCTATTTTTTTTCTAGAAAATTCTAAATCTCTTAATGCTACATCTGCTTTTTTACCTTTAATAAAATTACAAACTAAAGCTAGTTTTCTAGGGCTAGTTCTTACGTTTTTATTAATAGCTTTAACTAAAAATGTATTTTTATCCATTATTTTTTATCTCCAGCTGGTTTAGCGGCTGGTGCAGCAGCTTTTTTATCTGCAGGAGTGTGTCCCTTAAAAGTTCTCGTAGGCGCAAACTCTCCTAATTTGTGACCAACCATTTCTTCTGAAATAGTTATTGGTATAAATGATTTTCCATTATGTATCATAAAACTATATCCAACAAAGTCAGGAATAATTGTTGAATGTCTTGACCAAGTTTTTATTGGCTTTTTATTTGGTGCATCTTTTAATTTATCAATTTTTTTTAACAAACTTGGATGAACAAACGGACCTTTCCAAACTGATCTTGCCATTATTTTTTCCTTTTCTTTCTTCTGGTAATAATTAATTTATCACTTCTTTTTGGTCTTCTAGTTTTTAATCCTTTTGCAGACTGTCCCCATGGAGACACTGGGCTTCTACCGCCAGATGTTTTGCCTTCACCACCACCGTGTGGATGGTCTACAGGGTTCATTGCAACACCTCTTGTTTGAGGCCTTTTTCCCCTCCATCTATTTCTACCTGCTTTTCCAATTTTAATATTTTTTTGATCTGGGTTTGAAACTGAGCCAATAGTTCCTACACAAGCACTATTTACTTTCCTTGTTTCTCCCGATGAAAGTTTTAATATAGCGTAATCTCCATCATATCCTGATAAAGTTATTGAAGAACCAGCTGATCTTGCAAGTTTTCCTCCGTTACCTGGTATCAACTCAACATTATGAATTGATGTACCTGGTGGAATATCTTTTAGTTCTAATGAATTACCAGTCTTAATTTCTGCATTTTTACCAGCTTGTATAATGTCACCAACTTTTAAACCTTGTGGTGATATTATATAAGACTTTTCTTTGTCTTCATAAGTTATTAAGGCAATGTACGCAGTTCTATTTGGATCATACTCAATTCTATCTACAGTCGCTTTAATGTCTTTTTTTTTTCTAAAGAAATCTATAATTCTAAATTTATGTTTTGATCCTCCGCCCATATGTCTTGAAGTAATACGACCTGCATTATTTCTTCCGCCTGTAACATGTTGACCTCTGGTTAGAGGTTTGTACGATGAACCCTTCCATAAGTGACTTTTATCTACAACGACAGTACCTCTAGTTGATTTTGTATATGGTTTAAAAGTTTTTAGTGCCATGAATTAAATTCCCGTTGTTAGGTCAATACTTTGACCTTTTTTTAGAGTGATAATTGCTTTCTTATAACCTTTTTTAATAGATTTTTTTCCTTGTTTAATCTTAAATTTTGACTTTTGATTTATGATATTTACTTTAATCACATTTACATTAAATAGTTTTTCTATATTTTTTTTAATAGTTTTTTTATTAGCACCATCATGAACTCTAAAAACTGTTTTATTCTGTTCTGACAATATTGTAGCTTTTTCGGTTATTATAGGGCTTCGAATTGAGTCTATATGATTAATTTTTTTCATTTAGAAGTCTTTCTTGAATTTTTTTTGCCGATGAAGATGTAATTATTACATTTTTATATTTAAATAAATCATAAATATTAGTTCCTTCATCTTTAATTAATTTTACATTTTTAATATTACGAGCTGATTTATTAATATTTTTCATTGAGTCAACATCTGAAATAATTAGAACATTATTTAACTTATTTTTTTCCAAAAATTTATTAAATTCCTTAGTTTTTTTAACTTCTTTTTTTATATCAGCTAGAATATGAAGATTTTTATCATAATGTTTTTTCGATAATGTTTGTGCTAGAGCAAGTTTTCTAACTTTCTTATTTATCTTTTTAATTTTATAAACAGCACCTTTGGGACCGTGAGCTACACCTCCGCCAACAAATAGGGGAGCTTTTTTACTAGCATGTCTAGCACCACCGCCACCTTTTTGTGGAACAATTTTTCTAGTCGATCCTTTAATTTCATTTCTTTGTTTGGTTTTGGCCGTCCTTGGCTTTGCTTGATTAAATTGCCAATCAATAACAAATTTAATTAGTTTATGATTAACTTTTAACTTTATTAGTTTATCTGAAATCTCAATTGACTCTGTTTTTGAGCCATCAATATTTAGGAGCGGGAATTTCATTTATTTTTTCCCTTTCTTGGCTGCAGCTGCTTTAACTTTTGCCTCGTATTTTTCTTTAATAGTTTTTCTTGTTACATTTTTTACTGACTCTCTAAGAAATACCGTAGAATTTTTTGATCCTGGTATTGAGCCTTTTAAATATAGTAAATTATTTTCCAAATCTGATTTTACTACTTCTAAATTTAACATCGTTCTTAACTTATCACCCATATGTCCAGCCATTTTTTTACCTTTAAAAACTTTTCCCGGATCTTGTCTTTGACCTGTTGATCCATGAGACCTATGAGAAACTGAGACACCGTGGGAGGCTCTTAGACCTCCAAAATTCCATCTTTTCATAACCCCTGCAAAACCTTTACCAATTGTCTTAGATCTGACATCTAAAAATTTTTTATCCTTAAATATTTCTAAACCTAATTCGTTACCTTCTTTAAATTGATCGGTTTTCTCAACTCTAAATTCTTTAAGTATTTTTTTTGGCTCAGTATTTTTCTTTGCAAAGTAACCCTTCATCTGTTTAGTTAATTTTGAATTTTTAAGTTTGAAAAAACCAAGTTTGACTGCGCTATAACCTCTTTTGTCTTTTGATATAACGTCTATAACTCTACCTTTTTCTACTTTTATAACCGTTACAGGAACTGATTGACCGCTATCCATAAATTCTCTGGTCATTCCTATTTTAGTTCCTATTAATCCAATGCTCATAAATTTATATCTTTATTTCTATATCTACACCTGATGCCAAATCTAATTTCATTAAGGCTTCTACTGTCTGTGGTGTTGGTTCTATGATGTCTATTAATCTTTTGTGTGTTCTTGACTCAAATTGTTCTCTACTCTTTTTATCGATGTGAGGAGACCTTAAAACTGTGTATCTTTCTATTCTT
>Ga0209631_10007822_pt1 | contig 10571 bp, 10 predicted proteins | sample COG_08_FD_184752 | JGI IMG/M metagenome (GOLD analysis project Ga0209631, IMG submission 184752) | Pelagic Microbial community sample from North Sea - COGITO 998_met_08 (SPAdes) (version 2) | ecosystem: Environmental > Aquatic > Marine > Neritic zone/Coastal water | place: Helgoland, sampling...
ACCTTGGTGTTGTTCCTGTAGAGAACTCGTCAGAGGGAGTTATTAATACAACTCTAAACTGTCTTGCAGATAACAAAGATATTTATATTACTGGTGAAATTTACTTAAATATAAATCATCAACTTGCTGGATCTAAAAAATTCAATGTTAAAGATGCTATCGCTATAGCATCTCATCCTCAGGCACTAGGACAATGCAATAAATGGATAGAAAGAAATATTGGGTCAATAAAAAGGTTAGAAATGTCCAGTTCAGCAGAGGCAGCAAAGTATGCAAAAGAAAACTCCAATATTTTATGCATAGTTAATCACCTTGCTGTTTCTAAATATAAATTAAAAGTTATTAACGAAAATATACAAGATTACTCAGAAAACAAAACTAGATTTCTGGTTGTGGGAAGGGAAAAAGTTGGCAAAACAGGAAATGATAAAACTTCAATGTTAATCCAGACTGAAAATAACCCAGGAGCGCTATTAGGCGTTCTTAGTCCATTTGAAGAAAAAAATATTAACTTGAGTAAAATTGAAACAAGACCATCTAGGGACATAGCTAATTCCCATGATTTCTTTATTGACTGTGAAGGTCACCAATTAGACAGTAAATTAAAAACTGTAATTAAAAAAATTAAAGATTCAGGAGCATCAGTCCGCTTGCTTGGATCATACCCTGATTTTATATGAGCACCTTGTTTGAAAATTTAAATCATGGAATAAATGAACTCCATCCTTATGAGCCCGGAAGGTCAATTGAGGAAGTGGTTGCTGAATATAAGCCTGAGAGAGTGGTTAAACTAGCTTCAAATGAAAACCCCTTAGGCCCATCTCCAAGGGCGCTAGAGGCAATACAAAACTTTTCATCAGATTTACATTTATATCCTGATGGAGATGCTTCAAAGCTCAAAGATTTACTCGCTGAAATGGAAGGAGTTGATTCTGACCAGCTAATTATTGGTAATGGATCGAATGAAATTCTTGAACTAGCAGCAAGAGCATTTTTAAATAAAGATACAAGCGCCGTTATGTCTAAGCATGCATTTGCAGTATATAAAATAGTGACCCAAGCATGCGGCTCAGAGATTGTTGAAGTTCCAATGAAAGAATGGACTCATGATATAGATAAATTTCCAGATTATATAAAAAGCAATACCCGCATTTGCTTTATAGCCAACCCCAACAACCCTACTGGAACGTATAATTCACATAACGATTTTGTAAATATGATGAAGGAGATTCCATCGTCTGTTCTTGTTATTTTAGATTTAGCATATTTTGAGTATGTTGATAAAAATGACTATGTAAACACTCAATTGCTTCTTAATCAGTTCCCCAATTTGCTTGTAACAAAAACTTTTTCAAAAATTCAAGGTCTAGCAAGCTTGAGAATTGGATATGGGCTGGGCTCTAAAAAAATTATGAAAATTTTTAATAAAATTAGACAACCTTTCAATACTAATTCTCTTGCTCAAGAAGCAGCATTCCATGCCATTAATGACAAAGAACACATTCAAAAAAGCATTGATTTAAATAACACTGAAAGAAAAAGAGTATCTTTTGAACTAGAATCAATGGGTTTTAATTGCATACCATCACAAGGAAACTTTATTGCATTTAAAGGCAATTTTAATCCTATAGAAATCTTTACAGAACTTATGAAACTAGGTGTTATTGTTAGACCAATCGCTCTTTATGATATGCCTGAATATTTAAGAGTTACTATTGGCACTGAAAGTGAGAATAATTATTTCTTAGAAAAGGTTAGATTATTAACCAATGAATAACGTACTTATTGTTGGGCTAGGGCTAATTGGAGGCTCTATCGCAAAAGCTTTAAAGGCTTCCAAAAATGAACTTAACGTTTATGGTTTTGATAAAAGCGAGGCCGTGTTAAAGGCTGCAATAGGTGATGAGACTATCAATAATTATATAAATATTGATGATGATTTTGACTCCATTAAAGACAATCAAATTGATATCATAATAATTTGCACACCTTTATCAATCACTATAGAAATATTAGATCTACTAGAATCTAAAAGAATTTTTAATACCAACGTTACGATCACAGAGGTCTCAAGCTCAAAACTTTTAATCGAAGAAAAATTTGGAAAATTAAAAAATGTGGTCTTATCTCACCCAATGACAGGATCTGATCAAGCAGGTTACCAGGCTTCCATAGAAAACCTTTTTCATAACAAAAAAGCAATTTTAATTAATTCAAATTATGTTGAAGAAGAGCATTTAAATAAAGTAGGTAACTTTTGGAAACTTCTTGGAAGCAGCGTCTCATCAATGAGTGTTACAGAGCATGAAAGTGCAATGGCTTTTGCTAGTCACCTACCTCATTTAATTTCCTTTGCTTTAGTAAACTCAATTATGATCGAAGACGATATAAATATTAGCTCATTTGCAGCAGGTGGCTTGAAGGAATTTTTAAGAATTGCAGGATCAGATCCTAAAATGTGGGCAGATATATTCGCAAGTAATAAGCATGAAATCAGAAGATCAATAAAAAGTTTTAAGAATAGTCTTGATGTGCTTGAGCAAAAATTTTCAAACGAGAGTGAATTGGAGCATGCAATCATGCAAATTAAAAAATATAAAGATAGCTCGTTTTGAATTTCTTAGCCAAACATTCTGCACAACTTAATGGGGAGGTTATATGTCCTGGAGATAAATCTATTTCCCAAAGAGTGGTAATGATTGCTTCTTTCTTAGATGCCGACATTAATATTACGGGATTTTTAAATGGCAATGACCCAATATCAACAGCGAATGCTCTTAATCAAATAGGTGCTGGAATTAATATTGATGCGACCAATGTGAGCATAACCAGGCGTGAAGGCGCATTAATTAGTTCTTCAAACACTATTGATTTAGGCAACTCTGGCACAGGAATCCGTCTGTTAATGGGATTTATCTCTGGTCTTGGTATCGAAGCGACCCTTACAGGCGATGAGTCTCTTATAAAAAGACCTATGAAGAGAGTTTCAATTCCACTATCTGAAATGGGCGCATTAATAACTACATCGGCATCAGGGACTCCTCCAATAAATGTTATGACTGGAAGTCTGATTGACAATTTTGAATATGATATGCCTATTTCAAGTGCTCAAGTTAAATCTGCAATTTTGCTAGCTGGCTTGACGGCAAATAAAAAAGTTACTGTTGTAGAAAAAAAAATAACAAGAGACCACACCGAAAGGATGATTAATTTTTTCGGTGGTAATGTTGAGGTGATTTCTGAAGGTGAGGGTAGAAGAATTACTCTTCACCCAACAAAACTTATCTCAAAAGATCACTACAAAGTTGCTGGAGATTTTTCCTCTGCTTCATTTCTAATAGTTGCCGGCCTTATAGCTAAAAACTCTGAAATCTTAATAAAAAATGTTGGATTAAATCAAACAAGGTCTGGATTACTATCTGTGTTAAAAAAGATGGGAGCAAACATACAAATATTGAATCAGAAAACTGAGTGTAACGAGGATGTAGGAGACTTACTTGTTAAATCTTCTGCCTTACATGGTATTGAAATAGGTGGCGCAATCATTCCCAACATTATCGATGAAATTCCAATTTTAAGTATTGCAGCCTCATGTGCTGAGGGCAAAACTACCATTAAGGATGCCAAAGAGCTTAGAGTGAAAGAGTCAGATAGACTAGAAGCAATTGCATCTGGTTTAAAAGTACTTAATGTGCCTCATTATTTGTACGAAGATGGAATAGAAATTTCAGGGGTCAAGGAAATATTTCCAAGTGATCAGCCTATAGATTCGTTTGATGATCACAGAATTGCAATGAGTTTTTTGATTTCTAGTCTAGTTAGTTCTAAAGATATTAAAGTTATGAACTGTGAAAATATTTATACATCATTCCCTAGTTTTTTTGATGAAATGAAAAAGATTGGTCTAAATATGGAGAGGCATGGATAAAATTATTACCATCGATGGTCCATCTGCATCTGGGAAGGGTTCACTAACAAGATCTATTGCAGCAGAATTTAATTTTAATATTCTAGATAGTGGTTTGCTTTATAGAGCTTATGCATATTTTTACAAAAAAGAAGTTAATTTAAATAATATAGGCAAGAAAATAAGCGGTCTATCTTTCAGTTTTAATTCTGATGATGTTCAGATTTTTGATAATGCAGAAGAAATTACATCACTATTGAGATCAGAAAATACAGCCAAAGTTGCATCAGCATTAAGCTCAAAAAAAGAAACTAGAACAAACCTGCTTGATATACAAAGGTCATTTTATAACGGAAAAGGTTTGGTTGCTGATGGAAGGGATATGGGAACTGTTGTATTTCCTGATGCAAGGTTAAAAATATTCTTAACAGCTTCAAGTGAAGTTAGAGCAAAAAGAAGGCATATAGAGTTGCAGAATCGTGGTCAAGAAGTTAATATGCGCGATCTGATTGTAGATATTGAAGAAAGGGATTTGAGAGACAGAACTAGAACATTATCTCCTTTGATTCCAGCAGAAGATTCAGTTGTAATTGACTCTTCATCAATGTCTCTTGACGAAGTACTGAGTTTTACTAAAAAGCTCGCAAAAAAGGAATTTGATAAATGACAGAATCATTCTCAGCTTTACTTGATGAAAGTTTAAGCACACTTGATATGCAACCCGGTTCAATTGTTTCTGGGGTTGTGTTGGATGTCGATAATGACTGGGTAACAGTCCATGTCGGCTTAAAATCAGAAGGAGTAGTATCTCTTGATGAATTTAGAAACAATGAAGGCGAAGTAAGTATCGCTGTTGGAGATGAGGTAGAAGTAGCACTAGAGGCTGTTGAAGACGGCTATGGTGAAACAAGAATCTCAAGAGAAAAAGCCAGAAAAATATCCACATGGAAAATGCTTGAAGAAGCACTTGAAACTGGAGAATTTGTTACTGGTAAAATCCATAACAGAGTTAAAGGCGGCTTCGCAGTTGAAGTTGAGGTAGTAAAAGCTTTCTTACCTGGATCACTTGTTGATGTCAGGCCGGTAAAAGAGGCACCTGACATCGAAAATACAGTACAAGAGTTTAAAGTAATTAAACTTGATTACAAAAGAAATAATGTTGTACTTTCTAGAAAGGCTGTTCTTGAAAAGAATAACTCAGCGGTAAAAGTTGAACTTCTCAAAAACTTAGAAGAAGGTCAAATAGTTAAAGGTATTGTAAAAAATATTACTGACTATGGAGCTTTTGTAGACTTAGGTGGATTAGATGGCCTACTCCACATAACAGACATCTCTTGGTCAAGAGTTACCAACCCTGCAGAAATGTTATCACTAGGTGATGAGATTGATGTAAAGGTTTTAAGTTTTGATAAAGAAAAATTAAGAGTATCACTTGGTCTCAAACAGATTCAAAACGACCCTTGGGAAAATGTTGAAAGCAACTATGCAGTTGGTGGAGTATACGAAGCATCAGTTTCTAATATTACTGACTATGGTTGTTTTGCTCAGCTTGAAGAGGGAATTGAAGGTTTAATTCACTTATCTGAATTAGATTGGACAAGTAAAAATATACATCCTTCAAAAGTCGTAGAGATGGAGCAGAAGATCAAAGTAATGATTCTAGAAATAGATCATGAGAAAAGAAGAATTTCTCTAGGCTTAAAGCAAACCAAAGCAAATCCATGGACTGAGTTCTCTAATAAATATGCATTAGGCGATAAAGTTGAAGGACAAATAAAATCTATTACTGATTTTGGTATTTTTGTTGGCCTTGAGGGTGATATTGATGGATTAATACATTTATCTGATATTTCAGATGCTGAAGATCCTAAAGATGCTCTTGATGAATTCAAAAAAGGCGACAAGCTTAATTGTTTAGTATTTGCAGTTGATGCAGATCGTGAAAGAATTTCATTAAGATTAAGTGAGTAGTAAGGGTTCCAAAACTTACAATCGATCAGATATTGAACTAGAACTATTAAGTCAGTTTCCAGACTTAACAAAAAAACAAATTAGATTAGCTATAGACTCTATCATTGAGTCTATAGTTGATTCTGTGGCATTTGATGAAAAAGTTGAATTGAGAGGATTTGGTACTTTTTCAAAAAAATATATAAGACCTAGGAAATTTATCAATCCCAAAACTAAAGAGATTTCCTATCTTGGTGAAACAGCTACTATGCATTTCAAGCCATCTAAATCATTGATTCAAGACTAAGATATAGTTAAGATTCAAGCTATGAAACATTCGATAATTGTTGCTCTTGATGAGCATAATCAAGAAAATTTTGATGATGTGCTTAGCCAGCTTGATCCAGGCTTATGTATGGTTAAAATTGGAAGTGTTTCCTTTAACTCCTTGGGAAGGGAGTGTGTTTTAAAAGCAGCAAATAAAGGCTTTGATATATTCTTAGATCTCAAACTTCATGACATTCCAAACACAGTTAAAAAGTCTATAAATGGATTAGTTAATCTACCAATTAAAATGATGACAGTCCATGCGTCGGGCGGGCAAAGAATGCTTGAAGAGTCGGTCGCCGCAACCATAAACACAGATATAAAAATATTTGGTGTAACTGCCTTAACAAGCCTTAGTGATACCGACACAAATTTTATATATAAACGTGAAGCCAAAAAACAAGTCCTTGCTATGATTGAACTTGCTAAAAAAAGCAGTATTCATGGTGTTGTTTGCTCCCCGCAAGAATTAAGTTTAGTTAAAAATAATTCAAACTTACTAACTATCACCCCTGGAATTAGGCTTAAAAGCCTTGATGATGACCAAACAAGAGTTATGACACCAAAAGAAGCCATCGATAACGGTTCTGATTTCTTGGTTATAGGCAGACCAATAACAGCATCGAACAACATTAAAAATTCACTAAAAGAAATATATGACTCAATCCAGTAATAATTATCCTTATGTATATGAGGATGAATACATTTCATATAAATCGCTTTTTCCATCCTTTAGTAAAAAGGACTTCGATAAGCTGGAAAAAATTTATAATCAACTAGATATTGACGGCGAGATTAAAAAATTATTCTCTGAGTACAAAATCAATACAACTGAAGATCAAGCAGCACTTCATCATGTATATAGAAGTGCTTATGGGCACAAAATTAGCAGTGTCCATGAAAAATTCTATGAAGTTGCAAAGAGTTCCATTTCTGAGTGTATTAAATTAAAAGAAAAGCTTATTCAGAAAGGCATAAAAAATATTGTTACTATTGGTATTGGTGGTTCATTTGAGGGGCCTAAGCTTCTTTTAGAAACACTTACTCAAAAACATGACAGATCATTCAATCATATTTTCTTAACAGGGCCTGATACCCAAGAGTTTATAGATGAAATTGAACCTTTAAATAAAAATGAAACATTTTTTATAGTTTCTTCAAAATCTTTTTCAACTGACGAAACAATGCAAAGCCTTAGACTTGCAAGAGAATGGATAGGAGATAATTTGGAGTTTAAAGATCATTTTATCTGCGTAACTTCACAAATTGAGAAAGCTAAAAAGTTTGATTTTGATGAAACTACAGCAATTCAATTTCCCAATGAGATTGGCGGAAGATATTCCATGTGGTCACCAATTTCTCTTTCTGCAATTCTAGAGCTTGAAGAGCAATTCATAGATTTTTTAAAAGGTGGCTCGCTAGCTGATAAAAATCTTAATTCTAATAATGATTATAAGCAGTTCATTAAAACCATTATCTTCAGTGATCTATGGCATAACAATTTTGATAACAAGCATACAAGAGTTCTTCTAACCTACAGCTGGAAGTTAAGATATTTTACTGATTATGCTCAACAACTTGAAATGGAGTCTATAGGAAAGGGGGCAAACAATAATTCTCCTTTTAATAAAACAGGACAGGTTATTTTTGGAGGGTTTGGGTCTACAGCTCAACATTCATATTTTCAATTACTGCACCAAGGAACTTCCTCCTTTTGTACAGATATAATTTGCGTAGATACAGATAAAAAAGAGAATGAATTACTTTTTGCTCAATCTCAGGCTCAGGCAGGTCTTCTAGCTTTTGGTGCAGATGAAAATCTTCAAGATCATGAAAAAGTAAATGGACAATCTCCAGTCAATTTAATATCACTAAAGGAACTTAATCCATTTAACTTAGGGTATTTAATAGCATCATGGGAGCATAGAGTTTTCTTAACTTCGCGCATGCTACAAATCAACCCCTTTGATCAATATGGAGTTAGTGCTGGGAAGATATTTGCAAGAAAATACTTAGATTCTAATGGCGGTTGATCTTAAAAAAATTCCCACAACTCCTGGAATTTATAAATTCTTTCATAAATCAGAAATAATATATATTGGCAAAGCTATCAACTTAAAAAAAAGAGTTTCAAGTTATTTTGGTAACTCTAAAAAGGATAGAAAAACTGGCCAAATAAAAAAACTAACAGACCAAATAGAAACTTTCTCAACTAAAAATGAGGTTGAGGCTTTGCTTTTAGAGCAGCTTCTAATTAGAGAAAATAAACCAAAATTTAATATTTTATTAAGAGATGATAAAACTTATCCATATATTTTCTTTTCAGATAATCATAATTACCCATCTATCGGCTTGAAAAGAACAAAAAAAGCAGTAGATGAAAAGTATTTTGGCCCTTTTGTAAGCTCATATGCGGTTAAAAAATCAATTAAAGAAATACAAAAAGTTTTCAAGATAAGAAATTGTAGTGACAATACTTTTTCTTCAAGAACCAGACCATGTATTGAGTATCAAATGAAAAGGTGCAGCGCACCATGTGTTGGTCACATCACTAAAAATCAATATACTGAAGATTTAATTGAGGCCAAAAATTACCTAACCTCATCTGATTCACAAACAATTAAGAGGTTACAGAGAGAAATTGAGTTATTTTCTAACAGGCTTGAATTTGAAAAAGCTGCAACTGCAAGAGATAAACTTAAGAGAATAAACATAATCCAAGAAGAGCAATCTGTAACAACAAAAGCAAAGGATATAGATATATTTTCAGTTGCAGAAGATAGCGGATATCTGGGTATTTGTACGGTAGTTGTAAGAAAAGGAAAGATAAGAGGGACCAAAACCCAGCTAGTAAAAAAAGGATATTATGAGTCATTAAATGAAGTTTATGAAAGTGCTTTAATAAATTTTTATAATATCAACCCTGATATACCTAAAAAAATTCTTACTACTGATATTGTTTCTTCAAGCACTATTATTGCTGAAGCTATTTTTAAGAAAGCTAAGACAGTTACTAAGATCATAAGTACTCCGAGTAAAGATATAAAACCCATTTTTAATCTCTGCAAATCTAATGCAAAGCAAGTCATCGCAAATCATTTAAGCAAGGAAGAAAAATACACCTATGCCTTAAGTGAGCTAAAAAGCAGTCTAGGAATGAAAGATTTAAATAAAATAGAAGCCTATGATATAAGTCATTTATACCAGGATCATGCGGTTGCCTCTTGTGTTGTGTATTCCAAAAAAGGAGCAAATAAAGAAAAATATAGACTATTCAATATTCCTAAAGATTTAGCAGGTAACGATATTGGATCACTAGAGCATGCTCTTGAAAGAAGACTAAAGTATTATGAGGATAAAGATATAAAACCTGATTTATTATTAATAGATGGCGGTAAAACGCAGTTAAAATTCGTTGAAGCATTAATTAAACGCTCTAAACACTCAGATATTAAAGTTATTTCAATTGTTAAAGGCGCCAATAGGGTAAGAGCTACTGAAACCATTCTTTCCAATGAAGGAGTTATTGAGATGGACAAGTATTCAAAAGGATATCTTGTTCTTCAAGAGATAAGAGATGAGTCTCATAGGTTTGCAATAACAGCGCAAAGAAAAAAGAAAAAACTTAGCATAAAGAAATCTTTTCTAGACGAAATTAATGGAATTGGCCCTGTAACAAAATCCAATCTTCTGAAAAAATTTAAAAATATAAAAAATATAAAAAATGCTGGATTAGATGAATTAATGACTATTAGTGGCATTAATGAGAAAATAGCTCAACAAATTATTTCTTATAAAACTTAATGGCTATATTTATAAATTTACTCACCATATCAAGAATGGCTCTTGGAGCATTTATATTTATTCTTTTAACTCGAACAGAGATGTATTGGATAGCATTTGTATTGTTTTTTATTGCAAGCATTACAGATTACTTTGATGGTTATTTGGCAAGAAAGTATAATCATGTATCTCAAATTGGAGAAATTCTTGATCCTATTGCCGATAAAATTCTTATTGTTTTTTTATTATTTGCAATATCTGTAAATCTTACTAGTTACTATATTGCATTTGCATCAGCATTAATTATTACGCGTGAAATATGGGTTGGAGCCCTTAGAGATTTTAATGCAAGACAAAATAAATCTGATGCCACAAAGGTTACATTTTTAGCAAAAATAAAAACAACCATCCAGCTATTTACAATTAGCACTTATCTTTTGGGGCTTGGAATGAACAATATGTTGGTATTTTTAATTGCTGACATGTTGCTTTTAATTTCACTCATAATAACTATCTACACTGGCTTCATATACTCCCTTAATACTTTTAAAAAATAATAAAATGGTTAAAAGTTCAAGTCATAACATTACCATTATTGGTTCAG
>Ga0209631_10007829_pt1 | contig 10564 bp, 7 predicted proteins | sample COG_08_FD_184752 | JGI IMG/M metagenome (GOLD analysis project Ga0209631, IMG submission 184752) | Pelagic Microbial community sample from North Sea - COGITO 998_met_08 (SPAdes) (version 2) | ecosystem: Environmental > Aquatic > Marine > Neritic zone/Coastal water | place: Helgoland, sampling...
ATTTTTCTTTTGCGGGCGTAGCTCAGCTGGTAGAGCACCACCTTGCCAAGGTGGATGTCGAGGGTTCGAATCCCTTCGCCCGCTCCACTTTTCTTAACTAAATATAGTTTCCATCTCGGATTTTACCTCGGGCTTGCAAGCGACAATTGAAGAATAGTTTTTATCTTGCGATAGATCAATTATTTCAATCCCAGCACCCCTCAGAATTGGAACCAAGGGTAAGATGTCAAAGGGTTTTAAATCAATATCGATCATAACATCAGCTTTTCCGATACAAAGAAGGTAATAGCCAAAACAATCGCCCCAGGTTCTAATGGTTGTGTTTAAAGTTTCTAATTTCTCAAATTTGTTTTTAAACTTGGAACGCTCTAGTCTGATATAGTCAGTCGTTAAAATTAAAGAATTACTCCATCCTTCAAATTTTGTTGTTTTAAAAGCGACACCATTTAAAAAAGCGTTTTTGTTATCACCAGTTAAAAGCCTATTTTCTACCATTGGCAACCTGAGAGAACCGAATGTTGGAATTTTGTTCTCTAGCAAGCCAATTAGTGTACCAAAAAAAGGGACACTTTTAACAAAATTGAAGGTTCCATCAATCGGGTCAACGATCCAGAGATATTTTTGGTTAATATTAATATCCTGCATTTCTTCTCCTATACAGCCGTGTTCCGGGAATGTTATTTCAATCTTTTCCCTTATTATCGCTTCTACGCCAGTGTCTGAATTTGTCAGCAAAGAACCATCGGGTTTTTTTGAGACATAAAGATTATCTAAGTTAAATGAATCTTGAATTAATTTTGAGGTTATGGTTGTTATTGAACTAACAAATTCGGTAAATTCATAAAAAGTTGGTCTCATAATATTTAAAGTGAAAATACTTACACTAGACTTTGAAGGTTCTATGAACAATGGAATTCGTGAGATCGGAGCAATTTTGAGTAATAGCACGAAAATTACTGATTACTTTGATTTCGACATTGAAAATGAAATCGAATGCAAAAATATATTACAATCTATTCTAACAAACGATATCGACTTCATAATAAGTCATAATATTCAAACCGAAAAAAATTTATTGAGAAAGTATCTACCTTTTCCTAAAAAAGAAAATCGATTCGGCAAGCTTGAATGGGGACCCTGGTTCGATACTAGAAAAGTATATAATTCTTTGTATCCAAATTTAAGAAATTATGAACTGAAAAATTTAAAAGATCTTTTCATAAAGAATGAATCAATATTAGTAACTGAAAAATATTGTAATGTACAAAAAACAAAACAACACCATGCATTATTTGATGCAATATGTGCTTTTCTTTTATTCAAGAGAATTTTTAATTTAATAAATATAAATAAATTTATTCAGTAGTAGGTTCGTCTGAAGCTTTTTTTATTTCCTGATCAGTCTCAATCTCTGAGACATTGGGTTCTGAATCTGTTTTTTCATTTGAATCATCTTCATTTAACTCTACCACCTCGGAAACAGCTATAAGTTTATCTTTCTCATTCAAATTGACTAATTTAACACCTTTGGAACCACGATTTGTTTCCCTTATGTTATTAACTGGACACCTCATTGCCTGACCATTTGCAGTTATCATCAGAATTTCACTTTCTGGATCAACACTTAGTGCACCAACTATGCATTTCGTATTCATAGCAGTAACTCCCTGACCACCCCGTTTTCTTGGGGTTACTTCATCTTCACTATTTTCTGTATCACTTTTCCCACCATTCGGTAAAAATGCACTAAACCTAGTGCGAATACCTAGGCCATTTTTACCAGCAATTAAAAGAAGCTTGCTGTCATCAACAACCAAAAATGTATCTACCTTATCAGTATCTTTTAATCTTATTCCGCGCACCCCTCGAGTCGCTCGCCCTTGATCCCTCAGCTGGTCGCAACTGAATCGTAATCCTTTGCCGTTTTTAGTTAGAATTAAAATATGATCATCCTGATTTGTTTTTATTGCCTTTAACAGATTATCACCTTCGTCAATATTAATACCAATTAAACCACCCTTCCGATGATTTTTGTACGCATTTATTTTTGTTTTTTTGACGACTCCTTTTTCGGTGCATAAAACTAGAGATTGGTCAGATTCAAAACTGTCTACGGAGATTAAGGCTGCCACTTTTTCAGATTTTTGCATTTCTAAAAGATTTATAATATTTCTTCCTTTAGAAGTACGGCTTCCTTCTGGAATTTCATATGCTTTTTCTACATACACACGCCCGTTTTTCATAAAAAACATCAGTGTATCGTGAGCATTACAAGTTTGCAAAATGGTAACAGGGTCTTCGTCTTTTTGGCCGCTTCCAATAACGCCTTTTCCACCTCGATTTTGGGATCGAAATTCCTCAACACCAGTTCTTTTTATAAAACCGCTTTTAGTAATTGTAATTACGCAACCGTCGTTAGGAATTAAATCTTCCATGCGCACATCACCTTCATATTCTGTAATGGCACATTTTCTTTCATCTGCGTATTGACTGCGAAGAGCAAGTATTTCTTCTTTTATAACAGACAAAAGAACATGCTCGTTATTAATAATTTCTCTGAAACCATTGATTAAGGTCATTAGTTCATCGTATTCTGCTTCTATCTTTTCACGTTCCATACCAGTAAGTTGGTACAGGCGTAAGTCCAAAATAGCGTTAACCTGTCGATCTGAAAGTGTAAATTTTGATACTAAATTTGCTTTTGCCTCAATGCGATTTGCGGATGCACGAATAATTCGAACGAATTCATCCAGGTTATCTTGGGCAATTTTATATCCTTCTAATATGTGGGCTCGGTCTTCTGCCTTTTTAAGTCTGAATTTTGTCCTTCTTAGTGTAACTTCTCTGCGATGTTCGACATAACATACCAACGCTTCCTTTATGTTCATTTGCCTAGGCTTTCGCTTATCCAACGCCAACAAAATAACTCCAAAACTACTCTCTAGGGCTGTTAATTTAAAAAGTTTGTTGATTGTAACTCTTTCTATTTCACCTAATTTCAGCTCAACTACAATGCGTGTTGTTTCAGTTGATTCGTCCCTTAAATCACTAACGCCATCTAAAACTTTTTCTTTAACCAATTCAGCAATCCGTGTAACTAATGTAGCACGGTTTGCATTGTAGGGAATTTCTGTGATGATTAACTGTTGTTTTCCGTTTGGCAAATCTTCGGTTTTAATGGTACCCCTCATCCGAACAATTCCTCTACCAGTATGCATGTATGATTTTATGCCACTTCTTCCTGCAATTATTCCGCCGGTAGGAAAATCAGGACCAGGAATGATTTCCATTATATCATCTATAGAGCAATTCGGATTATCGATTATCAAACAAAACGCATCAATTAACTCTCCTAAATTGTGTGGTGGAATATTAGTAGCCATTCCTACAGCAATTCCTGAAGACCCATTCATTAACAATGATGGTAATGATGAAGGTAAAACAGTCGGTTCAGTTGAGCTTTCTTTATAATTAGGTGCAAAATCAACTGTATCCTCATCAATATCTTTTAATAATTCCTCAGCGATTTTCGTTAACTTACACTCTGTGTATCTATATGCAGCCGCAGAATCACCATCTACAGAACCAAAATTTCCTTGGCCATCTACCAATGGATAACGCATCACCCAAGGTTGGGCCATTCGCACCAATGTATCATAGACAGAACTGTCGCCGTGCGGATGATAATTCTTTAGAACCTCTCCAACAACACCTGCACATTTATCATAAGCTCGATTATGCAGCAGACCCTCCCGAAGCATCGCATACAATACTCTTCGGTGAACTGGCTTGAATCCGTCACGAACATCTGGCAACGCCCTACTTACAATTACGGACATTGAATAATCGATGTAGGCAGATTGCATTATCTCGGTTATATTCCCCGAATATAATAAATTTTTACTATCACTCATAATTTGATTTTAGGCGTCTAAAAATGTAACATTTAATGCATTATCTTCGATAAACGCGCGACGAGGAGGGACTTCTTCTCCCATTAACATTGTAAATATATTATCTGCAGCAATTGCGTCTGCTATTTCAACTTTTATTAAACTTCTTTTTTCATGGTCCATCGTAGTTTCATAAAGTTGCTTAGGGTTCATTTCACCCAACCCCTTGTACCTTTGAATTTGGAGACCTTTTCTTCCTTCTTTTCTAATGGTTTCTAGAAAATTTGATACTGACGTTATATCAATTGATTCTTCTTTTTCTTCGGAACCGCTATTTAAAATAATTTGGTAGTTACTTTCTTTATTAGAATTATTAAAGAAGGAATGATCTAATCCTATGCTTTTACACTCTTTTATTATTCGCTCTATTTCGTTAGTTTCATAAATTTCATGTAGTGATATTCTTTGGCTTACTTTTTGTCCTTCAATTTCGATTTCCCTACTGACTGTCTCAATGCTTTCCTCGGTTATTTCAACAGATCTTAAAAAGCCCGTTTTCGCATCAATATCTTTAAAAAATCTTATTTCTTCTTCATTTCCAGTTCTTATTCTTGCAAGGAATCTTGGTAGTTTTTCGGTTTCTTCGTCCAGTTGAGCAAGAATCCTAGTTAATGTGCAACCGTATCTTTGTATACTAATACCAAGCGTTTCTAATTTTAGAAAATGCTCAATTATTTTTTGTATTATATCTTCAGTAAATAAAAAATTGTCAGTTTTTCTTATAAAATTAACATCTTCGCACCCAAGTGAAAGTAATATTTTACTCATTTCTGAATCATCTTGAATATATTGCTCGGTTTTTCTTCGCTTGATTTTATAAAGTGGAGGTCGAGCAACATATACAAATCCACTCTCAATTAAACCCTTCATCTGCCTGAATAAAAAGGTTAACAATAGAGTTCGAATATGAGCACCATCTACATCTGCATCAGTCATAATAATTATTTTATGATACCGAGCCTTTGTCGCATCAAATGCTCCGTCCCCTTCATGGTCTCCTATGCCGGTGCCAAGGGCAGTAATTAAGCTTCTAATTTCATTATTATTTAATACTTTGTCCAATCTAGCTTTTTCGACATTTAATAATTTACCCCTTAAAGGTAAAATCGCTTGCGTTAATCTGTCTCTTCCTTGTTTAGCGGAACCTCCTGCGGAATCACCCTCTACAATGTAAAGTTCACTTTTAGCTGGATCCTTTTCAGAACAATCAGCCAGTTTTCCTGGCAAACCCCCGCCTGACAATGCTCCTTTTCGAACTGTCTCCCTCGCCTTTCTTGCAGCCTCTCTCGCTCTTGCGGCGTTAATAACTTTTTGAATTAAAGATTTTGCAATTTCTGGGTTTAGCTCAAAATAGTGCTTCATTTTCTCGCCAACTATTTTTTGAACAATACCATCAACTTCTCGATTCGATAACTTCGTCTTGGTTTGACCCTCAAAACGGGGTTCCGGTACTTTTACCGAAATCACTGCAGTCAATCCTTCACGTGCATCTTCTCCAGTTAACGACAATTCTTTTTCCTTCAGTAGATCATTTTGTCTAGCATAATTATTTATAACTCGCGTGAGCGCAGTTCTGAAACCGGAAAGATGTGTTCCACCTTCGATATTATGAATCGAGTTCGCATATGCGTAAAGTTGATCCGAAAATGAATCATTATAAATAAGGGCAACTTTTAACTTAATAGGTATGTCTCCAGATTCTGCAGGTGCTTCTCCTTCAAAAGCGACTGGTTTATCGATAAGACAATTTTTATTTTGATTTAAATACATCACATATTCACTGATTCCATCTTCAAAAATAAAATTCTCCTCTCTTTCTGTTTTATCCTCTTTAAGTGAAATTTTTACTCCGGGATTAAGAAATGCCAATTCCCTCAACCGCTTTGCCAATAAGTCGAATTTAAATTCTCTAGTTTCATCAAAAATCTGACTGTCAGGCATGAATGTTATTTTGGTGCCCGTGGATTGACATGAACCAACCACATTCATTTGTTTTGTTGTCTTACCACGCGAAAATTCCATTTGGTGAATTTTTTCGTCACGTCTTACTTCTGCAATAAACCACTCTGAGACCGCATTAACGCATTTAGCCCCAACTCCATGTAACCCACCAGATACTTGGTATGCTCCCTTTCCAAATTTGCCACCAGCATGTAAATTTGTTAAAACAAGTTCAAGAGCTGGAATATTATGCTTTGGGTGAATATCTACCGGGATACCTCTTCCATTATCCTGAATGGAACACGATCCATCTACATGAAGCTGTACTTTAATTTCTGAACAATGACCCGCTAATGATTCATCTATTGAATTATCTACAATTTCAAAAACACAATGGTGAAGACCCCTTTCGTTAGTATCTCCAATGTACATGTCGGGCCTCTTTCTTACACCTTCAAGTCCTTCGAGCTTTTGAATCTGAGAAGAGTCGTATTTTTCTTCTTTTTTATTGTTTTTTTCTTCTGACATTTCTAAAGTTTGATAGTTCGTTATTGAATAATTAAAATTTCTTTTTTCGCTCCAGAGATGATACAAAAAAACTTGATAGTGAAGGATATTTTGACATCAAAAATCATTGTTATTTTATACTCTTTTATGGGCATTTCAGTCAAGGTGAGAATGAGTAAATCAATTGAAACATTTTGCTAATTCTTAATATAGTTCTGCTAATTCTTTTTTTTAATAATAATTCTTACTATAAAACCCTTTACTTCAGGATTTTATAGAAACTTTTTTAAAACCTTAAATCTCCTTTGTTTGTTGCGATCTATGCACCTGCGAAACAGAAAATTTGGGTGCTTTCAATCTACCCTGAAAACTTGTTCGGCATTTGAATTCAATTGTTTGGATTATCTCCGATTTTTAGATTTTTATGGAATGAAATTCCATAAAACTGAAATGATTGTTATTGTGCCCGCAAAATAGATAAGATTGAAGTAAATACCTATTTTAAAAAAGTCCTTAAAGTGGTATCCACCTACAGTATAAACAAAGGTATTTGTTTGATATCCAATAGGGGTTACAAAGCTAGCTGAAGCAGCAATACAAGTTGTTAAAATATAGGCTCTTGCATCATATGCCGTCATTTCCATTACGCTAGCAACTTCAAGTGCAATTGGTGCCATTATTACTATGGTTGCATTATTTGATAAAACTTCAGTTAAGAATGCTGTACATAAGTAGAGTACTATCAAAAGAGCTAAGGGGTGCCACTCAGGCTCAAAGAACCCGAAACCAACGTTTCTTACTAATGATGCTATTTCTGAGGATGCCCCTGTCTGCTGCATTGTTACACCTAGAGCAAGCATACCATAAATGAGTATTAATATATTCCATTCGACCGCCTGGTATGCATCTCGGGCTCGTAAACAGCCAGTCAATAATAGAATTGAGACACCGAGTATAGATGCAATTGAAATTGGCAAAATGCTAAATGATGCTAAACCAACTATTCCTATCAGCACACCAATCGCTATTGGCGCCTTTTTTTTCATATTTTGTAAAGGGACCGGTGCTTGATCCAACAGCACCACTTCTTCTGATTTTCTCAATCGCTCAATCGCATCTTCTGTTCCTAAAATTAAAAGTGTATCACCTGGCTGGAACTTTACTTTTTCAAATTCTTTACCCAAATTTTTTCCCCGTCTATGGATTGCAAGAATAGTTAAATTGAACCTCGTTCTAAAATTAACATCTGACAAACTTTTGGAAATAAGGCTCGATGATGGCCCAATAAGGCTTTCCACCATAACTCCAGTTTTTGAGGAGATTTGCTCCAAACCAAATGACGAGCCGTCGAGTAAATTTATTCCTTCAAATTCATTTGTTTCAATTATTCCCTGGCGCTTGCAAGATAGTACAAGGCGGTCGTTAGCCTGAAAATTTAAATTTTGGTTATTTGCTGAAATTGTTATTCCATTTCTAACAACCTCCAAAAGTCTCACCCCGGAAAGTTTTGTTATTCCAGATGATTTAATTTTTTCTCCTATCAAAGATGAGTCGGATTGAACAACGGCCTCAGTTAAAAACTCTTTCTGATCAATCTCGGAAATAATACTTGATAAAGCCTCTCGCTCTGGCAAAAGTTTTTTTCCGAAAAGTACTAAAAAGCCAAGAGCAATTACCAACAAAGGGAGTGCTATTTTTGACAACTCAAACATACCCAAAGGTTCCATACTCGGGTAAACCGATGAATTACTTATGACTCCACTTGCCAATATATTTGTACTGGTGCCCACTAGGGTGCAGCAGCCACCAAAAATTGATGCGTATGAAACCGGTATTAGCATTTTAGATGCATTAATTCCCATCTCCCTTGAAAGACTAATGACTACGGGCAACAAAACCACTACCACTGGTGTATTGTTTATAAAAGCAGAAATAAAAGCTACGATTAATAATAAAATTAACATAAACCTACTGTAGCCAAACTTACATAATTTACTTAGAGAGTTTGAAATTGATTCTATTATTCGACACTTATTCAATGAAGCACTGATTACAAACATGGCTGCAATTGTTATGGGTGCTTCATTTGAAAAAACACCCAATACAACCTGAACGCTCGGCCAATTAGGACTTATATTCAATCCAGCTAAAACCAATATTATGCCAAGTAATGTTAACGCAGTCACATCGACACTTACTTTTTCCAATATAAAAGAAATTAGCGTACAAAATAAAAGCGCAAAGGCTAATATTGTTTCCCAGTCCATTATTTTATAGGATGAATTGAATTATTATAAACGATCATTGTTGTAGAGAGCAGATTAAGTTACATATTATTTGATAAATTCCATTCTTTCACCTTCAACCCTTTGTATCAATGAATTTCAACTTTACGCACCGCCCAAGGCGTCTTCGAAATAATCCAATACTGCGTTCTTTGATAAGTGAGAGCTCTCTTAGGCATTCTGACTTTGTACTTCCTGTTTTTATCTCAGAACAGGCTGTTGAACCTGAGCCTATCCCCTCGATGCCTGAAATTTTTCGTTGGCCTTTAAAGCATCTTATTCCCCAAATAAAAAAATGGCGTGATCTTGGTATAAGTTCATTCGCAATTTTTCCCCAAATTGAAGATTCTAAAAAGGATGCAAGTGGTTCAGAATTTTTAAATTCATCCTCGCTTATATTCAAGGCTGCTCTCGAAATTAAATCTGCGATAAGCGATGTTGCTCTTATTTCTGATATTGCTCTTGACCCCTATACTCTACATGGACACGACGGGATTTTAGATTCAACGGGAAATATTGATAATGATTCAACTGTAGAAACATTAGCCAAAGGAGCAATTTTAGCAGCTAAGTCTGGTTATGATCTTGTTGCTCCTTCTGATATGATGGACGGTAGAATTAAGATTATTCGAAACGAATTAGAAAATAACAACTTTCCAAACATTGGAATTATATCCTATTCTGCAAAATATTCCTCATCCTATTACGGTCCTTTCAGGGAAGCCATTGGCTCAAAGGGAACCACTCCTTTGGACAAATCAACATACCAACTTAGTGCTGCCAACTTTCGTGAAGCAAAAAGGGAATTACAGTTGGATCTTCAAGAAGGTGCTGATATCCTAATGGTCAAGCCTGCTGAACCTTGTCTGGACATTATTCATTACGCAAGAAATAATTTTGATGTTCCCATCGCTGCCTACCAAGTTTCCGGAGAATACTCAAGGATTTGGGCCGCTCACCTACAGGGTTGGCTTGATTTAGAATCTTGTGCTATGGAATCTATTCTTTCTATTAAGAGAGCAGGAGCTGATATTATCTTTTCTTATTTTACAGAAAAGTTAATTCAACAGATTTAAGGGGCTTCATCGGGAGCTCCACCCTCATATGGAGTTGTATCATCTTTTTCTTCCTCCTCATCCCACTTCAGGTCAGAATCCGGTAATAACTTTTCTTCTTTATCGGAAACTTCTATTAACTCAGCCTCTAGGTCAGAGTAATCTTCTTCGTCTTTATTTTTATCTGTATCCTCATCCAGGTCTGTATCTATTGCAAAACCTTCAGGAACAAATTCTAAAATTGAAAATAGCTCATCACTAAAATGAGACCGCTTTCCCTCCAAAAAATCATTATTATGTTTTTCTGCCAACACCTCTTCCATTTCTTCCAAAGTATAAGGCTCTACAAAATCGATTAAGTCATTAAGCATGCTAACTCTAATTTGAGACACATGATTTAAGAAATCTGCATAAGGACCTTTTTCCTCATCTAAAACATCTGGCAGTGCAAATAGCATGTCTTCAGCTTTCAAAAGAGAATCCCTTACGCGAACTAATTTTATTAATCCACCCTTTTTTTCTTCCTCTATTGCAAAAGTAAAAAAAGCTTCGTCAATAAATTGAGAATCTAGACCGAACTCAGTCATCGAATCTAATAATTCATTTATATGAAGAAATTGTTTGGGATCTATAATGCCAAGGTCATCAACATCCCAATTCTCGTTATCACTAATAGAATCAACCCACCAATTCTTATCATCTCCGATTCGAACTATGCACCAATCTAAGCTAGGTCCTGTTTTTTTCATTGGATTGTCTTATGAATAGTTGTTTTTGTATGACAACAATCTTTTTTAATTATATTGTAAATTTTATATTTAAT
>Ga0209631_10007834_pt1 | contig 10560 bp, 12 predicted proteins | sample COG_08_FD_184752 | JGI IMG/M metagenome (GOLD analysis project Ga0209631, IMG submission 184752) | Pelagic Microbial community sample from North Sea - COGITO 998_met_08 (SPAdes) (version 2) | ecosystem: Environmental > Aquatic > Marine > Neritic zone/Coastal water | place: Helgoland, sampling...
GAGTACTAGTTGAGCAAGGAGCTGTTATTTCAATGGGAGTTTATATAGGAGCATCTACAAAGATTGTTGATAGAACTACAGGAGAAATTATATATGGAAAAGTTCCAGCATTTTCTGTTGTTGTTCCAGGTAGTTTGCCAAATAAAACTAATCCGGATGGCCCCTCATTGTATTGTGCTGTTATTGTGAAAAAAGTAGACTCAAAAACTAGAAGCAAAACATCAATTAATGATTTACTAAGAGACTAATGCCTAACATTAATGAACTAACATTAGCTAAAAAGCTGATTAAATTTCCAAGTGTTACCCCTAAAGATGCTGGGGCAATAAGTTATTTAAGTAAACAATTAAAAAAACTTGGTTTCGATTGCAAAATTTTAGAGTTTAAAGATAAAAAAAGTAAACCAATTAAAAATCTATATGCGAGATTAGGAAAAAAAGGTCCTAATTTATGTTATGCGGGACATACCGATGTAGTTCCTCCAGGAAATATAAAAGATTGGACGGTAAACCCATTTAAGCCGGTTGTTAAAAAAAATTATTTAATAGGCAGAGGCGCTAATGATATGAAAAGCTCTATTGCATGCTTTGTATCTGCAGTAAATCAATTCCTAAATAAAAGAAACGAATTCGAAGGATCTATAAGCTTTTTAATTACAGGTGATGAAGAGGGTTTAGCAATTAACGGTACAAAAAAAGTAGTAGATTATTTAAAAAAAAAGAGGGAGAAAATAGATTTTTGTATAGTTGGTGAACCAACAAACCCTAATAAACTTGGAGAGATGATAAAAATCGGAAGACGGGGAAGCTTGTCTGGTTTGATTAAAATTTCGGGCACACAAGGCCACGTTGCTTACCCACATCTGGTAAACAATCCAATAAATACATTAGTAGCTGTATGTAGAAAACTTAAAGAAAAAAGACTTGATCAGGGTAACAAAAATTTTCAACCTTCTAATTTAGAATTTACTTCGATAAATGTTAATAATAAAGCGACTAACGTAATTCCTGCATCAGCTAGAGCTCAATTTAATATTAGATTTAACAATCTACACACTTCAAGCGGTCTTAAGAAAAAAATTAGCTCTGTAGTCAGAAATATAAGTAAAAAAAATAAATGTAAATTTAGAGTAGATTTTCATGTAAGTGGTGAATCTTTTCTCACGAAACCTAATGACACAATTTATATGGCAAAAAAGATAATTAAAAAAATTACTAAAATTACACCTAAATTTTCTACAACCGGGGGTACATCTGATGCAAGATTCATAAGAAAAATTTCTCCTTGCCTTGAATTTGGATTGGTTAATAAAACTATGCACAAAATCGACGAATGTGTCTCTTTAAAAGATTTAAAAAATTTAACTAAAATATATGCAAATATTCTCGAGGATTTTTTTAGGTGAGGCTATATAAAACAAAAAAATCCAAAATTGATAATTTCGGACTGTACGCAACAAAAGATATAAAAGAAGGAACAAAAATAATTGAGTATAGAGGCAAAGTTATTACGAGAAAAGAAGCTGAAGAAAACCCTAAGTACGATAACGATAAAGCAATTTATCTTTTTAATCTAAATAAAAGATATGATCTAGATGGAGATTTTAAAAAGAATACCGCTAGACTAATTAATCATTCGTGTAATCCAAATTGTGAGGTAACTGGTTCGGGCTTAAAAGTTTGGGTACATGCAATAAAAGATATTAAAAAAAACGAAGAACTTTCTTATGATTACGGATTTAGTTTTGATGAGGATTATAAAAATTATCCATGCCGTTGTGGTTCAAAAAATTGCTGTGGATATATAGTTAGAGAGGGGTCTAGATGGAGGATAAAAAATAAAAAAAATAAAAAAAAAAAATGAAAAAAATTCTTTTTATTTCAACCAGAAATCCCTACTCTGGTAGATACTCTGGAGATGTTATTGGGTCGAGAAAAATATTAAATACCTTAAAAAAAAATAATATCGTTGATTTGGCAACTCTAGATAAAGAAGAAAATTTTACAAAAAAAAATGTCTATATTTTCAAATCACCCTTCTTATTAATTAAAATATTTTATCTCCTAAGATCTCTTGCTACTTTAAAACCGTTACACTTTGGTCTTTTTTACTCAAACAAAATGAAAAGGTTTATAAAAAAAAATGCCTACAATTATGACCTAATTTTTTGTTATCACATAAGATCCGCCCAATATGTTCCTGAAAATTTTAGAGGAAAAAAAATTATAGAAATGGGTGATTTATATTCAAGCAATTACAGACAAACTTTTCATTATTTAAATTTTCTTAACCCTTTAAAATACATCTATTTTTTAGAAAGTCTTTTGGTAAAAAAAATAGAAAAAAGTATATTCTTAAATTTTGATAAAATAATTTTATTTTCAAAAAGTGAAATAAAAAAAATAAATAAGCAATTTATTAAGAAAATAATTCATATCGATTTATCAATAGATAAAATTAAAAAAAAATACTTATTTTCAAAAAAAAATAAAAAAATTTTATTTATTGGAAATCTAAAATATTTACCAAATATTTTTGCTGTTAAAAATTTTGTAAAAAATGTTCTTCCAAAGCTAAAAAAAAAAATCCCTCATATTAAATTACAAATTATCGGAGATATAAATTTAATTGATAAAATTTTATTAATAAGAAATAAGGAAGTTGAGTGTCTAGGTATACAAAAAAATTTAGATAAATTTATTAAAGGTGCTTTTTGTGGTTTAGCAAATTTAGAAATAGCTACCGGAGTTCAAGGAAAAATATTAACGTATATGTCTTATGGTTTGCCGGTTGTCTGTTCAAAAAAAGCGGCGTCTAACTTTAGCAAAAATGTGATGTACTACAAAAATTATCATGAACTTATTGATAAAATTTCTATTTTAAATAAGGATGTTAAAGTGAGCAGGCAGATGTCTAAAAACTCTTTAATTTTTGTTAATAATTTTAAATGGAAAAAAATCAGCCAACATTACTTAAAAGTTGTTGGATCCTAATAAATCACTTTTTCTAAATATAGACCTTCAGGAGGAGCTGGTGGAGCACATAACTCCCTCTTTTTTTTTTTAATTACCGATTTAATTTTTTCAGGTTTCCATCTATTTTCCCCAACATATTTCAAACAACCAACCATTGATCTAACTTGTTTTTGTAAAAAAGATTTTGACTCAAAAAATATAAATATTTTATTAGCTTTTTTTTTAATTTTTACTTTTGAAATAGTTTTTACTGGACTTCTAGCTGAACATGATGATGCTCTCATTGATGAAAAATCATGTGTACCTAAAAAAAATTTGATTCCCTTTTTCATTTTATAAATATCAAGTCTTTTTTTTATTAGCCAGGTTCTATTTTCACAAATTGGAGAATTTACTGAACGATTGAAAATTATATATTTATATATTTTTTTTTTTACGTTATGACGTGCGTGAAAATTAATATTTTTTTTATTTAATTTAATTATTGAAATTGATTTATTTTTAAGAAAAAAATTTACAGAGTTTAAAAATTTATATTTATCTTTTATCTCTTTGTTTAGAGTAAAATTTGCACTCTGACCTTTAGCATGGACGCCTGCATCTGTTCGGCCTGAACCTATAATTTTAATTCTTGACCTTAATACCTTAGTTAGACATTTCTGAATTATTGATTGGATAGAAACTCCATTTTTTTGGATTTGCCAACCAACAAAATTGGTGCCCAAATACTCAATAATAATTTGATAGTTAAACATTAGATAAGTAGCTCTCCTTTGGAGATTTTATATCCTGCTAAAAAACTCTTTGTATCAACTACTTTCTTTCCCTCTTTTTGAAGAAATTTTATTTTTATAGATTTATCCTTGCAACCTACAATCAGATCGTCTGTTAAAACTTCTCCTACCTTCCCTCTCGCTTCAGATAATTCAGCTTCAATGATTTTAATCCTGTTACCTTTATGCTCAAACCAAACTCCTGGGTAAGGATTTAATCCATTTATTTTTGCAATTATTTTTTTTGATAATTCGTTCCATTCTATTAATGACTCTGTTTTTTTGATTTTTTTTGCATATGTAGCAAAATTTTCATTTTGATTTATAAATTTAGTTTCATTCTTTTCAAATAATAATATTGCTTCTAAAATCAATTTTGAACCAACATCAGACAGTTTCTTGCTTAAAGAATTAAAATTATCTTTAATATTTATGTTAACACTTTTCTTCAACATATAAGGTCCGGCGTCAAGCTTTGATACAATCTTCATAATAGTAATTCCAGTTTCTTTATCCATTCCCATTATAGATCTTTGAATTGGGGCAGCGCCTCTCCATTTTGGAAGTAACGACGCATGAATATTTAAAAAAATTAAATTATTAATGCTTAAAAACTTTTTTGGAATTATTTGACCGTATGCAGCTACTATTACTAATTTTACATTAGACTCCATGATAAATTTATAATCGGACTCATTATTCAAATTACTAGGAGTCCTTACAGGGAGTTTTAGTTTTTCAGCCTCTATATGAATAGGTGATTTGATTATTTTTTGACCTCTAGATTTTTTCTTTGGCGGTTGAGTGAATACTGATAAAACTTCATGTTTAGAATTTAACACTCTTAAAGTGGTTACAGCAAATTCAGGAGTTCCCATAAAAATTATTTTTAAAGCCATCTAATCTATAAAATAATTTTGTTAAGATCTTTTTTGTGTTTTACTAATTTTTTTAAAATCATATCTTTTTTTAATTTGGATAAATAGTCAATAAATAATACTCCATTAAGGTGATCTACTTCGTGTTGTATGCAAGTAGATAAAAGACCCTTTGCTTTAATTTCCTTTTTATTCCCGATGTAATCAATATACTTTATATGGCATTCTGCTGGCCTCTCAATTTCCGCATAATGACCTGGTAAGGATAAACAGCCTTCTTCGTAAATTGAGCTAGTTTTAGATTTTGAAATTATTTCGGGATTAATTAAAAAAAGCGGATTTTTTTTATCTTTATCTTTAGAAATGTCTATCACGATTAAACGTTTTAAAATGCCGACCTGCACAGCTGCCAAACCAATACCTGGTGCTGAATACATGGTTTCCAGCATATCATCTAATAATCCTCTAAGTTCATCATCTACTTTTTCTAAAGTTTCGCTTTTTTTTCTTAAAATAGGATCTGGCTCAATCACAATTTTTCTTTTGGACATAATTAATTATATTTTAATTAAGTTCTCAATGGTAGGGCGGAATTTAAAACTTTATTTCTTATATTTACTAATTTCATTTTATTTAAAAGATTGGTAACAAAATATATAGTTTCTGGATCAAGTTGATAAGGCTCATCTTCACCAATTATCTCAACAATCTTTAATGCTAAAAATGCTTTTTGATCCCTGTCGATCAATTGTAATAAATTGTCTGGTACATTAAATTTTTTGGACATCTCATTATATTTAAAGTTTGATGGCAGTAAAAAACCATCTGCGATCAATGAGTCTGCTAAAGCTAGATCTTTTGCTGAAATAAAATATTTTTTATTTTTAATTATTTTTTTAAAAATTTTATCAATATCTTTTTGAACTTTATTTTTATTTTCTCCTTCAATAAAGTACTTCAAAATTTTTGACTGATGTAATATTTTATCATTATATTTTACTTTTCCTAAATAAAGATCTTCGTCCGATAAAACTCTATTTAGAGCGACCTCTTGATACTTATTAGGTAAATTCTCAATTCCAATTTCTTCGATCTTGTCACTTAAAAATTTTGAATAAATATTAATTAAATCTGCTTTTTTAAACAATTCTTCCAGCAAAAATAAATATTCAATTTTAGAGTCATTAGATTCTGATAATAAAAATTTTTGGTAAATAAGTGCCCGGGCATCACTTTCATTTAGAGTTTGATAATTATTTCTTGCGTTTACTAATGTATTTAAATTAAAAGGGATCTGCTGATAAATCTCGAAAATTTTATTTTTATCAAGTTGACCATTATTTGCAGCTACTTCAAGCTCTTTTAGCTTAACTTTATTCGAGGCATCATCTAATTTTATTAAATTTGCTGAGTTTAAGTATTTCCAAATCTCTGGTTTAGTTTTATTTGTTGGTTCATATTTGAAATCAACAATAGTTACGCTTGAAAGATAAAAGTTTAAAAGATTCTTTTCATTTACTTTGTTTACAGTTTTTTCTGAAACTCCAAGTAAAAAATTAATTTTATCGTCATAAAATTTACTCGATTGTTTTTGCTCTCGTAAAAGATCTAACAGAAGTTGAGCTTCTGATTTTTTATTATCGAAGATAAGACAATAAATTTTAAATTTTTCAAGATAAGCATCTTTAATTTTAGCATCTATAAACTTTATTTGTTCACACCCTTTTTTTATATTTCCTCCTGCTATATTTTTATCTACTAAATATTGTACAGCTTTGCTCTTATTGTCAAATTCCTTATTTTGTTTTAAAAAATCTTCAATTAATTCAGCACGATCATTTTGTATTAACCAATTTATTTTTAATTTTACAAATTCTTTCTCAGTCATTCCCTTAGGTGGATATGAGAATGAAAATAATATTACATCTAATATTTCATTTGAAGACTTTGAGAGATTAATTTTTTTAAGTCTTTGAAGGCTTAATCTAAAATCTTCTGCCTCTGTAGTAGACCACATATTCAAATTTAAATTATAATTTGCTGGATCATAAATTCCATACACTTTTTGCTCATTTGCATTAATAGGTATTCCCTCTTCTATTTGAATTTTTTCTAAAGATTTTATTTTTTGTGAAGACTGTAAGTTAGAATTTGATTGTGTGCTTACATTTTCAGTTTTTGTGTTATCAGGTAGTGCTTCTTTTTTATTCTTCCAAATATCTATTTTTTCCTCACTAAAAAGAGGCTGGCAAAAAATTAATAATAAGCTAAATAAAAAACTAAAGCTTTTTAATTTCATTAGTAATGTCTATTTTGTATTTTTTTTCAGGACTTGGAAAACTAATTTTTTCTATTAAAAAAATTACAAAAATAAAAACAATAATTACTAGCAGTAACTTAATTAAAGTTTTTATTATTGAGCTTCCTAAACTAGATTGTCTGTTGTATTTAAGTTGCATACTTTATGATTTGATTTAAACTCAATAAATAAGACATATTTATGAAAAATCATAATCAAAAAGGATGCTAAATTGCTAAAAAACCTTACTTTGACCGGAATGATGGGAGTTGGAAAATCTACAATAGGTAAAAATTTAGCCAAAAAGCTTAAATATAATTTTATTGATATTGATAAACTGATAGAGGCTAATGAAGGGATGTCAGTAAACTTAATATTTCAAAAAAAAAGTGAGACCTACTTTAGAAAAATTGAAAATGATTTAACATTGTCTGAATTAAAAAAAGATGGTTCAGTCATATCATTAGGAGGTGGGGCATTTTTAAATAATACTATTAGGAAAAGTGCTAAAAAATTCTCTATAAGTTTTTGGCTAGATCTTCCAACTGAACAATTAATTAAAAGATTAAAAAAAAATAAGCAGAGACCTCTTTTATATAAAAAAAATATAAACGAAACTGTGAAAAAAATTTATTTTGAAAGAAAAAAAATATACAGTGAGGCTGATTATAGAGTTAAATGTAATGCTTTAAAATCAGATGAAATAATTAATAAAATTTTAAAACTATATGAAAACTCAGGAAATTAAATTTAAAAATTTAAATACTAACTATTCAGTTTTAATTGGCAAAAATACAATCAATTTTTTACCCAGAAAACTAAAATTATTATGTCCCAAAACAAAAAATATAGCATTAATTTTCGATAAAAAAGTTCCTTTTAAATTTCAAAAAATTCTTAAAAGAAAACTAAAAAACTATAATCTAATATTTTTACTATTTAACGCAAATGAGAAAAACAAATCAATGGGGACAATTAATAAATATTTACAAATTTTATTATCAAAAAATTTTAATAGAGCAGATTTAATTATAGCTGTTGGTGGAGGTATCACGGGCGATGTGGCTGGTCTTGTTGCGAGTATTTTTAAAAGAGGAATTAATTTTATTAATCTTCCCACTACTCTACTAGCACAGGTAGACTCTGCTATTGGAGGTAAGACTGGCATTAACTCTAAATATGGAAAAAATCTAATTGGATCATTTTATCAACCAAAATTAGTTGTAAGCGATATAGAGTTCATCAGTTCTTTGCCCAAAAAAGAGATGATCTGTGGATATGCTGAAATTTTGAAACATTCAATTATTAAAGATAAAAAATTTTTTTATTGGCTAAAAAAAAATACTCACTTTGTGCTTAGAAAAAAAAGTAAAGAACTTGCTTATGCTATAAAAAAAAGTTGTGAAATTAAAATGCACTTTGTTAATCAAGATGTTAACGAGAAAAACTTAAGAATGATTTTAAATTTTGGACATACCTTCGCTCATGCTATAGAAATAAAAAATAACTATTCTAAAAAGATTTCTCACGGAGAAGCTGTATTATCTGGAATGATTCTAGCCACTAAACTTTCTGCACTAAAAAAAATTTGTTCTCTTAAAACTTTAAATGAGATCAAAAATATTTATATTAAAAACAATTTACAGCATACATTTAAAAAATTTTCCCACCATAATTCAATCAACAAATTAATTCCTTTTTTAAAAAATGATAAAAAAAATAATGATGAAAGTATAAATTTTATTCTACTCAGGAATATTGGAAAAACTGCTTTACCCTATAAAAATAAAATACCCGTCAATACATTAAAAAGATTGACTAAATCTATTTCTCAATACTGATTTCAAGAGCGTGAATTTTCGTTTTAAGGTCATCATGCAAAACTTTCATGATTTTTTTTTGAGCATTTAGCCTTGAAATAGAATCTAAATATAAAGATTTTATTTTTAAATGCAGGTGAAATTTATCTGGTGAATAAAATTTGTGACCTTTATGACTATGTGAATTATCAACAATTACAATGTCTTCAATTTGAATTTCATCTTTCAATTTTCTTATTATTTCTTCAAAATAATTTTTCATTAATTCGATTTTACTATATAGAGACATTCAATGAAAATTATTTGTGATTGGGAAAATTGTAATGAAATTGGGGTGTACAAGGCGCCTATTGAAAAAGACAATAGTAAAAAATACAGATTACTTTGTTTAAGTCATGTTAAAATTTTTAACAAAAGTTGGAATTATTTTGAAAATATGAATGATCAAGAGATAGAATTTTTCATTAAATCAGACTTAACATGGCATAAATCTACAAAAACTTTTGGATCTTCTGATAATTTTTTTAATATTTTATGGAACAATGCTTTAGATGATAAATTGAATATTTTTAAAAGTACAAACTTTAAAGATTTTAAAAAAACAAAAGTATCACAGCAAGATAAAGATGCGCTACAAGTAATGGAATTAAACGAACAGGTAAAATGGGAACAAATTCAATCAAAATTCAAAGAACTTGTAAAAAAATATCATCCTGATAAAAACCAGGGAAGTAAAAAATTTGAGGATAAATTAAAAACAATTACTTTGGCGTATAGTCAACTTAAAAAAACTTTAGGAAAAAAATGAGTTTAGAAACATTCTTAAAAAAAACAGACATAAAATTATCAGTTAAGCAAACTTTTGGATTTGAGAGTGATATGCAAGTTGAAGCTTTTTCAAAAAAGAATGAATATGTTCCAAAGATAGATCCTGATTACAAATTTGACAAAGATACTACTTTAGCAATTTTAGCCGGCTTTTCTTTCAACAAAAGAGTTTTAATTCAAGGTTATCATGGAACGGGAAAATCCACTCACATAGAGCAAATAGCTGCGAGACTTAATTGGCCATGTGTTAGAGTTAATTTGGACAGCCACATTAGTAGAATAGATTTAATTGGTAAAGATGCGATAGTTTTAAAAGATGGCAAACAAATTACGGAGTTTAAAGAGGGTATTTTACCTTGGTCAATACAAAATCCAGTAGCATTAGTATTTGATGAATATGATGCAGGTAGGCCTGATGTGATGTTTGTAATTCAAAGAGTTTTAGAAAATGAAGGAAACTTTACTTTATTAGATAAAAATAAAGTTTTACAGCAACACGACTTATTTAGAATTTTTGCAACAACTAACACTGTTGGTCTGGGTGACACAACAGGTTTGTACCATGGCACTCAACAAATTAACCAAGGTCAAATGGATAGATGGAATATAGTGTCGACATTGAATTATCTGCCATTTGATAAAGAGCTGGAAATAGTTTCGGCAAAAAATAAAAGCTTAAACAATAAAGATGGGAAAGAACTTTTATCAAATATGATAAAGGTTGCCGATCTAACAAGAAAAGGTTTTGTTAATGGTGATATCTCCACTGTAATGAGCCCTCGAACAGTTTTACACTGGGCAGAAAACACAAGTATATTTAAAGACCAAGGTTATGCTTTTAGAATTACATTTTTAAATAAATGTGATGAACTAGAAAAAAAGATAATTTCTGAATATTACCAAAGATGTTTTGGTGAAGACTTGCCAGAGTCGTCTATTAATATCACTTTATAAAGTGGAAAATAAAAAAGAGAAAATAGCTGATTT
>Ga0209631_10007842_pt1 | contig 10552 bp, 12 predicted proteins | sample COG_08_FD_184752 | JGI IMG/M metagenome (GOLD analysis project Ga0209631, IMG submission 184752) | Pelagic Microbial community sample from North Sea - COGITO 998_met_08 (SPAdes) (version 2) | ecosystem: Environmental > Aquatic > Marine > Neritic zone/Coastal water | place: Helgoland, sampling...
CCTATTGGACTAGGGCTAATCTTGGGGCCAATTATTGAGCCCTCACTTATACAGGCTTTATATATTTCAGATGCCGTTGGGGTCGGGAAAGTATTTTTTTCTGGGATAATTAATATTTCTCTCATTACCCTAACTGTTGTCTCAGTTAGCCTGGTGGCTTGGTCACGATGGAAGGACAAAATACAGCAAAATGACAGTACTTCCGCTAAAAGCTAACTTTTGTCCATAAAAAAATAGAGGAGACCGTGGCATGCAAAGACTATTAGACCGAGATTTAATAACCGGGCTGGTTCTATTATGCATATATTCATTATTTATCGCCGATAGTAGCGCAGACCCAAAGGACTGGATATTCCCAATTCTGGCTAACTACGTTATCCTAATTATAGGTATAGCTCTCATCGCGCGTGGAGCATTCGTTCTTATTGTTAAACGCCTGCCAGATATTCTTCACGCAGACAAAGAAGACCGCATCGCCCTAACCGACGTACTTGTATTTTTCTTAATCACACTTGTTTATATGTTCATAATGTATGGACTCGGTTTCTGGTTATCGAGCTGGCTCATGCTGTCTGCGACATCAATCTATCTTACGCTGGATAAAACGCCGAGAAATATTAGGATTGCTATGGTTGTTCCATTAGGAACTTGCATAGCATGTTATTATGCCTTTCTCTATTTTTTCTATGTACCCTTTCCAAGGGCAACTTGGTGGATTGGATTCATGCCAGACTAACTGGCATTATAGAGCTTATGACTTTAACATTATACATAATTGGCTTTTTAGCTCTCGCACTATGTGTTGGTGGCATGGTTTTCTTTGCAATTGTGGTAGCTCCAATGGTTTTTATTCATCTTGATGAAATTAATGCCGGCAAACTTATTCGGGCAATGTTTCCATGGTACTACCTATTTGTTATTATTACTGCTATAATTGCTGCTGGGGTTTATGCTTACCAGTTAAACTATGCCTCAGTCGGACTTGCGGTCACAGCGGTTGGCGCTCTTTATAGTAGACAAATCTTGATGGGAAAGATTAATATCGCGCGTGATGCGATGATTATTGGAGATAAGGATTCAAATCATTTGTTTGATAAACTCCATAAACGTAGTGTTAGAATAAATGCTCTCGGTTTACTAACTGCCATCGGGGCAATAGTTTATGTTGGTATACAACATTGATACTCTAGCATATGATATATTCACCCTTAGTGTTTTTAATAGCACAAATGTGGGAGAATAATAGTGAGCGATATATTTTATTAAATAAATAAACTTAACGATACCTCACATGCTCTTACTTGTCTAAAGAATTTAGGGTTAAGATTAAATATTTAATGCACAATAAAACTTACTTTTTGCAATATTAAGAGAAATATAATTGACTAATGCAAATATCTCTGGCGACGAGAACCGAAAAAATGATGCTATGCGCAAAGTTGAAGGAGAATTTATTCGGGGTGTAAGTAAATTTCGGCATAAATTAGGAAAAGGCTCCAACTTTCCCTCAGAACCTAATCGCTACCATCTATTTGTAGCACTTAACTGCCCCTGGTGCCATCGAGTAACTCTAGCCAGAAATATTTTAGGTCTGGAAAAGAGTATTACAATGGATATTGTTTTTCCTAATAGAACAGGTGAGGAAGATCCCATAGCTGAGGGCCTTTGGGAATTTAATCCAGATCGCATCGCTACGCTCACAGGCGAAATTCTAACTGAATGTACCCGAGATACAGGCACTGGCAAGAACTATAGGCTGGTTAAACAAATCTATGAAGCGGAAGAAACAAACGAGACGTCCCTGCCTATTCTCTATGATAAAATTCAAAAGACTATTGTTTCCAATGAAAGTTCAGAAATTGTGCGTATGCTGAACCAAGAGGCAAGTTCACTTAATAGCTCTTTAGATAATAAAGTTCGGCCAAACCTCTACCCTTTAGGGGAAATCAATAATAAGCTGCGTGACATGATAGATACCTTTAATCATCAGATATACGAAAATATTAATAATGGTGCCTATAGAGCTGGCTTCTCCTCTAACCAAGAAGTGTACGCGAGAGCATTTTCAAACTATTTTGATACTTTGGGTGAATTAGAAGATATACTTAATTCAGATGGCAGACCTTTTCTAACCGGCGAGAACCTCACAGAAGCAGACCTTCGCCTCTTTCCTACCCTTTTTCGACATGATCCTATCTATTTTTTGAGAATGAAATTGAATGGAGCCAGAATTTTGGATTTCCCAAACCTCTGGCGCTGGCTCTGCAGACTATATGCCATACCCCGCGTCGCCGAGAGCAATTCATTAATACATTGTCGACAGGGGTATTTTGGGCGTTCGTGGAACAATGTTGTTCCACTTGGCCCAATATCCCCAATGAGTTATCCAGAAGCTTATAAGCACCCAGAATTAGTCATAAAATGACATAATCATAAAACAAAATCTAGGCGAGACAATCAATCTTCCCGACAAAAAATAATTTTTAATATCAAGCTTATTACATTTAATTTAAAATTAATTAGTTTTAATAAACTCCAACAAATCCAATCCCAACAACTCATCTTTCGTATTTATGTGCATCATAATAGAAATATGATTATGGCCTTGAACCTGTTTTATTGTAGGTAATTTTTTATCACGTTTATAGATTGCGTTTATGAGTTGCAGATTTTGGTTTTGCACCATTGGCATATCAAATTCAGCATAGGCTATATATAATGGTATTTTGCGCCCTGCAACATGGTTGCTCGGTGACATACGCTCATATTTTTTTGGATTGGTGCCAAAATAAGCCTTCTCACCCGGATGATAAAGGACACCTTTTGGACTAACCTTGGTAGCTAAATTAAAAGTCGGCAAAGAGGAAAAAATTACTCCAGAAACACCGTCATCTTTTAATTGGTTCTCCTCAAAGAAGGCATATCCTGCCACGTGACCAGCACCCGCAGAATGGCCCATCAAAAATATTTTATTTGGATTACCTCCAATTTTAGTAGCATTTGATTTAATCCATTTTATTACCCCAGAAATATCTTCAGGACCAGCCGGCCAATTAGCTTTGGGAGCTAAACGATAGTTAGCTGTAATCCCTATAATTCCATTACGAGCGAAAAACGTGCCTATATTGAACGAGCCTTTTTTATCACCTCTATTAAATCCCCCACCATGAAGATAGACGACGATTGGCACTGGGCTCGACAATTTTTGAGGTTTAAAAACATCCAATTTATGCCGAGCATGAGTTCCATAACTCTGGTCTTTATCAACATCGATCCCATCTTTAGGCATAGTTTTCATCAATGGACCATAGAGTTTCCTGGTATTCACGATGACGTCTCGATTAAACTTCGTTCCCATTGAACGAATTTTATCAGAAATTTCTGGGGGATTTGCCGACATCTGAGCTTTAGCTCCAGTAATAATGAAAAAGCCAAGAGCAGAGATTGTAAACAATTTTAAAAAGTATTGCATTTATTTTCCCCTTAAAAATATGAAAATTATACAATAAGAAAGTACAAAAGATTATTCAACCAACAATCTCATAATATGAGAACTAATTAATTTCTCAGGTATGTTATTTTCTAAAAGGGAATAACAAAATCACGGTCTTTTTGTTCTACGGCAACAATATTTTTCACAGCTGATCGCTGCCAAACTCGCTTCGCAACGTCAGCCCATTTTGGTCTATCCAAGGTTATCCCAATGCGATCATCATCACTCCACAAATACATGATGAACATGTAAGCATCCACAGCTGAATATGTATCACCTAGCGTCCAATCACTTCCAGTAAGCCTAGACTCCAAACTCTCTACAGCACGTACTAGATTACTTCGACCCGTTTTTCTGACAGCCGCCTGTGCCGACAAATCATCTGCGGGTGCATAAGCCGAAGGGCGAAATATCGAGCGAATATATGTATGAATACTGCTAGAGAGAAAGTTCATCCACTGATGGGCTATATACCGATCTGGACTACCAATTGCCGGCAACATGGGGCCGTTCGGCGCTGTATCACCGAGATATGTAAGTATAGAGTGCGTTTCTGTTAGAACCCAGCTACCCACTGACAAAGTTGGAATTGCGCCCAATGGATTAAGAGATAAATAGTCCGAACCTTTATTACTAGCTGTTCTAAGATCAACAAGAACTCGTTGGTAAGAATATCCAGACTCCTCAATAATAATATGGGGTGCAAGAGAACAAGCCCTCGGAAAATAATAAAGTGTCATCGCTCTCTCTGCCAAGTTTTATACCCCTAATTTCTGAATGCCCAATACTCCATATTATATAGTAAAAAGAACAGCCATCAATTCTCATTTTTTATATTTACCAATGATCAAATTTGCACAACCAGAATGCAATGAAGTTTATGGCTTTAACGAAATAAAATTAAAACCTTAAATAAAACAGTAAAATTTAGCGTAACAATAAGAGTCAGAACCTTAATGCAAAAACTCTTTATTTCTTTGTATCGACGGAATTTCTAAATTAGTCCGTTTAATAAAAGGTTATAAGTTAAACAAACTTGAGAAAAATATTAAATGGTTAGTATTTTTGATTTTATATCAGAATTTATTTAAATAAATTTGAAGACTATGTATAAAAACCGATAAAGCTGAAAGCCTGATTAACTAATAACGGATAATTGAAAAATATATATGAAGACTTTAAAATCTAGAGATGATGCTCTCTTGCTAGCTAAAATCAAGGAAGGCGATACAGTATCAACTAGAATATTGGTGGACCAAAACTTGAATATTATCGTAAATTATGGTGCTCGGATGCTAGGCGATCGCTCTGAAGCGGAGGATATTGCACAAGAAGCTTTTCTCAGACTATGGCAAAATCTCGATAAATGGCGAGCCGACGCGCCGGTTATACATTGGCTACAGCGAGTAACCTATAATTTATGCATTGATCGTCTACGAAAGAAAAAACTAGTTAATATTGATAATATAATCGAGCCGGAAGACCCATTGGAGAACCCCGCAGAATCTTTATATCAATCTCAATTATCAATAAAAATTAATGCGGCTATACAAGCACTACCAGAGAGACAAAGGGCAGCAATAATTCTTTCCCATCAACAAGGTTTTAGTAATATCGAAAGTGCTCAAGCTATGGATATTAGCGTAGAAGCAGTAGAGTCACTTTTATCACGGGGTCGCCGGCAATTACGTGTCCTTCTTGATGGTTTAAAACAGGAAATAAAGGAGACCACTCATTAGTATCAGCGAAAAGTATTCAGATCAGGAGAATTTTGAATATATACAAAATCTATTTGATCAAATTGAACCAGAACATGCTACACCCGAGTTAAAAGCTACGATTTTAAAATCAGCACCTTACTCGGAAAACAATATTAAATATTCAGGGTTGTTTAATTATTTATGGCCTTTTGGCTCATTATGGCGACCAGCAGCAGGATTGATCATGGCAGCGGTTTTTGGTGTTATAATCGGTCTTACCGATCCTTTATCAAATACCAGTTCTACCGATATCCATAGTATTCTTATCGAAGACGTAACGGCATTTGCGATTACTATAAATAACCAAATGGAGGGCATATAATGATAAAAACAATAACTAAACGGTGGACAGTTATACTTTTTATTTCACTATTCTTAAATATATTCTTAGGCGGACTATTTATTGCCAACAAGTACTTTAAAGATAAAAATGGTTTGGGCTTTCGTAAAATGGTATATTCAGTCCCTTGGGCACGACATACCCTTGGTGATGAGGTTAAACCTCTAGCTCAGAAAATTTTTCGTGCTCACAGAAAAAAATAAGGAACAATGGCAAAGTCCGAACAGAAATTTATAAAAATATAGACACAGCATTGACGCGCGAACCATTTGATAAAAGAGAATTAATGAAGGCTTTTGACGACTTGAAAGAAAATTTTCAGATTACTCAAACCGAAATGCATAGTATGATGACTGAATTTTCTGCCCAACTAACAAAAGAACAACGTAAAATTTTAGTTAAACAAGCTAAGCGTGTATATGAGAAACGGCATGAACGACGAGAACGTAGACGAAAGCGTTTTAAAGAAACTGAAAATAATAAATAAAATCTGAATTTTAACTTAAAATAGGAATTCTTGGGACATGCGTAAATCGACTCTTTTTATTGGCATAGGTGTTATTATTTCATCTGTAGCTGGTATTTTCTTTATAAACGGATCGAATAGCCCTGAGGTCAATTATCGGTTAGCAGTGATTGAACGTGGCACCATTAAGAAATCTGTGTCAGCGTCAGGAGAATTGAATGCTGTAGTAACAGTTGAGGTCGGATCCGAAATTTCGGGTCAAATATCTGAACTTTTAGCTGATTTCAATTCTGAGGTTACTGCGGGTCAAATCATTGCCCGGATTGATCCAGAAGGTTTTATCGCTCGAGTTAGACAAGCTGAAGCTGAACTCGCTGTGGCGAAAGCGTCAGTAGCAACCAAGAAAGCTGCCGTTTCACAGTCGATTGCTAACCTTAGCAATGCGGGCTCAGTATTGGCTGCATTAGCGGCAGACGTCGCCCGCACCAAGGTAACAGCAGCAGATCTTAAAAAAGATTTTGAACGCAAACAATCGCTTAAAAAGAAGGGTGTTGTGGCTATAAGTGTTGTTGACAAAGCTCGCGCCGCTTGGAGTGCCTCTGCCGCACAAGTAACTGCGGCAGAATCGCAGCTAACCGCTCAAGGCTCAACAATCAAAGCGCGAGAAGCACAGATTTCGATGGCTAAGGCCGAAGTCTTACACACCTTAGCTCAGGTCGATCAAAAATTAGCCGCTCTTAATATTTCAAAGGTTGCTCATGGTAATACTTTTATTCGATCGCCAGTAGATGGCGTAGTGATTGGACGTGATGTTGATGTTGGTCAAACAGTAGCTGCTTCATTGCAAGCCCCAATTTTATTCACTATCGCACAAGATCTTCGTAAAATGCAGGTGGAAACTAATATTGACGAAGCGGATATTGGCCAGATACGTCCTGGCCAAACAGCGAAATTTAGCGTTGATTCGTTTCCAGGACAAAATTTTAAAGGTATTATAAAGCAAATTCGAAAAAAGCCCCAAACAGTGCAAAACGTTGTAACTTATACAGTTGTTATCGCAGCCAGTAACTCAGACTTAAAACTATTACCTGGTATGACAGCAAATGTAATGGTTGAGGTTAGTAATAGGCAAAACGTATTAAAGCTGCCAAATCGGTCTCTTCGATACCAACCGCCTGGGCAAATAGCAAAACCGTCACAAACTGCGAGTACCGGACAACGTAAGGGACCACCCAATATGGCAGCACGCCGCGCAAGGGCACAAGCCCGAATGAAACGCTTAGTTGAGACCTTGCAACTTGATCAAGATCAGCAACAACAGGTTCGAGATTTTAATAAAAGTATCCGCCAACGCATTCGATCATTAGCGCAAGCTGGTCGTGGTCCCGATTTTCGTAAAGCTGTTAAGAAACTTCGCGAGGAAAACTCGAAGCGAATACTTACTATTTTAAATACAGAACAAAAACTAAAATTCCAAAATATGATTGCTGCTCGGCAATCTAATCCAGAGACCCCAGGAAAAGTATGGATCCTAGAAAATCAAAAACCCAAATTGGTGGATGTAATGATAGGCGTAAGCGATGATAATTCAACAGAATTGGTTAGAGGAGACCTAAAAGAAGGTCAAAAAGTTATTACGGGCATAAAACGCTCGTCACAGAATTCTTAAATAGGATCAAATAATGTCTCAGGAGCTTATAAAAACTAGTAATTTATCTCGAAATTATTACTTAGGTGATAATGTTGTGATGGCTTTAAAAGACGTCTCAATGACAATAAATAAGGGAGAATTTTTGGCAATCATGGGCCCTTCCGGATCCGGTAAATCAACGGTGATGAACCTTATTGGTTGTCTAGATACACCAACATCTGGCCAATTCTTTTTTGACAATTTTGATGTTGCAAACTTATCGACGGATGAGCTTGCTGAAATCCGTAATGAAAAAATTGGTTTTGTCTTTCAAAGTTTTAATTTATTGGCCCGAACTTCAGCTTTGGAAAATGTACAACTTCCCATGATGTATAGTGGTGCCGATCGTATCAAGAGAAAAGAGGCCGCCGAACAAGTTCTTAGACAAGTAGGGTTAGCAGACCGCATGGATCACCAGCCATCACAATTATCTGGCGGCCAACAACAGCGTGTCGCTGTGGCACGAGCTTTGGTGAACAACCCTTCACTTATTTTGGCAGATGAGCCGACCGGTGCGTTAGATACTAAAACTGGTATTGAAATTATGGCCTTATTTCAGCAACTCAATTCATCAGGTATTACAATTATAATTATTACCCATGAATATGATGTTGCTCAATTCGCTAATCGTATTTTAAGATTTAAAGATGGTGAAATTGTGGATGAAGAAATTAATGCTGAGCGTATTGATGCCGAAGCGCTTTTAAAAGATTACGGAAATACGCAACCTAAAGAAGTGAATATAGCATGACCTTTATGGATTGTATGCTCGCGGCACTAGGAGCTATTCGTGTCAATGTTTTACGAAGTGTACTTACTGCACTAGGTATTATCATCGGAGTAGCGGCGGTGATAATAATGATTGCGATTGGAGCAGGTGCACAAACCAAGGTTGATAATTTGATTAAAAGCCTGGGGTCTAATCTAGTTCTGGTTCTGCCAGGAACAACGACTTCGGGAGGCGCAAGAGGAGCTAGAGGTTCTCGGCCAACAGTTACAGAAGACGACGCAATTGCTATTCAGAACGAAATTGATACTGTGCAAGTCGCGGCTCCGATGGTCCGCGGCGGAGGGCAGCTTATTTACGGCAACCAAAATTGGTCAACTGTAATTGCAGGTGTCACACCCGAATACCAGATTGCCAAGGAATGGAAAATGGAAAAGGGACGCTGGTTTAGTCATAACGAGACCAAATCAGCTGCAAAGGTAGCACTCATTGGTGAAACAATAGTCGAAAATATGTTCCAAGGTATAAATCCTGTAGGTGAAATTATTAGAATAAAGCGTGTACCATTTACAATTATAGGTACGCTAGTCGCCAAGGGTGAAACCCCCCGGGGCACTGATCAAGATGATACTGTTATTGTGCCGCTTTCAACAGCTAAGAAAAGATTACTAGGCGGACGAAGACTTAGTGGCAAACTGGTTAATCTTGTATTTGTTAAATCTTATACATCTGCAGGCGTAGACAATACAGTTCGCAGTATGACCGAACTTCTCAGGCAGCGCCATCGTATCCAGCCCGGCCAATCTGATGACTTCTTTGTTCGTAATCTTAGTCAAATTCTAGAAGCTAGATCAGATTCTTCGCGCGTAATGACACTTCTATTGGCAGCCGTCGCCTCTATTTCACTGATAGTTGGCGGCATCGGGATTATGAATATTATGTTGGTTTCTGTTACGGAACGAACCCGTGAGATTGGTCTTAGAATGGCTATTGGTGCAAAGGGCAAAGATATTTTATTACAGTTTTTAATCGAAGCGGTGACTTTATCTCTAATAGGCGGGGCCATTGGAGTTTTTCTCGGACTTATAGGATCAATCACTATTGCTCAGCTCGGTGACTGGCCCGCTATTATTCAAATCGAGTCTGTTTTTCTTGCCTTTGGTTTTGCGGCTGGTGTTGGGATTTTCTTTGGATTCTATCCCGCAAGGAAGGCAGCTAGGCTTGATCCAATTGAAGCACTTCGTTTTGAATAATTATTATTTTAATCTTATTAGAACATTATTTTTATTATAAGATATTCGTCCATGTCCTTAAAATTTGCATATTCGAAGTATTATTCGAAATTCGTAAAATAAAGATATTCAACCTTTGTATTTAAGTTTGTAAACTGCCCATAAAGCAATGATGGTAAGCGTTCCAGACAGCGATAAAGCAATCACAAGAGGAAGCTGAGTATTATTGGATACCGATCCAAGAATTAATGATGTTAGGGCCCCACACCCTAACTGAATAAAGCCTATCATAGACGATGCTTTCCCTGCGATTAGGCCAAATGGAGACATCGCTTCTGCTGTTGCAGCAGATACTACAAGTGGAAAACCTATCATGAAGCCGGCAGCAGGCAAAACAATACTAAACGGGTTCATGCTTCCAAAAACGGCAAGAACGCAAGCAGTAAAGCCTGATAAGAAACAAATTATAGCACCAATAGAAATCAATTTAAAACTATCAAGGAGATTTGCGAGTTTACCAGCCGCGACAGAGGCTAAAAGATTGCCTATCATTATAATAGCAAAGTAATAACCAAAACTTGAGGTGCTTATTCCCATAAGATCAATTAAAACTGTAGATAAACCAGCCAATATACACAATAATCCGGCAAACGGTCCAATTGTTATAATTGTATAATAAACAAAAATCTTAGACTTAAATAAAATCACAAAGCTTTTGAATATTTCTGTAATTTGCAAAGCTTTTTTGTCTTCCTCACCCGACTCTTTCAACCATAAAACGAGCGATAATGTCAGGGCTAACCCAAAAACAGCTATTATCAAGAAATTCGGTTTCCAGCCAAAT
>Ga0209631_10007844_pt1 | contig 10551 bp, 9 predicted proteins | sample COG_08_FD_184752 | JGI IMG/M metagenome (GOLD analysis project Ga0209631, IMG submission 184752) | Pelagic Microbial community sample from North Sea - COGITO 998_met_08 (SPAdes) (version 2) | ecosystem: Environmental > Aquatic > Marine > Neritic zone/Coastal water | place: Helgoland, sampling...
GCAGCAATGTGCCCAGGACCAGTATCATTTGAAATTATCAACTTGCTTTTAGATGCAACCGTATAAATAATCTCTGGAGGTGATCTATCGATTAAATTAATAATATTTTTACAGCCATCAAGAATTGGTTGAAAAGAAGAAGCATCATGTCTGGTTCCAACTAAACAAATATAAAACCCTTTCGACTCCAAGATAGAACATAGTTGTTGGTATTTATTAGGAGACCATTGTTTCGCAAGACCAGATTTTGATACACCTGGTATGACTAATACAATATCTTTATTTTCAATGCTTTGATTTTCTTTATCAGACACTAACCAACGTAAATCTGGATCACTTTGATTTATATCTAAGAGTTTTAATTGATTGTATAAACCCTGTGTTGGGCTTTCTTTTCCTTGAACAGGAATAATATATCGATCATGCACAAAGCTTCTTGATCCATTAATACGTGATCTAGAAAAAATTTTAGTAAAAAAATGATAAAAATTTGTTCTCTTCGAATTTTGAAGATCAATAATTAAATCATATTTACCTTTTATAATTTTACGAATAAGAGAAAATGATGGAAGAAATCCTGCTCTATTATCAATCAAGAATTGATCAAACATTTTTATTTTTTTAAAAAAAGGTATAAATTTTTCTTCAGTGACAAGGTCAATCACTGAATTATTAAATTGTTTATGAATGGATAAAATTGGCTCTAGTGCAAACACAATATCTCCAAGAGAGCCATGTTTGATAAGTAATATTTTTTTAGGATTTAAAGGACTCATATAATTTTAGATATTGTTTAACCATATTTATTTTTGAAAAATTGCTTTCGATAACCGATTGCACGCCTTCTAATGCTTCTTTTTTTTCAACCTCAGACAGACTTAATAACTTCTCTATTTTTGCCGGTAAAACTTGGAAATCTTGAGGTTTAACTTTGAACATATCACTTAAATTTGCCAATTGATTTTTAACTCCACCATAGTCAAAAGCCAACACAGGAGTTTGAGAATATAGCGACTCACTTATTGTTCTACCAAATCCCTCGGCTCGTAGTGGAAAGGAAACAGATAAATTAGCTAACTGGTATAAACTTCGCATTTCATCTTGATTTACACTTCCTAAAATTTTGCAAACATGTTTAAGATTATTTTGTTCAATTTTATCTCGAACTAATTTTGTATAACTTTTATTTTTTGTATCTCCTGCAAAAAGTACCAAAATATTTTGGGTATCCATTTTTTTTATAACATCAATAAATTCTAATTGTCCTTTCCAACTTGTTATTCTTGCTGGAAATAAAATAATTTTTTTAGCAGTATCAATTTGATGGGTCTTTAAAATATTATCTCTTATACTAACGTCAAGAGGCTGATTAAAATATTCTGTATCAACCCCCCTATTAATGACTGAAATATTATTTGGTAGAAGATTATATTTTTTTACAATTGTTTCTTTGACATAATCTGAAATTGCAACAAGGTGATCCATTTTGGATAAACCTTTATTATACATTTTTTTCAAATATGAGTATCCTCCATAAACATTATGGAATGTTGCAATCGTTTTAATATTATTTTTTGCGATTAAATTAACCATCCATGCGGGGCCTCTTGAGCGAACATGGACAATATTGATATTATTGGCTTTGATAAATTGATTTATTTTTCTTGCTATCAAAGGGTAAGAAAAAAAGTTTTTGCTAGCAACAGGTAATTGATGAACATGGATAAATCTTTCATCAAGCTCTTTGATCATTTTACCACCAGAAGTGATAATAAAATTCTGTATTTTTTTTTCAGCTAAGAAATTAGCCACGTCAACGGTACCTCTTTCCACACCACCAGAGTCTAAAGAGGGAACAATTTGAACAAGATTAAAGGATGACATTTTGAATTAATATTTGTATTCTATAATATGTCTTTTTATAAGAATAAACAAAACCATAAAATTGCCTATAAATCCCTTAAAGGAAGAGGGCTAGGAATCATTTTCATTCATGGCTTAAATTCGGATATGAATGGCGTTAAAGCACTCACAGTTGAGAGATACGCAAGGAAAAATAATTATAATTTTATCCGTTTTGATTGCCGAGGACACGGCAAATCAGAGGGTAAATTTGAAGAGTTTACAATATCTGATTGGAGAAAAGACTTATTGGATATCATCGATAATATTGCTAAAGGACCTCAAATTCTCATAGGTAGCAGTATGGGTGGATGGTTAATGATGTTAGCCGCAAAAGCACGACCAAAAAGAATAAAAGGGATGATTGGTTTAGCTGCTGCTCCAGATTTTGGAAAAGATTTGTATAAAGCCTTAAATAAAAAAAATAAAAGAGAAATTACCTCTAAAGGAATTACCAAATACACTTCATATGGTTTTAGTTATTATCTAACTAAAAAATTTTTTATTGAAGCAGAAAAAAATAGAGTTCTCAAAAAACCTTTATATTTTACAAAACCATTAGTTCTTATTCATGGATTAAAAGATAATGTTGTTAAAGAAGATGTGCCTAGAAAAATACTGAAAAAGATTACAGGAAAAAATGTGAATATAATTTATCTCAAAGAGAGTGATCACCGATTATCTAGTGAAACTGATTTAAAAATTATTACACATTCCATCAGTTACATTAAAGGTATAATATAAAGCTGAATTTTCAATTATTTTTTTCACCTATTACATTATAAAATTAAATTTTATATATAAAATAAAAATTTTACAATTAAACCAAAATTTTTTATTTTGAGTGTTGACTATTAATATCATATATTATTATCTAAGATTAATTTAATTTAAGGGAGGAATAATGAAAATTCATAAAAAAATTTCTATTCTCATAACTGCCTTAGTAGTATCTTTCTCGAATATATCATATTCTGAGACTTTTTATGGAGTTGGGGACTCTACTACAGGCACATATGCAGATTGGATGAAAACTGTTTACAATAGAGCAGGTATGCCTGAGCTATTATCATTACCATTAACAACTTTTGATAAAGATTATAATTTAGTTGCAATGGGAGCAGAGTCCTGGTCTCAATCAGATGATGGGTTAACTTGGACTTTTAAATTAAGAGATGGTTTAGTATGGAGTGATGGACCAGCTCTTAAAGCAAGTGATTATATTTTTGCGTTAACAAGAGCAGTTACTACAGGTTTTGATTTTGGTTGGTATTATAGTTTTGCTGCAGGTATCAAAAACTGGAATGCTGTATCCGATGGATCTAAAGATGTAAGTGAATTAGGTATAAGAGCAGTAGATGATTTAACAATTGAAGTTACTACTGAATCTGTTAAGCCATATTTACCAGGTGTTTTTTCATTATGGTTCCCTGTTGCTGAACACGCATGGAAAAAACATGGTGATGAGTATGCTGCAAATGTTGATACTCTTCCATCTTCTTATGCTTTCATTATGGAGAGTTGGGAAAAATCAACTAACAAACAAACATTTGTAAAAAATCCTACATACAATGGTCCATGGCCAGCAAAGATTGATAAGGTAATTATTGATCCAACAATTGGTGCGCCTGAAGTAGGTTTTCCTGCTTATATGGCCGGTGATGCAGATATGACAACTTTAAACGTAGGTCAAATACCTTACGCTCAAAGTAAGTTTCCAAATGACTTAAGAACAAACGCAATATTTGCTGTTTCTTATATTTCATTTGATTTAACATCTGCACCTTTTGATAACGTAGATGTAAGAAAAGCGTTATGGTATGCTGTTGATAGAGATGAAATGACAAACACTGTCTTAAAAGATCTGGCAATTCCAGGTAAGTCATTATTAGCTCCAGGATTTCCTGGATACAATGAAGACATTACTAAATACGCAGTATTTGATCCAGCTAAAGCTAAAGAACATTTAGCTAAAGCAGGTTATCCTAACGGCGATGGCTTTCCAGAAATTGAAATCTGGTATCGCGATCAAGGTGGTTACAACGGAGCTATCACTGCACCAATGTTACAATATCTTCAAGCTGAATATAAAGAGCATTTAGGCATTGATATGAAGATAAAAGTTATGTCAATTGGCGAGTGGTATGATGCTTTAACAAACAATAAAAATAATCTATTTTTATCACCGTATGAGTATGATTATTTAGATCCAAGTAACTTCTATGGAATTTTTTACAATGGTGGAAGACACAGCCATAATTTAGATTCTTATGATAAACTTGTAGCTGAAGCAGATGCTCATCCTGATTATGATGTAAGATTGAAGTTGTATGAGTCAGCTGAAATGGAATTGATCAATAATGTATCAATTATTCCATTAATGCATCCTATAACTACATCTCTTATCAAAGAATCAATTAAGGGAGATGGACCTAAAAATAATAGTCTTGGGTTTGCACCTCTTAATCAAAGAAGTCACTACTTCTTTACACATATAACTAAATAAATTTATTTATGTTTTATGCCCCATCAATATGGGGCATAATTTCCTTTTTAAAATGAGTCTTGTCAAAGTAAAAAATTTAACAATTAGTTTTAAACAATATGATAATATTGTTCATGCCGTTAGAGGTATTTCTTTTGAAATTAATCAAGGAGAAAGTCTAGGAATCGTTGGAGAGTCTGGCTCAGGTAAATCAGTTACTTTTATGACAGTGATGGGTTTAATGAATTCTCCTACATCAATTGTTGAAGCCGATCTCATAGAAATTGATGGCATTAACGTATTAGATAAATCAAAAGAAAATATTAAAAAAATTAGAGGCAAAATTGCTGCGATGGTATTTCAAGACTCAATGACCTCTTTTGATCCATTGCATACAATTGGATATCAAATAGCAGAAACAATCGTAACGCATAAAAATATAAATAACAAAGAAGCTTTAAAACAAGCTGAACATTTACTTGAAAGAGTAGAGATACAAAACGCAAATAAAGTTCTTAATTATTACCCCCACCAATTATCAGGAGGTATGCTGCAAAGAGCCATGATTGCAATGGCTTTATCGTGTGAACCAAAATTATTAATTGCTGATGAACCAACAACTGCTCTTGATGTGACTGTTCAGGCACAAATACTGCAATTACTGACTGATATTCAACAAGAAACAAATATGAGCTTTGTTATGATAACACATGACCTAGGGGTAATTGCTGAAACAGTAGATAGAGTATTGGTAATGTATAGCGGAAAGATCATGGAAAACTCAAGTGTTTTTGATATCTTTAATAAGCCTAAACATCCTTACACAAAAGCTCTTATTGATAGCATCCCTGGAAAAGAGCCAGGCAAAAAAAGGCTTAAAGAAATATCTAAAGAAGATAGAGATCTTTGGTATGCAGGAACATAAATGCAAAAGGTATTAGAATTAAAAAATGTTTCTAAAATTTATTCTGAAACAAAAAATATTACCAATTTTTTATCAAAGAATGATGATACGTTTGTAGCTGTAGACAATGTTTCATTTTCACTTGAAGCTAAAAAAGTTTTAGGTTTGGTTGGCGAGTCAGGATCTGGAAAATCTACCTGTGCCTTAATGGCAATGAAGTTACTCGATATAACGGAAGGAGAGATTTTTGTTAATAATAACAATATTACAGATCTAAAATTACAAGAATTAAAAAAATATAGAAAAGAAATGCAAATTGTTTTTCAAGATAGCTACTCTTCTCTAGATCCTATGATGACTATTTCAAAAATAATTATTGAACCTTTTATTATTCATAAAATGTATTCTACAAATGAAAGAAATGAGATAGCGATAGATTTACTTGAAAAAGTTGGTTTAAATAAAACTTATACGAATAGATATCCTCACGAGTTATCTGGCGGTGAAAGACAACGTGTATCAATTGCGAGAGCCCTTGCTCTAAAACCCAGTATTCTAGTAGCCGATGAACCAACATCTGCTTTAGATGTATGTGTTAAAGCACAAGTTATTAATCTTCTACAAGACTTACAAGATGAAATGGGTCTATCAATTTTATTTATAAGTCATGAATTGAATGTTTTAAGAAGCTTAGCTGATAAAATAACAGTGATGTATAGAGGCAGAGTTGTTGAAGAAGCACCTACTGAAAAGATATTTGCAAATCCTATTCATCCATATACAAAATCACTATTAGAAGCTATTCCTAAGCTTGATCCGTCGTTAAGAAAACGAAGAACATTTATTGATGATTCTTATATTCAATCAAATATTCCAAAATATAGTCATAATGATGTTAATTTTGTTTCTAAAAATGATTCAAAAATAGGGTTTGTTGAAATTGACAATAATCATTTTGTTGAGGCACAGGTTGTATAAATGAGTAGATATATAATAAATAGAATATTATCGATTGTTTTTACTTTCTTTTTTATTTCAATTTTAGTTTTTATTTTAATGCACGCTATCCCTGGCGGACCGTTTGATCCAGTTGATATGCCCTTATCAGATTCTGCTAAAGCTAAAATTTTAAAACAATATGGTTTAGATCAACCATTGTACGTGCAATATTTTAAGTACATGTGGGGAGTGTTACAATTAGATTTTGGAATTCCGTATCAAAGTCCAGGAGAAACAGTCCTTGAACTTATTGGAAGAGCTTGGATACCAAGTTTAATTTTGGGTGGCTCTGGTGTTTTAATCGGTGCCCCTATAGGAATTGCTTTAGGTTTAATTGCAGCAATTAAAAGAAATAGTTTTATTGATTATTTTACATCAGCCATTTCAACACTCGGACTCACTGTTCCTGTATTTGTAATTAGTATGTTATTAATATTAGTATTTTCCGTTTGGTTAGAATGGCTTCCAGCCTCTGGTTGGGGTGAGCCCAAGAAATGGATATTGCCAATTACTGCGTACGCTGCAATTCCAATGGCAACCTATGCAAGATATACTAGATCAGCTATTCTCGACACTTTAAATAAACCTTTTGTAACAGTTTTAAGAGCTAAAGGATTAAGTGAAAGAAAAATTTTATTTAGACATGTAATTAAAAACTCCGCCATTCCTCTAGTAACAGTTTTTCTTCCAATGTTTATTGGAACAGCAACGGGCAGTATATTTGTTGAAGCAATGTTTAGAGTGCCTGGGCTTGGAGCGTATTTTGTCTCTAGTATTGAAAATAAAGATTATCCATTAGAGATGTCCTTGCTCTTAATGATAACTGTCATGTTTTGTTTCGCATATTTTATAGCTGATTTAATTTATGCATTATTAAATCCACGTATAAGACTAGGTAATAAGAAAAAACAGTAATATGGAAAATCAATATAAAATTAGAAGCCCATTTTTTTATGCAATCATGCGACTCATGTCAAACAGAGCTGCATTAGTATCAGGTGTATTATTATCTCTAATTGTGTTGATGGCTATTTTTGCCCCTTTAATAACTAAGACTAGTTATGAGGAGCAGAAATTTTTAATGACTAGCTTAGCCTTTCCAAGCCAAACTCATTGGTTTGGAGTTGATGATTTAGGAAGAGATCTTTTTTCAAGAATTGTCTATGGAGCTAGAGTTTCACTGACAATAGGTTTTGCTGCCGCAATATGTAGTGTTTTTATTGGCTTACCTCTAGGTGCTTTATCTGGATTCTACGGAGGTAAAGTTGATTGGGTAATCATGAGAATTATAGAGGTTTTCTCCGTAGTTCCCCCACTTATCGCAGCTTTACTTTTAGCCGCTTTAGTTGATGGTGGTTTCTTTAGTATTATTTTTATTGCCGGTATTTTTGGATGGGTTCAAGTTTGTCTTCTTGTTCGGGCCCAAGTCATGGCCTTTAAAGAAAAAGAATTTATTCGATCAAGCTTGGCTTTGGGTGCTTCACCTATGTATGTAATATTTGTGCACCTTATACCTAATTCTATATCGCCCATTATAGTTGGATTTGTACAAGCCATACCTTTAGCGATGATGTTGGAAGCTGGTTTAAGTTTCTTAGGCGTTGGTATTCAACCACCTTTACCTAGTTGGGGCCAAATGATAAATATTGGTATTAGCTTTATGTTTTTTTATTGGCACATGGCTCTATTCCCTACACTTGCCTTAGCTATAACGGTATTAGTTACAACTTTATTTGGCGATGGATTGCGTGATGCACTTGATCCTACATTAAAAGGTAAGGGTTAATGAATATAAGAAATCAATTTTTATTAGATAGCAAAGTAACTTTTTTAAATCACGGTTCATTTGGAGCATGTCCAAAAGAAATATTTAGTGAATATCAATCGTGGCAAAAAAAATTGGAAAACCAACCTGTAAAATTTTTAGATCAATATAGGGACTTTGGTCCCAATATGACAAATGTAAGAAAAGCACTATCAAAAAACTTAAATTGCAATATCAACAATCTAGTTCCTGTCGTTAATGCTACAACGGGATTAAATGCCATTATAAAATCTTTACATTTTCAAAAAGGTGATGAAATTTTAATGTCTAATCATGAGTACGGCGCATTAGAGAAAACTTGGCAATTTATAGAAACAAAATTTAAAATTAAAATTAAAATTGCAAAAGTATCATTGCCAATAACATCTGAAGAAAAATTTATACAAGATTTTGTTAGTAAATTTAATTCAAAGACGAAGATACTTTTTTTAAGTCATATCACATCTCCGACTGCACTTCTTTTTCCCATTAAAAAATTAATAAAAGCTGCTAGAGAAAAAAATATCATCTCAATAATTGATGGGGCGCATGCCCCTGGTCATATTGATTTAAATTTAAAAAATTTAAACGCAGATTTTTACTCTGGTAATTGTCACAAATGGATGATGTCTCCAAAAGGCTCTGCCTTTATGTGGTCTTCAAGTAAGTTTAAAAATCATTTAGATCCTTTAATCGTCAGTCATGGATGGAATAAAAAAAATAAATCAACTAATCAAAAAGGAGCGCTAGGAAACTCACGGTTTATTGATATGTTTGAATATAACGGAACAAAAGATCCAGCCGCTTGGTTATCTGTACCAGCATCAATCAAATATATTAATAAAGCAAAGAATGTTAAATTATTTAAAAGTCAGTCAGATACTCTCTATAATTTTGCTCTAAAACTATCTAAACATTTCAACATGCCTTTACTCGCTGATAGAGAGTTCTTGCCGCCTCTTATGATTGCTGTACCTATACCAAAAGTTAAAGAAATAGAGTTTCAAAGAAATTTATATAAAAATTATAAAATTGAGATACCAATTATTCCATGGGAAAATAAAAGCTTTGCTAGGATTTCTTATCAGCTATACAATTCTATTAAAGATCTAGAAAAATTAGAATATGCATTAAAAAAATTATTTCAATTAAATCAAGGATTTTATTGTTAATTTTTTAATAGATATATTAGCTTTTTGGCAATATGATTTACCAAAATTTAACAAAGTGCAATATGATTTGTGTTAAAACTAATATACCTGAAGAGCTCACCAAAATTGATGATGAATTAAAAGCCATTTATCATAGTAGAGACACTGTGTGTTTTTTTATATTTAAAACACGGGAACAAAGAAATGAATTTATTGAACGAACCAAAGGAATGAATAAACTAGAAAGAGAAAAGATTTACGAGGAGTATAATTAACTATGCAGTTTTAGTTGTTTCAACTAATACAGGCTGTTCAAATTTATTCACCATCTCTTTTGGAATGATTTGCCAGAATAAATATTTATTCCGGTCCCAATTATCTAAAATCTCTTTTGCATGTTGAGAGTTAGTCTCTTTGAAGTAATGTTGAATTTTATCATAGAGGACACCTTCCCAATGCGGTGTCATTTGTTGCTGATAAAAAACATCATCCAAATTAATACGAAGAGGTAGTGTTCCCTCCTTATCATAAGCAAAAGCCATTCCTCCTGTCATCCCTGCTCCAAAGTTATTTCCAACTTCTCCCAAGATAACAACACTTCCGCCTGTCATGTATTCACAACCATTATCCCCACATCCTTCATTCACCGCATGAGCTCCAGAATTTCTTACAGCAAAACGATCTCCTACCTTACCTGCAGCATAAAGAGTTCCTTTTGTTGCACCATAAAGACACGTATTACCAATAATTACATTTTGATTTGATTTTAGAGAAGAGATTTCAGGAGGAATAATAATTAGTTTACCACCTGACAACCCCTTACCAACATAATCGTTGGCGTCTCCAGAAATTTTTAATGTTGTTCCTTTTACGCTAAAAGCCCCAAAAGACTGACCAGCTGATCCATTTAGATTAATAGTAATTTGGTCCTCTTCTAAAACATTCATTCCAATTTTAGTTGTAATTTCTGAAGCAAGTCTTGTTCCAAGAGCTCTGTCTGTATTTTTTATATTATAACTTAACTGTGTTTTTTGACGCGAAGTAAATAAAGGTTCAAGATCTTTAATCATTTTTAAATCTAAGCTATCAGACACCTTAGTAATATTATCTTTTTTATTATTGTACTCACCCACTGACGACTCAATTGTTTGAATGATTGGATTTAAATCTAAATCATCTAGGTCTGCACTTCCTCTGCTTACTTGATGTAATAAATCGGCACGTCCTACAATTTCATCCAATGTTTTAAAACCAAGTTCAGCTAATATTTCACGGACTTCCTCAGCAATATAAGTGAAAAGGTTAA
>Ga0209631_10007853_pt1 | contig 10543 bp, 12 predicted proteins | sample COG_08_FD_184752 | JGI IMG/M metagenome (GOLD analysis project Ga0209631, IMG submission 184752) | Pelagic Microbial community sample from North Sea - COGITO 998_met_08 (SPAdes) (version 2) | ecosystem: Environmental > Aquatic > Marine > Neritic zone/Coastal water | place: Helgoland, sampling...
CTATCGTCAAATGAGTCGTAAGATGCCGCTGATGCAGTTGCGCTTGTTGCAGCAGCACTAGCACTTGAAGCAGCACCAGTGGCACTACTGGCAGCAGCCGTTGCGGAAGCAGCAGCATTGTTTTCAGCAAGTTGAGCTTGTGCAACAGAATTATCAATTGTTACGTCAGCACCAGCGTCTCCAGAATAAAATGAATTTCTTGCCATAATGTCTCCTAAATTGAGGAAGAACTAAAAGTGCTAGTAAAAATACCACCTTTTAAGTCTGCTCTTTTTTCTTTATCGTTTAACGCCATTACTTTTCTTGATGTTAAGTCATTAAATTTTTGCTCCATCTCTACATCACCAATAAATGTAGATCCTACTGTACAGGCTGCATAAAGTATAGTTTCATACTCTGTACCTAAAATCCAAGGAACTGTTTCTACATATGCAGTTCCAGTTCCTGATCCTACACCTGTGGCTTTAAATATAACACCAACAGTATTACCAGAAGCACCTATTGCTGTAAAGTCTGTATTTCCTACAGTAGCAATTTTATAGTACTTTCCAACAGTAAAACCAGCAGACCCTGCAGTAGTAGTTGTCGAGTAAGTTCCTATTGGGTCTTCAGCTTTGTAATATTTGATTGTATATTCACCAGATGCTTTTTGTTCACCTTCGTTATCTGTTAACAAGAAACTTGTCAATTCTCTAGTATAAGCGTTTCTTATTTTGTTATTAGAGAACACTCTAGAGTCAATTCTTTTTAAAACTATATCATCGTCCTTGTCACTGTCTGTCCAAGTACCTGACGCAGCTGTACACAAAGCCCTAGTTGTATTAGTAGTCGGACTAACACTACAAGTTCCACCTTTTAAATGTTTTAATTCTATTATTTCAATAAAACCAGCAGGTATAGCTATACTGGAGTTAGAAACTGCTACAGAATAAGCCTCAGTTGTTTCTAAAGTTGGAACCCTAAGCTCTTCATACAACCTAGCTTCTGCTATTTCAATAAATTGATCTAGCTCACTGTCAGTCAAGTCCGACCTATTAAGCCAACTAGTAATACCACTTCTTAAGCTAACTTGGTCTTGTATCGATGCCATATTATCTCCTTACACTGTTAATCATACTACTTGTTAATAAATTAGGGTAGTATTGTTTTATTATATCTGCTATTTTAGTTAAGACATGCTGATCATTATCATTATTATGTATGTCATATCCAAACCTATTAAGTATATCTATAGCTACTATATCTGGAACTATTGCTAAACTACGATAGTTGCTTTTTCTATTATCAAAAGTACTACTCATAGATCTAGACTCTTGAGCATACCTTAGATAATCACTTACATCTTGTTCAGCTTTAAATTTACCAGTTTGATTATAGTTATATTTAATAGATTCCATATTACCTCCATTGAATAAAAAAAAGGGGATCCATAAGGACCCCCTTAATGGTATTTAATTACTTATAATTAAGCAACTAATACGCCTAGTCCTGAAATCATTGCAGAACCATGTGGGTTGCGGCACTCAAGAGTAGTCTCTTCTACAATCATACCTACAGTAGAGTCACCTTTCTGACCTACATCAGCTGTTTGTAGCGCACGCAAGTTAGCCATTGACCACCAGCTTGGGTCATAGACTAAAACGTCAGTAGCACCACCAACTCCATCAGAAATGTCCAAGCCATTGGCTAGACCCTGAATGTAGTTAGGGACTACCTTAACAACACCGAAATCTGACTCATAAAGCTCAACAGATTGTCTGATTGATCCTTTTTCGTCAAGGTTACGTCTTGTGTTGCCAGCACCTTGTGCTAGTGTTGAGAATGAACGCTTATTGCTTGGAGACATCATCATTACTGTTGCCTTTCCACCTTCTTCGTAAACTCTCTGCATTACTTCATCAACGTCAGTTAACGCTAATGTGTGTGTTCCTGCTGTACCTGCTGTGTGTGCTGTTTTACCATCACCTCCAGCTGCAGCTTGGAACGCTGGTGTGCCTGCAGAGGCATCCCAGTTGTTTTCTTTAGGAATCCGAGATTGGTATCCACCCATGTTACGACCAGTGTTGTCACCAACTGTATCAGCTGTTCCTGATCCATTAGTGATTTGTCTAGTACCTACTAGTGCATGCTCTAAGTCACGCTTAAGTTCAGTACCTTTCTTCTTCATTTGGTAAGCAAATTCAGAATTACGACCTGCCTTAGAAACTGAATCCAAAGTCTTTGAGATTTTAATCTCTTTGATAAGAATTTGAGAGTAGTTACCAAGTCTAGTTGTAGACGTTGGTGTATCAGCCGCTGAGAAGTCTAGACCTTCAGCTTTTGCGTTAGCGACAGGTGCTGCTAGGGAGTCGGTCTGCCATTCGTGATACACAGAAGTTGCCTTCTTGGTTCCAATTGATGATAAGAACGGTGTTTCGTCCCTTGTAATCATCGAGATAAAAGATGCGAGGTCTTCCTTTTTACCCTTCGTATCCTCTGTTTTAAAAATTGCCATTTACAATTTCTCCATAAAAATATTAAATTTAAAAGAAAAAGTTTTTAGTTTAAGATTTGATCTACCATGCTTCCAAGAAATTCATCTTGTTGGTTTTCGGTAGCCCCACCTTGTAACACCTTCTTACGAAGGTTGTCAGCTTTTTCTTTAACCTTTGCATTTTTGTCAACAGATTTTTTAGCCTTAACACTTTTAACAGGAGCCTTCTTCCGTTTAGTAACGGCAGATTTTTGACCATCTTTAAGAGTTTTGTAATCGTACATAAGTGCAATTACGGATGGATCAACTACGTCAGCAAAGTCTGGAAGACCTAAGTCTTTTACAGCCCAATTTACAACTTCATCGTAAGATTTCTCCCAACCCGGAATTGTACTGTTTAGTTGTTCCACTGCTTGTTCCTTATAAGCCTGAAGATTAGCATCGTAAGTCATTTGTTGCTCTTGTTGAGATTCTTTCTCAAGTTGATTAGCTTTAGACTTAGTTTCCTGTATCTCTTTTGCCTTGACTCTACGAGCTTCTTGCCATTTAGGCAATTCGTACATATCATCATCTGCAATTAGCTGTTGGATTTTTCTATCATACGCAGCCAGTTGCCTTTCTTCGGCATCTACTGTTGTACTAAGAAGTTTAGCATTTTCTTCTTTAAGAGCGGTTGACTCTTGTGCTAGTGCTTGTGCTATTTTTAACTGTTCACTTGCATCTATGGACTTTTTATTGGCGTGAGCTGCTGTCTGATAACCACGGATCAATTCTTGCATAGTAACTTCAGACTCTTCACCATCTATCTTAACTGGTACTAAATAGTCTAAATCTAATTCAGAATCTTCCTCAGAATCATTTTCAGGTAGGTCTTCACCATCATCCTCTGACTCTTCTGTCTCTTCTTCCTGCTCCTCTCCCTCTAGTTCTTCAGTCTCTTCTGCTTCGGCATCGTCACTCTCCTCTACAGCTTCCTCTGTGTCATCTACTTCTTGCTCAGGTAGATCTTCTTCTTCAAAAAAATCGCCTGCAAGGGCATCTAACATTTCTTCTTCAGATAAACCTTCGTTCACATCCGTTTGGGTAGTTTCTTTTGGCATCTTATTAATCCTCCTAGATTAATTATTTTTTAGCTTTAGCCGGGGCTTTAGCTGTTGTAATTTTTGCTTTTACACGGTCCATGACCATCTCTATAGCATTTAATTGTTCTACTAACTGTCGTACCATTATTCCCCCACGGGAAGCTCTGATATCTCTCATAACATTTTTGTGTTGTATCTCAAAAATTTCTAAATCGCTAGTTAGTATTTGTTTTTCTTCGTTTGTCACTTGGAATCCTCCTTCTCCTTATTGTATGCAACATTGTCACCTAAAGTGGCGACAGACTCTATCTCTCTTTTAACATCAGTGAGACCTACGATAGTATTATACAATCTTTCTCGTAAATCCCCTTGTTGTGGCTCTGTACTAGCCCACATGTTTTGATATTTTAGTCTAACTCTGCTAAACATTTCATCAAAAACTTTATTTTCGACAATAAGTTTAGCATGTTGACCAAATTCTACATCATCCATAATCTCCTCCTAGATTAGTTATCTTATTATTCCACGAGCTTTTGCAGTCCTAGCCGCTTGTTTAAGCGCCTTATCTTCAACTGTTCCTTTGCCGGATTCACTTGTTCCCTTTTTTTTAGCTTGGTTTATATTATAGTACAAACCTTTTTTAACTACTCTTCCGTCTTTAGTTCTGTGATAACCTTTTGGAACTCTTCTCATTGTAACCCTCCTTTATATTTATCCAATTTTAGTAGGTTCACCAAGCTCAAGTTCTAGTTGTAACTCAGCAGCATCTTTAGTCTTCTGATACTCAAACTTTTCTCTGTCAAGTTCCATATCAGCTTGTTTCTTTTGAATGTCAGCCATTTGTTTTTGAAGCTGAAGCATTATCTTTTGCTGCTCTACTTGATCTTCTTTAGCTGCCTGCTCTTGACCTTGCTGGGCTTCCTGCATAGCTGCTTGGGCTTGCTGTTGTCCCTGAGGGGTTTCAGGATCAACAATAAAGTCAACCCAATTATCAATACCCATAGACTCAAGCAATTGTTTTGCTATTGTAAAAGGAGCTTTTGGATTTATAATACCTTTTGACTCAGGAGACTGATATAACATAGGCATAACCTGTTGTGCCATCATCATCATATTTTCTTGAGTATTGGCAGAACTGTTTGCACCAACGTCTATATCTACTGTTAAACTGTCTAACGGCATAAGAGACTCAGGTGTTATATTATAATAACTGTAATCTCTCAATATCGAATCTGAATTGTCTAGTATAAGATCATAAACACCTTTACATAGCTCTTTAAATCCAGTTTCGGCAAACCTGCGTGCAACATAAGATATGCGTTTTTGTGACGCTTGTTCCACCATTGCAATTTTACCTGCTGAGTTCCCTGAGTCAAATAGTTTCTCATTAACACCTTGGGCGGCTCTGGTCATACCAGTAGCCATTTCTTTTTCGGTGTTCATGTATTCTAACAAAGAAAAGGTAGACGGTGCTAGTTGAGCTGGCACCAAAGTATGCACAGAACTCATCGGAGACCCATTAGTTGGGATAATCTGATGTGGTTCAGGACTTTGTAGTGCTCTAAAGTCTACCGTATTTGGATCTGCTAATGTTCTTCCATAATTAGACAGATATACGTTCTCAATCATACCTCTGGTTATAGTTGTCTTGATCTCAGTTGCACTCTTAGTTGCATCTGCTATCGACATACCATAAAAAGAATAAGGTATCTCAATTGGGTTTAAACAGGCTAAAGGTATACTGTCAGCGTACTCTTCTAGTAATACTTCTTCACCTACTGTTATAAATCTTTTTAGTTCAGCAACTCCGTCACCATCTCTATCAACTCGAATCCAAGACTCGGTAACAATTACTTCCCTATTAGCAACTCCCATAAAATCATCGTGGAAGTTTTGCTCTACTTCGTTTATTGCCTGTCTTACAGATGATTCGTAATCAAAGCTAAAGTTATTAGCTTCAATCCCTTCGCCAATATCATCGGCAACATCAAAACCCATCTCTCTGAGTTCAGACAATGTCATTTCTGTTTGTATTCCTACAAAATTTGCACTTTCAATATCTGTAGCGCCCCTGTTAATCATAAAAGACTCAGGCGGTATGTTTTCAAGACAAACCTTAGATTTGTCAACTTCTTTTCTTACAGATACATATTCGTAAACTTCTTCTCCAGTTTCTGGATCTACGCCCTCTCCGACTCTAATTTCAATAACTTCTGCATCACCCTCGGCTAAAATAGCATCAAGCTCAAGCATAGAAATGTTTTCATACTCTTCTACTTTAGTACTATAATAATTTTCCCATTTCCATCTTATGACTGCATTTTTAAAAAGCAACGCTGCTTTTATCCAAGTGTTAAGTTGTACCCAACCGTTATTTTTTGTAAATATACAATGATTAGTCAACTCAGATGCAAGACCTGCTGCTATTGTTTGACTAGGATCAGATGGGTTAAATTTTGCAATTTTACCATTTGATAACATAAGTTCAGAAATTACAGCTAAGTAAGAGTCTACAATCTCCATTGTATCTGAGGTAACAACTTTAGACACACCCTGTGGGTATAAATTTCCTTTTGCTTGTTGCGTATAATAATTTATAGCCGATTCTCTTTGCTCTTGCAATTCAGAACCAGACGAAAAGCTACCTACCGCTTGTCTAATCGAGTCGTTAATAATACTCGTTATTTCTTCGTCAGTAACTCTCTTGTTTTTCTTATCCATAATTAAATCCAATTAGTTTGTCTTTCAGGGATATATACATTATCAAATCCTACTCTTTCAGTACTTAGCCTATGAATATGTGTCCTGTAAACTTCTGCAGCAATTGCAAGAGCCATTACAGAATCATCTGTAGACCCTTTAGATGCATTAGTTTTACCTTTGTCATCTGACACATAATCTCTTAACTCATTAACGACATCTGTAGACCATATGGCAACCTCATCGTTATCTATCCAATTTTTTAAATTAGATATTATAGCTGGCTTAGAAGCACTTGTAGTCCTAAAACCAAGTCTAACACCATCTTCATCTGTAAGATTAGCAATTTGAGTTTGATAATATAAATTAACGTATTTCATTTCCTTTAGTTTTTGCAAAGTAGAAACTCCCATAGAGTTTGACTCTACTGCAAGAAGAGCGTTATTAAAGTATCTTCCTAGATAAAATAAATCTCTTCCAAAAACAGCCGGATCAACATGATTGTCCCTGTAGAGGGCGACAATTTGTCTTTTTGAATTTAATACAACAGCAGCTGAATAGTCTTGACCAACTCCTAATGAAACATCAGCACCAATAATAAACTTTTCGTCAAAGCCGGGAGACTTCCATATTGATAGATTACCTTCTCTATGATCTTCCCAACTAGACAATGATGTGTTAAATTCTCTTAAAGCAATAGGAGCCTTAGTGTCAAGTTTGTTTAATTTTTCTACATTAAATACATTTTTACCTGATACTACAAAAGCTTCTTCAGCTGTAGATGGGTATTCTTGTCTAAACTTAGACTCTCCTCCCTCACCTATCTTCATTCTTCTCCACCAAAGTTGGCTATCATTTAGTCCAAACTCTTCGGCTATTTCATTCTCTTCTATAGTCCTCTCAAAATTATCTGGAGGATTCATAGTGTACTCTTTGGTCATAAACCAAGGAAGAAATATAGGAACGTAGTCGTTCTCTCCTCTCTCAGCCGCCTTCCACATTCTGTAAAAAGCACCAGTAGCACCATTAGCTGTAGACTCTAATATAATTTCAGTGCCATCTGAAGATGATACACCCTGAAATAGTCCAGCTAAAATTTTGTCATCGTTTTGCCAGAAAGCACACTCTGAACAATGCAATATTGTAGGTGTAGTTCCTCTGCCAGCCTCTGGAGACCCTGCTGTGTATAGTCTGTAGCCTGAATCATTATGTGAAAATTTAACTTCTTTTGCGTTTGATCTGACAAGCTCAGGTTTAAAATCATCCGACATCCTGTCAATAAAATTCTTTGACATTGTAAACAAAGCATCAGATGTTGCACTATCATGTGCAATTACAACTGACCTTGTGTGAGGTGTGTAGAATGTTTTCCAAAATACTCTACCAGCAGTATAGGTAGATATACCCTGCTGTCTAGCTTTTAACACTAAAGCTCTTACTCGTCCTTTTTCTTTTATCTGCTTCTCGATGGCTTTGTGTATTTTGGTTTGCGCTTCATTGAATTCAAATTGAACATAACCCTGTGATGCGTCCTTAGTTATTATCCTAAGTTGATCTTTTGCAAAGTCCTTAAAATTATTTTTATTTCTTTCTATCTTTTTTCTTTTATCTATTTCTTTTTTTATTTCTAGTTCTTTAAGCAACTTTAGCTTGTAATCCTGCTCATCTAATTCCATATCTCCTCCTAGAAGTGCTGGTTTCTTTGACCTTTACTACCAGCGGAGTAAATCGGAGGAGTGGTCAATTTCTATATCCTTCCATAAATCTTCGGTAGTATTTTAAGTCGTCTCCTCGACCTTTCTTACTGTTAACTCCAAATCGCCAATCTCCAATAACATTAGTCAAAGGATCTCTAGCAGCTTGTGAAAAACCCATAGGTTTTTTTTGTTTAGCTTCACTTCTAGCATTTTTATAATGATGAGCTATTAAAACTCTAGCAAGTCTATTATAGTCTGCTTGATCTTGCTCTGTAGTTAAATGACCACTCCCACCATAATCATACTTTGGATCATAACCTTCCAAATCTTTTTCATTACCATACTTTAAAAATAATTTAGATTGGTCTAAAAATCTATTTGAGTAATCCTTAAGATCATCTGGGATGACCCCTCGGTCCATCATGTCTTGAACCAAACTACCGGTAATTTGTACTGGACCATACGCAGAACTTCCTCCGGGGGCTAGGTTGGCATTAGTTCTAATAAAAGCATCTTCCCCTTCTAGACCTCTGGTTTCTGCGTTCTTAAAAGCAGCATAGAGTCTGTCTGTTTGATCCATATCTTGAGATACTTGTGCAAGACCTTTGAGTCTTGTCATAGCTTCTTCTCTTGTAGCCATGGTTACTCCTATTGTGGTATTCCCATAAACATTCTCATTTCATTAGCAGTCATTCCTGCACCTGTATCAAACCTATCCCCTCCATAACCTGCTTGTAAATCTTTATCCATTTCTAGGTAACCATAATTTATCCCTAGCTTGTCTTGTATTATTTGACGTTTAGCTTCTTCGGATAAATTCATACCGTCCATTTCTTCCATCATGGTTTGGATTTGACCATCCATTGTCATAGAGGCATCATACGAAGGGTTTTGTGATTTATCCATCATAGGGTTAGCCATATAAGTTCCTTCTTGCCTTCTATCCATAGCTTTATTTCTAGGGTGGTTGCTTATAGAATTTAAACCAAACATTGCTCCGCCTGTGCCCGATGCTATTAATGCCGCCCTTTTTGCAAGAACACCGGGACTTCTTTGTGTTGATACTAAACTAGGTATAGAGGCATTTCTTGTTGCCGCATATCCTGCTTTCATCATTTCTTTTTTTGCTTTTTGTTTTGCTAAGTATGAGGCTAACCCTCTACTAGCTAATCCTGCTCCTGCTACTAATGCCGGTATTGCCATATATTACTCCTGTGGTTCAACATCCTCAATATCATCGAGGTCTCTTAATTCATTCTCCAGTTGCTCAATAGTCATGTCACTTACCTTAGTAATCCTAGTATCTACTTCCTGTCTAGTCTTCTTACCTTCAGTATATTCTCTATCTTCTGCAACAGCTTTGTATGCTCGATCAAATAAATCCTTATCTGTTGGATTAGATGCAAACATAGCAAATGCTGTTTTCTTTAAAGCTTCGAACATGTCAGTTGTATTAAGGGACTCCACAAGAGCAGTTAGCTCTGGGTCGTTCTCAATTAATTTTATCATTTTTAAATGTTCTTTAAGCCTTGTTTTGGGTGTCTTGTACCCCTTCTTTTGTCCTCCGTGGAAATTTTCTCCCTTTTTAAAAGGACGCAAGTTCTCGTACCCCTTATGGGGTCTCCCTGTTTGTTTATTAACAGGTACTTCCGAGACTCCTTCTTCAACCTCTTTAGCCAAGTCCCTAGTAGCCTCTAGATACTCCTCTTTAGTTCCCTTACTGCTCATTTAATCCTCCAAAATATACTTAGTTTCCTACAAGGGATAAGAGATTAGGGTATAGGAGACCATAATGGATCCTTAATGGATCCTTAATGGAGAGAACCACTATTGGTCCCTTTAGCGTCCTTAATGGATCCTTAAGATACCATTATAGCTAAATAAAGATATTACCAATATCCCCCTAATGGACCCCTTACGGCATCTCTTATCCCCTGCAGTGTAACTGAAGTATTGTAATCCTAGCTTACAATTGCTAAACCATTAGTATTACCTTTATGGTACCTGAGATCCATCGAAATTGGTATATCCTCTATAAGATGTCATATAAATAGACCCTTTTTTTACAAAATTAGGAAATGTAGTCTATTTGGGCATATTTGGGACCCTAGTTGGTACTTTTAAAATTAGATCTATAGCCTATACAGGTTAAACCTTAAATATAAAAGGTACCTGAATTATTTTGGAGACCCCCTAGTTGCCACTGGGGGTCTCAGCTTAGTCCCTTTTTTGTCCAGCTTAGTCCCAGCTTAGTCCCAAAACCCCTGAAGACCCCATTGGAGACCCATCGTAGATTATTGGTGGTCATATAGTGGATTCTAGGGCATATTTTGACCCACTGGGGGACTACTGGGGTGAACCACTTAAGACCCCATTTTGACCCCTTATTGGTCTTCTGAGGGACATCCTCTCAGGCTCTCATATCCCCTGTTATCCCTTACTTTGTCCCTTGGTGCCACTGGTAGACCCTTGGGGGCTTTTATGGGCTATTTGGGGGCTTGTTGTTGACCATTGGGGACTATTGGGGGTGTTTATCCCTTATGGGGTGCGTGGTTGGGCGTGTTTGGATTATTGGGGGTCGGGGGGGGGGG
>Ga0209631_10007854_pt1 | contig 10543 bp, 11 predicted proteins | sample COG_08_FD_184752 | JGI IMG/M metagenome (GOLD analysis project Ga0209631, IMG submission 184752) | Pelagic Microbial community sample from North Sea - COGITO 998_met_08 (SPAdes) (version 2) | ecosystem: Environmental > Aquatic > Marine > Neritic zone/Coastal water | place: Helgoland, sampling...
TTTTTTCTAACTGCATCATATATAAAAATACTAACCCCAATCCATATTATAATAAAAGCAGCAATTTTTTCTATTTCTAAGTTTTCGTCTAAAATAAATACTGAGGTAATAAAATGAAAACTAGGGGCTATATAAAATAACACCCCAGCCAAACCCAAGGTTGTGTATCTAAGTCCGAGATTGAAAAAAAATAAAGGTATAATTGTTACAATACCTGTAAAAAATAACATAATTGAAATGTAACTAAAATTAAAACTAAAATAGCCAACATCTATATGGTTTAAATATATTAAGTAAGGCAGAGCAAATAAAGTGATTAATCCTGACTCATAAAGAAGTCCTGTAGCTGGTGAAACTTCAATTTGCTTTCTTAAAAGTCCATAAACTCCCCAAGTTGTACCTATTAACAAAGCTAAATATGGAAAACTATCTAAACTGGTAAAAAGAACAACACATGCAAAAAGCATTAATGAGACTGAAATTACTTTTAATGTATTTAAATTTTCATTTAAAATAAAATAGCCAAGAGAAATACTTATCATTGGGGTTAGGAAATAACCTAAAGAAGCATCTTGCACTTTATTGATGCTTACAGAGTAAATGAAGCCTAACCAATTAGTAGCAATTAACAAAGAAGTAATTGTTAATATGATTATTTTTTTTTTTGATTTAAACAATACAAAAAAATCATTAATTTCACTGAAGAGAATAAGTGATAAGAAAAGTACGAAAAAAGACCAAAGACCTCTGTGCATTGCAACTTCTAGAGATGGAATATAGTTTATTTGGTCAAAAAAAAGAGGTTGAGGCATGCCCCACCAAATAGCTGCTAAACATGCAAAAATAATGCCTTTAGTAAAATTACTTTTCAAGTTATGAAGGTTTTACGTCTATTCCTCTGCTATTGAATAATTCAAGAAGTTCTCCTGTTTCATGCATTTCTTTAACAATGTCACATCCCCCTATAAATTCTTCCTTAACATATAACTGAGGGATAGTTGGCCAATTTGAGAATTTTTTAATACCTTCTCTCATCTCGTTACTATCTAAAACGTTGACACTACTAAACTTAACGCCAATATCTGATAAAACTTGCACAGTAGCAGCTGAAAAGCCACACATTGGAAATACCGGAGTTCCTTTCATAAATAAAACCACATCATTTGATTTAATTTCATTTTTAATATTTTCTGAAACATCAACTATATTATTCTCTTCCATTTTTACTCCGTTCTAGTTTTTAGCATTAATGCATGAAGTTCATTACCCATTTTTCCTTTTAATGAGTCATATACCATTTTATGTTGTTCTATCTTAGATTTACCAACAAAAGATTTTGAGGTCACAGTAGCACTGTAATGATCGCCGTCACCTCTTAAATCTTCAATGTTAACTGTAGAGTCAGGAATACTCTCTTTAATATGATTTTCTAATTCTTCTTTTGATAGAGGCATAATATTTAAATAGTTTATTAATTATAAAAAATAAAGATTATTTAATTTTATTTTTAAAAATCCAATCTATTTTGCTGTTTTTTGTATCATTTTCTAAAATATCTTTAAGTTCTTCTTCAGTAAGGTGTTTTAATAAAATTTTGTCTTTTTTCAGTACGTCATGAAAATTCTTTCCATTATCCCATGCTTCCATTGCATTTTTTTGAACAATTGAGTAAGCTTCTTGCCTTGAGAGACCTTTTTTAGTTAATTTTAAAAGAAGTCTCTGACTATTATGTAAACCACCTAATAAATTTAAATTTTTTTCCATATTTTTTGGATAGACTTTCATTGTTGTGACGATTTCATTTAATCTGTTTAATGAAAAGTCCAATGCAATACTAATATCAGGTGCCATAATTCTCTCAACACTTGAATGGCTAATATCTCTCTCATGCCACAATACAATGTTCTCCATAGAAGGGATCACTGCACTACGTATGTATCTAGCTAATCCCGTTAAATTTTCACTTAACACAGGATTTCTTTTGTGAGGCATGGCAGATGATCCTTTTTGTTTAGGATTAAATTTTTCTTCTACTTCGAGAAGCTCAGTTCTCTGTAAGTGTCTTATTTCAACTGCAAATCGCTCAATTGAAGATGCTATTATACCAAGGACTGAAAAAAAGAATGCATGTCTATCTCTTGGAATTATTTGCGTTGAAATATCTTCTGATTTTAATTTTAATTTTTTTGCTACATATTTTTCAACTCTAGGATCAATACTGTCGTAAGTTCCAACTGGGCCAGAAATTGAGCAAATACTTATTTCTTCAATAGCTAGTTCTAGTCTTTTTAGATTTCTCTTGAATTCATTATAAAATGATCCTAATTTTAACCCAAAGGTTATTGGCTCTGCATGAATTCCATGACTTCTACCAATCATTGAAGTATTTTTATATTTTAATGATTTGGATTTTAAATTTTTTAATAAAATTTGTAGCTCTTTAATTATTATTTCACCAGTTTGCTTTAATTGAATAGAAAATCCAGTATCTATTATATCACTTGAAGTTACACCATGATGAAAATACTTTGATTGCTTGCCTATATATTTGCTTACATTATCTATGTAAGCATTTACATCATGTCTTGTTTGTTTTTCTAATTCATTAATTTCTTCAACATTAAATTTTGCTTTTTTTCTTATTTCTTTTGCTGCGATTTTTGGAATAATACCAATATCTGATAATTTTTCAGCTATAAGAATTTCTATTTCTGTCCAAATTTTAAATTTATTTTCCAGTGTCCAAATATTTTCTATTATTGGTCTATTATATCTTGGTATCATACTGCTTTTTATAAATCATTTATTGGAAAATCAGTATTGTTTTCTGATAAAGTAAAAATTTCATTTCCTTCCTCTGTAATACCTATTGTGTGCTCAAACTGAGCAGAGTAAGACTTATCTTTTGTTACTGCTGTCCACCCATCATTTAGGATTTTAACTTTCCAATCTCCCAAGTTAATCATTGGTTCAATTGTAAAAAACATTCCTGGCTTTAACTTTGGCCCTTCTCCTAAATTTCCATAATGTAGCACACTTGGTGGAGTGTGAAATTGCTGACCAATTCCATGCCCACAAAAATCTCTTACAACTGAATAATTTTTATTTTCTGCATATTCTTGAATTTTATAACCTATGTCTCCAAAAGTTTTGCCTGGCTGCGCCTCTTTTATTCCTATTTGGAGGCATTCGTATGTTGTCTTTAATAAATCTAAGTGTTTTTTATTTGGCTTACCTGCAACAAACATTCTTGAGCTATCCCCATACCAACCATCTAAAATAACTGTGACATCAACATTAATAATATCTCCTACATTAAGAAATTTTTTTTCGGTAGGAATACCGTGGCATACAACATGATTAACAGATGTGCATACAGATTTTGGAAACCCTTTATAATTTAGTGGCGCTGGAATGGCATTATTTTTTAAAATTAAATCGTGACAAAAATCATTAATTTCTAATGTTGTTATACCAGGCTTAATTAATTTATATAGCTGATCCAGAACATGAGCAGCTAAACTCCCAGCTTCTCTCATTTTTTTAAAATCTTTTTTTTGATATATAGGAATATTATCTGATTGCATTTAATGTTCTATTTAATGTTTTTATTTGTTAAATAACAGAAAAATTATAAATAATATATCTTATGAGTCTTTTTACTGCTGGTATTTTAATAATAGGTGATGAAATATTATCTGGAAGAACGCAGGATACAAATGCAAATTTTATAGCCAAAAATTTAACTTCTTCAGGAATAAAACTTGAAGAAATAAGAGTAATCCAGGATGATAAAAAAATAATCATTAAATCCGTACAATCTTTTAGTGAAAAATATAATTATGTTTTTACAACTGGAGGAATAGGCCCAACACATGATGATATTACTTCTGAAAGTATCGCAGAGGCTTTTAATAAAACATATGAGGTTAATTCTGAAGCCTATAATATTTTAAAAAAATATTATCCTGAAGGCGAATTTAATATTAGCAGACAGAGAATGGCAAAAATGCCATCAGATGTTGAATTAATTTATAACCCTATGACAGCAGCACCAGGCTTCAAGATAAGCAATGTTTTTGTTTTACCAGGGGTTCCAAAAATTATGGAGCAAATGCTTCAAGATGTTTTATTAAAGTTGAAAAAGGGTAAGCCTAAAAAAATTACAACTATAAATACTGACTTATTTGAAAGCAAAATAGCACCTTCCTTAAATGATATTCAAAATCAATTTAGTGACTGTTCAATAGGTAGTTATCCATATTTTAATTTAATTTCAAAAACAGGTGGAGTTAACATTGTGATTTCTTCATGGACAATGAATTCTTTAGATGAGATAGAAAAAGAAATTATAAAGATGATAAAATTTAATGGTGGCAATTACTCTATTGTCTGATAATACTTTTTTTTAATTGGCCTCGTGGTGGAATGGTAGACACAAAGGACTTAAAATCCTTGCCCTTTTGGGAGTGCCGGTTCAAGTCCGGCCGAGGCTACCACTTTGATAGATAAATAATGTTCAGCTTTATAACTATAGGAACTAATAATTTAAAAAATAGTAAAACATTTTATGATGAATTACTTCAATCTATTAATATTAAAAATGTTTTAGAGACTGACAGGTACATTGGTTATGCAAAAAATTCTTCATTAAATAAAGTTGAATTTTATCTAATGTTACCTCATAATAAAAAAACGGCAACTTTTGGTAATGGCACAATGGTGACATTTAATATTAATTCCAAAGAAGAAGTAGATATATTTTATAACTTAGCTCTAAAACTTGGTGCAACTGATGAGGGTTTACCTGGACCCAGACATGAAGAGCATTATTATGCTTATTTTAGAGATTTAGATGGCAATAAAATATGTGCTTTTTGTTCCGATTAAATTTTAATATTCAAACTGCTCATTTAAAATTTTATCTTCAATAGAATGATCTTTATCAAATAAAATTTTACAGTTTTTATCTTTAGAAGATTGAATTGTAACCTCTTTGATGTTTCTAAATTCAATATTATCTGCTGTTACACTTACTTTTCTGTCTTTAAAATTAATAACTTTAACTTTTATAATGTTTTTTTCTGAGAGTAGGGCACCCCTCCATCTTCTAGGTCTAAAAGCGCTTATTGGCGTTAGTGCCAGGAGTTTTGAGTCTAAAGGTAATATGCTACCATGTGCTGATAAATTATAAGCTGTACTTCCTGCTGAAGTAGAAACAAGGACTCCATCGCAAATAAGTTCATTCATCCTAGTAGTATCGTTGATTTTTATTTGAAATTTTGAAGCTTGATGACTTTGTCTCATTAGTGAAACTTCATTGTAAGCAATTGAGTCATAAATTTTATTATCTTCATCTACTGCTGTCATTTTTAATGGTTTTAAGTCTGTAGATTTTGAATTTTTAACCACGGTGTTTAAATCTTTATTGCTTGAAGAATTCATTAGAAATCCAACTGAGCCATAATTTATACCAAAGAAAGGTTTATCTAGTTCGTTAAAATCATGAAGTGATTTTAGTAAAATACCATCACCGCCAATAGGGATAATTATATCAGCTAACTCAGGGGCAGTTTGGTTATATGTATCAATATATTCTTTTTTAGCTTTGATGGCTTCAGATGTATTTGAGGAAATAAAATGAAATTTCATTATCCACCTGTCTCATTCATATGTCTATTAATGTAAGGTTTTGTTTCAGAGTTAATGATAAAGTCATGTCGCTTAGGTTTGACGCTTAAGGCAAATCTTATTTTTTCTTTTATAAAATCATCACCTCTATCTGATCTCAATATTTCTCTAAAATCTACAAAATCATTTTGACCTAAACACATATACAATTTTCCTGTGCTTGAAATTCTGACTCTATTACAAGTTGCGCAAAAATTATTAGACATAGGTGTAATAAAACCAATTTTTATATTTAATTTTTTACTTGTATAATAATTAGATGGACCACTAGTTCTGTAATCAGATTGATTAAAGTGATAAATATCAGTTAATTCTTTGTATATTTTATCCAAACTAACAAACTGCATATGTCTTGGCATATCTGTATCACTCATAGGCATGACTTCAATAAAGGTAAGATCTAATAATTTGCTATTTGCCCAATTAATTAAATTTGTCATTTGATCTTCATTAAAGTTTTTAAAAACAACTGTATTTATTTTTACTTTAATATTATTTTTAAGGGCTTCATCTATGCCTTCAAAAACATTATCTAAATTGCCAAATCGAGTAATTTCTTTATATTTTTCTTTAACAATTGTATCTAAGGATACATTAATTCTGTTAATTCCATTATCTTTTAATTCTTTGGCATATTTTTTTAATAGTGTTCCATTTGTTGTTAGGGTAATTTCTTTCAAATTTGTATAAGACTTTTTCTTATTTAAATTTTTTATTAGATGAATAATATCTTTTCTTACAAGAGGCTCACCACCAGTTAATCTTATTTTTTCAACTCCTAATTCGATAAAATTATCACAAAGTCTTTCAATTTCCTCTAAACTAAGAACATCACTTTTAGGTAAAAAATTCATTTTTTCTTTCATGCAATAAACACATCTTAAATCGCATCTATCTGTTACAGATACTCTTAAGTAATTTATTTTTCTAAGAAATTGATCAACTAGTTGCATTAATGTTAACTATTTCGAGATTGACTTTAGATATATTAATTGTTTTTTTACCAACATTTTCAAAATTAATTGTAATTAAATTATTTATTGACGATTGAATTTGGCCAATGCCCCACTCATTTTTTTTATCTGTATTTATAACAAATATTCCAGGCGTATAAAGACTTGAGTAACTATCAATCATAAATAATCTTTATATATTATTTAGATTAATTTAATCTTTTTTCAGCCTTTTCATGCATCTCTTGCGCCTCTAGACTCAAAGTAGCAACAGGCCGTGCTTCTAATCTTTTTAGACCTATTGGCTCTCCAGTTTCTTCACAGTATCCATAAGATCCATCTTCAATTCTTTGGAGCGCAGAATTAATTTTATTAATTAATTTTCTTTCTCTATCCCTAGTTCTTAGCTCAAATGATCTGTCTATTTCTTCAGAGGCTCTGTCAGTAATGTCCGGCTTAGCTTCATTATCAGATTGTAAATTATTGAGAGTTTGACTAGATTCTTTTAAAAGTTCATTTTTCCAATTAAGAAGTTTTTGCTTAAAATACTCCTTCATTTTAGCATTCATGAACTTTTCTTTTTGAGTAGGTTTGTAATTTTTTGAAATTTTAGCCATTTTTTTTAACTCGAAACGACTTATCAAAAGTATTGCATAATTCAAGATTTATATTTTTAAATAAATATTACTATTTTTCAGTAAGTTATATAAATTATATTAAAAGAACAAAAATAGAACTTTTAAAAAGAGAACAAAACGTGTACAAAAAAACATGATTTGCAAGAATCATAATAAAAAACTAACAAATATTGGAGAAAACAATGTCTCAAGCTAAATTAAAGGTAGTAGAAAATAACACAATGGATAAAGAAAATAGAAGTAAGTCATTAGAAGCGGCAGTTAGTTTAATAGAAAAAAACTATGGAAAAGGCTCAATTATGAAGCTGGGATCAAAAGCTAATGTAGATATAGAGTCAATATCAACTGGCTCTCTTGGTTTGGATATAGCTTTAGGTATAGGTGGAGTTCCAAAAGGAAGAATAGTGGAGATATATGGACCTGAAAGTTCAGGAAAAACAACGCTAGCAACTCATATTGTTGCTGAGTCTCAAAAAAAAGGTGGGAACTGCGCGTTTATTGATGCTGAGCATGCGCTTGACCCCGCATATGCAAAAAAATTAGGTGTTAATCTTGAAGAGCTTTTAATATCTCAGCCTGATACAGGCGAGCAAGGCTTAGAAATAGCAGATTCCCTTATAAAATCTGGAGGTATTGATGTTCTTGTAATCGATTCTGTTGCTGCATTAGTTCCAAGAGCTGAGCTTGAAGGAGACATGGGGGATTCTTTACCAGGTTTACAAGCTAGATTAATGAGTCAAGCACTTAGAAAACTTACTAGTTCTATAGCTCAATCAAACACATTGGTTGTTTTTATAAATCAGCTTAGAATGAAAATTGGCGTAATGTTTGGTAGTCCTGAAACTACAACAGGTGGAAATGCTCTAAAATTTTATTCTTCTGTTAGAATGGATATAAGACGAATAGGTGCAATTAAAGACAAAGATGAAATTGTTGGAAATCAGACAAGAGTTAAAATTGTTAAAAATAAAGTTGCTCCTCCATTTAAGGTTGTAGAATTTGATATTATGTATGGTGAAGGCATCTCTAAACTTGGCGAACTTGTAGATCTTGGAGTAAAAGCTGAAATTATTGATAAGGCTGGATCTTGGTTTGCTTATAAAGATCAAAAAATTGGGCAAGGTAGAGAAAATGTTAAAAACTTTCTTAGAGATAATCCTCCTATAGCTCAAGAAATTGAAAATAGAATTCTTGAAAATGCAGGAGTTGTTGAAAAAGCCATGATGGAAGGTGAGATCAAACCTAAAGCTAAGGAAGAAAAAGCTGAAGAATAATTAATATTTATATTGGTTTTAAAGAAAGGGGCTTAGCCCCTTTTTTTTGGTTAGACATAGTAAAAATCAAGTTATAATACGTCATCATGAATTCCAGTGAAATTAGATCAATTTTTTTAAATTATTTCAATAAAAATGGACATGAGATTGTGCATTCAAGTCCTCTTGTACCTCATAATGATCCTACTCTAATGTTTGCAAATTCTGGTATGGTTCAGTTTAAAAATATTTTTACTGGCAAAGAAAAAAGAGATTATAAGCGCGCAGTTACATCTCAAAAATGTGTTAGAGCAGGAGGTAAACATAATGATTTAGAGAATGTTGGTTACACTGCAAGACACCATACATTTTTTGAAATGCTAGGAAATTTTTCTTTTGGAGATTACTTTAAAAATGAAGCAATAGAATTTGCGTGGAATTTAATTACTAAAGAATTAGGTATTGATAAAAATAAATTACTCGTCACTGTTTTTAATGAAGACGAAGATGCCTATAGATTATGGAAAAAAATTGCAGATTTAAATGATGATAAAATTATCAAAATAAGTTCATCTGATAATTTTTGGTCAATGGGTGATACTGGACCTTGCGGACCTTGTTCTGAGATATTTTATGATCATGGAGATAAATATCCCGGAGGTCCTCCTGGAAGCCCAAATGAGGACGGTGACAGATTTATAGAAATTTGGAATTTAGTTTTTATGCAATTTGAGCAAATTAGCTCATCTGAGAGGATTAATCTTCCTAAACCCTCAATTGATACAGGAATGGGTTTAGAGAGAATTACAGCGTTATTAAATGGCACTAATGATAACTATAACACTGATCTTTTTAACCCTCTTATAAATAAATCGATTCAATTACTAAATAATGAGAGTCTTAATGAAAGCCCAAGCCATAGAGTAATTGCAGATCATTTAAGATCGTCATCTTTTCTAATTGCAGATGGTGTAACTCCATCTAATGAAGGTAGGGGCTATGTCTTGAGAAGAATTATGAGAAGGGGAATGAGGCATGCTCACTCTCTAGGAAATAAAGACCCAATTTTTGCTAAAATGTTCCCTACATTACTCGAAACTTTTCAAAATTCTTTTCCTGAATTGGAAAGAGCCAAGGATTTGATTTTAAATACTTTTATGAATGAGGAAACCAAATTCAAAGAAACTGTTGAAAAGGGACTAAAAATTTTAGAAGAAGAAATTTCATCTTCTCCAAAAAAATTAGATGGAGAAATTGCATTTAAATTATATGACACATATGGTTTTCCTTTAGATTTAACCCAAGATTACCTGAGATCACAAAATATTGAGGTTGATATTGATGCATTCAATATAAAAATGAAAGAGCAGAAGGATAGGGCGCGCCAAAGTTGGAAAGGTACAGGCGATATAGAAGATCAAAAAAAATGGTTTCAAATTACTGAAAATTTAAATCCAACTGAATTTTTAGGATATGAACAAAATGAAACTGAAAGTGAAATTATTTCTATTATTAAAAATGATACTGAAACTGAACTTCTTTCAGTGGGTGATGAAGCTATTATCATTCTTAATCAAACACCTTTCTATGGAGAAAGTGGTGGGCAAATTGGAGATAGTGGAAAAATTATTTGTGAAGAAAATATTTTTGAAGTTTATGATACGACTAAATTATTTGGATCATTTTTTTTACATCATGGAAAAGTTAAAAATGGTCAATTTTCAAAAAAAGAGAGTGTGACTGCAATAATTGATACAAATAAACGTCAACTAACTAAGTGTAATCACTCCTCAACGCATTTATTACACTCTTCACTGAGAGAAGTTTTAGGCAATCATGTTTCTCAAAAAGGATCTTTAGTTAATAATGAAAAACTGCGATTTGATTTTAGTCATAATGAGCCAATAAGCTCTGATAATATTATTAAAATTGAAAATTATGTTAAAATGGAAATTACTAAAAATTCTCCTGTTAATACAAAAATAATAGATCATCAAAAAGCAATTGA
>Ga0209631_10007859_pt1 | contig 10537 bp, 15 predicted proteins | sample COG_08_FD_184752 | JGI IMG/M metagenome (GOLD analysis project Ga0209631, IMG submission 184752) | Pelagic Microbial community sample from North Sea - COGITO 998_met_08 (SPAdes) (version 2) | ecosystem: Environmental > Aquatic > Marine > Neritic zone/Coastal water | place: Helgoland, sampling...
CCAGAGCCCCAATCATCATTTAAATTTTCATTCCTCGCCTGTAATAAATCAACACCTTCCATTTTTATTACATCAACAAGAAGTTTGAAGTTTTCCTCTGTCATATATTTTTTAAAATTAGCCATTAGTAATGTGCCTCTGTTAAGGGTTGCTTTTTATTGTTAGAGGTACCTTCAACTAAATTGTCTATCTGGCAATCAACTAATCTTAAAGTACAGCCAACTCCGATTGACTGACGATAACCTGCTGTCTGATAAGAAACAGCCATAGTTGTTCCACCCCAGATACTTTTAGTTTCATCCAAAGGTTCACCCTGTTTGTCATAAAGTTTTGGTTTAAACTTTGACTTAAACTTAAAGATATAACTGTCCTTATCTTTGTCATCTTCGGCATAAGGTTTAGGTGCTCTTTTTATTAAGTCGGTGCTACTTGGGTGCAACTTATGGTGTTCAGCTATTTGTTGAGATATTACTTCCTCAATTCTTTTAACAAGTTCTTTAGACTTATCTTTTTTCAGCTTAAGTTTAACGTGGTAAACCCCTTCTGAATTATAGTCTGTGTCTGGTTTTGTTAGGTAAGGAAAAATTGCTTCCCCTACTCTTGTTGTATTTGGTGACATTAATTAGTACTCCTTTTTATTGTTTGATTATTTGCCACGACCTTTAACCCTTCTTTGATTTTATCTTGGTGAGCTAAATCGTAGTCATACTTCATTTGGACAACTGCAATTCTTTCAAGTTCTTTTTGGAATGCGTATGGTTCAATGCAATACCCTTTGATACCAGGTAGCTTAAAGAAACCTATTGTATCTAAACCTCTACCTGCTTTATTTACATCAGTCATAATTCGTCTAACTGACATTTCCTTAAAAGAGAAAAGCTTTAGTGCTTCTGCCCAGGTATAATAAGGTTTTGTGTATATGTATTTAAACTCAATATTGTCCATACAGGTAATATATGTATTATACCTGTTGATGTCAACTGGTAAATACCAGTAGGGGACAACTAATTAGCGAAGTTTGTCAATAAGGCCTTGAGGTATTCTTTGTTTGGTTTTTTCGTATACAAAGTTTCTTTCTTTGAAATGTATGAATTGTCTAGGGTCTGTAATAAGTAAATTTAAGTTTTTAACTTCTTTGGCTTCATTGAAAGCTTTGAAACCAGGATATAATTTATAAAGTCTTTTGTATTTTTCTGTGGCCACTACCCTTCTTATACTATCAATCTTCTTACCTAACATTTGGGCTCTATCTTCTTTTATTCTTTGCCATAAGTACAAAGTAAATCTAGTCATCTTCCAATGTGTTCTATAATTAGATGGGTTTATTGTGTTGTGCTTCTTAACAATCTCAAGGGCATTTAACGGACTAATACCTTCTTTATCTAAATAATCTAATAACTTTCTAATTTCTTTATTATCCAAGGCCATAGTTCATCAGTACAAATTCAACTGGTAAAGTCAACTATCACGTTTTATCTGAATAACTTTTGATAATTGTTTGGCTCTTTTAATCTGGTTTTTAACAGTAGGTTTATAATAATGTGTTTTGATAGTCTGTGGGTTTTCTGGGTGTGTGCTATCACTTACAGTCTTAATGGCTTCTTCGGTTGTTTTCCCTAAGTCTCTCTCTGCTTCAACTGTTTGTGTTATATAAGTTTTTCTCAAGGTCTTTAACGAACAGTCAACCCCAAGTTTCTCTCTGATTATCACAAAGGTTTCTGAAACATCTTTAACTCTACAAGCAATACTTTGAGCATAACCTGGTTCTGATAGTTTTGTTAAGTTTATTCTACTTGAAGGAAAAGCCCAGGGAACAAAGTTATATTGAGCAAACTTCTTGTAATACGTATGTAGGTCATCAACAATCGTCTGAATAAAAGGTGTAATAGGAATAATCTTATCCTTAACCTTTATCCCTTTACTTCTATTCTTCTGTATCTCTTTTCTTAAAAGAATATGGTCGCTCTTAAAATCTTCTTTAAGTAATTTCTTTCCTTCTTCTATTCGTATGTCTGCATTTAAATATAATTCAATTAATAATACGTTGAATGGTTTGTTTGGTTTTTCTTCTTCAATGATGTCTAGAAGTCTTTCTATCTGGTCATTGTCCAGGACTGTATGATTATGTTTAGAGCCTACAAATTTATTTGCTATTGGTCTCTTTAATTTTATATTTGATGTTGGGTCTAGTGGCCTCTTATCACCAAAACATCTTAAGTTGTTTTGAGCAAATCCCCATAAACATTGAAGGGCATTTAAAATATTCTTTTTATATCCGTAGGTTCTATTCTTTTCTTCAAGGTATCTCTCAACAACACCTGGTGTTAAGTCATCAATGATAGCTGTACTAATTTTGTTATCATATAAAGAAAGTTCATTACTTGGATTATTCCATCCCTTCTTATTTATTCCACGACCAGATGGGTATTGAGCCCAAAGTTCTTCCCAGGATTTTACACCCCTACTGTCCCAGACTAATTTTCCTTCTCTATTTAATCTGTCTTTTCTAAATTGAATTGCACACATACCAAATTCGTCATCTAAAAAATCTAAATGGTTTATTCTTTTGTTATGGCCAAGAAGAAATAAACTATGTTGTCTTGCTGTGGATGAGGCAAGTCTGCCTTCAACATCTTTTCTTGGAAAGTTATTTTCACAAAGTTTCTCAATGACTTGTCTTATAGTTAGCTTCTGGCTATCCATAAGTTCACTCTTGGTTAGGATTTCTTCTTTAGGGTTAGACTTCCACTTCCCCTTCTCTTTGTATTTCTTATAGATGTCTGAGAGTTTACTTAAGACTTCATCACAACCATAAGTGCCTTTAAGATATGTACCAAGGTCTAGGTCATAATCTCTGCCATTAAACTTTAATCTTAAATAGAATTTCTTTGTTAAGGTTTTAGGCGACCAATATAAATAGATACCTCTTTGGTCTTTAAACCTAACTTTAATAAACTTACCTTTGTCTAGTTGGTCTTTGACTTTGAAGTTATCAATAGCTGTATTAGTAAACCTTATCTTATACTTGGCTTCCCTCTGCCTTCCCTTAATTTTGTTTTTTTCAATGCTGTCCATATTGTCAATTTAATACTGACAACTGAATATAACGAGTAAATCCTAGAGATTTGTGTGGCTGTGAGAGGCACAGATAAATAAAAGATTACCTGGTATTATATTTTAAGTCCTTTGTGTCTACCAATTTCACCACGAGGGCACGTTATTTTCGTTGTTATTAAATATTTATATAGTACACCAGATTTGTTTCGTCTAGGAAACTTTTCCCTTCCCTCTGCCTTCCCTCTTTTTCATAGAGGTACCAAGTGATTTGGCATATTTGGTTATTTATAAAGGGTGTACACCAAGGATTGTATAGTAGGTTCTTTATATCTTACTCTATATACTTTGATTGATACAGTCAGTCCTGGTCAAAACTAAATGACCCCCACCCCTTTTATTTTAAGTACCTAACTAAAAAATATTATAAAAAAAATTATTGAAAAAATTATTGAAAAGGAAATTGAGGCAAAGTGTTGAAGATGTTTGGTCAACATTGAAGAACAGCTTCACCTCAATAAGTGTACTATTAATGTAGTTCTAATATAAAGATTAATTGTTTTTATGATAGTGGTCTGACAAACAAACACCCATTAACATCCTTTAATAGAGTTTCTTCTTCGCTCTATAAATGCTCTCTTCTACTTTGTTCTTAAATCTTGGTTCGCTGTCGTCTCTAGGAAAATCTCTCTCATTTATTTCAACAGAGCCATCATCAACTGGTGAGGTTATCTCATAAGGATTACTCCAGGTACTAACCTGAGGTTTTCCCCTAGGGTTAAACGTATTGTCTATATTATCATTATAGAAGTTCTGGTTATAACTCTCGGTGTATCTCTCGTTAGCCCTTCGGTTTAAACCACCATAGTACACAGGTTCCTTAAAGGTACCTTGGGTTTTCTCTAGGAGTTCTCTTTGATACTCTCTCTCGGCCATTGTAATCTTGGATATGTGTCTATTGAAAACATCTTGAGGCACCTTCTTTTGTATGTTGTTCAGCACCTTCATTTCATTCGCATACTTAAATGCGTCATTGGTATATTTAGCTTCCCCTCTGTGAGTTGCACCTCTATTTACTTTTGACCAATCTTTTTTCTTTTTATTTGTTTCATTCCATCTACCAGGTGGTCTGATACCGAGTGGTCTATTAACCCTAGAAACACCGGGTCTCTTGAACAGGTATTTTACTCCATCAAATCTGTATTCTAACTTATCTTTATTTCCACTTCTCATTCTGCAACGTACTGCATTCGTTGAAATGCCTAGCTCTTTTGCTATTTGTTTCTTTGTTAGACAATATTGGTCTAACTCTGCCTGGCCTTTGAGTATGGTCATAACGTAATTATACTATGGTTTGATACTATGGTCTGATGTTTTTATCCTTTAAACTTTCCGACCCTACCGACCCTAAAACAAACTTGTTTTTATTTATTAAGTGCAACGCACAGCTTAAGAATATTGTGTGGGTCATTCCTGGGGGTGCAGGGTCGTCATTGGGTTTACTTAATGAGACTAAAGAAATCATTCATATCAAGTATAACCAGAGGCTCTCTAGTGTTCATCTTAGAGATAACAACAGGCATTAACTTATGGTTTCCCTTTGAGGCCTGTCTGTACCAATCATAAATAGTTTTCATCTTCTGTTGGTTCTTTACTTCAAAATTACAGCCCACTAATTTCTGGCCTACTTTAGATAAAATAATGTCTGCCCCTATCTGACCATTTCTAGCTGTAAGTACATCCTTCTTCTTAAGGTGAGGGAAGGTTTTTAATATCTTATCTCTTACAAGGTTCTGTAATAAAGCTGATTTTCTTTTTCTACTTACCTGTTTCATTTTTTACTCCTCTTAATCTCTATCCAGGGTTTATTCTCATCTAAATCAATCTTATTTTCGTGGAAGTCTTCATAGGCTTCAACCTCTTCAATATTTTTCCTTATGATACCAACATCCCCTGCTGTTAGGTTCCACTCTGAATTTTCATTAAGGGTAGCAACAGGCAACCAATAGTCATTGGCCATTTCGCTTTTAGTTTTATCTGTAAAGAAATCTTCATTACGTACAATATAATAACAAGGATGTTTACGAGAACGTTTATGTTTTATCTCACCAACTCTTACTGCCCCAAGTTCTATGAGTACATCTGCAAAGTCATTTAGCTTTCCTTTAATGCCATACTCTCTTTTCATATACTTCCAGGCTTCATCCAAACTTACTATGGACTGGTCAAAGGGTTTTTCTTTTTGTCTAAATAAAGCTTTAACTTCTGTATATAAAGGGTGGCCACCACTTTCAGCCATCACACTTAAGAAATTAGTTTTTAATGATTTTCCTGCAGGGTCAAACGCAGGAGTAAACTTTCTATTCATTAAAAATCCTTTAACAACATTGGTGAAAGTATTTGGATATTCCTCTGGGTACTTCAACCAGTTCCACATAGGTTGAAAGAATTCATCACCACCCATTTCATCTCTACTCTTATTTACATCAATAGCTGTATATCTGGCTTCATCAAACGAAACAGCCATTGCGTCTTTAAAGTTTGTAGAAAACATAAGGTTGCACGTTGAAAAAACCTGTCGCCACTCTTTAAATAAAGGTCTGCTGTCGTGTAGTTCCTGGGTGATTAAAGGTTTCAATCTATTAAGGATTGATTTCTTCTCGTCTATACTTCCATCAATCTTAATCTCATCAACAAAGACTAATTGGTTTTCTATAAAGCTTAACTCCCTGGCTATCGCATTGTCTGGTTTTATAATGGTAGCATTCTTATCACCTAAAGCTCTTCTCACAACTTCAAACAAAGTTGATTTACCTGTTTGATATTGTTTGGAATGTAGAACAATAGCACTTCTAGTTTTTATTCCAGGTCTTTGGAAGGGCATTGATAAATGGTCTAGAACATATTCACTTAATTTAAATTCAACATCCCTATTTTTTATAACTCTAGTACCAGTTCCTTCTTTTTCTGTTAGGCCTTCAACTAAACCCATAAAGCAATCTAATTCTTTTCTTCTTTGTGGTGTGTCTGGAAGCATTATCTCAAGCTTCCCTGGTCTATAATGATTTAAAACTAAAAGGCCTTCATCATTTTTACTTATAGGGTCTTTACCTTCTTTATATAAATCTGGTCTATACACACCAAGCTCAACTAACTTCTTCTCTTTAGATTTAGAGAAGTAATTTACTGGCTGTCCTGTTTCTTTATCTGAAATATGTCCATAGATTATATTCATATTTTTTCTAGGATACTGTTGTTCTGTTGATTTATCGTAGAAGAAGTCATCAAGTTTCATATAGATAACATCATCAAGAAACTTTTTTTGGTCTTCGGTTTGCTCTTTGTCGCCGAAGCCATCAAGTAAACCTGTTTCAGTTTTAATACCAGTAGCTTCCTTAATGTAAGTATTGATATGTTTTTCTAGATAATCATTTTTGCTGTACTCTTCTTTTTCCACACTATTCTCTACGTGCTTAACAGCTTTATAGTATTCGCCATCATCTAGAGGTTCATTAAAGTTTTGATTAACTTCTTTAAGAATATCCATACTCATATCATTATGTTTTAGGTATAGAGCACAGTTAAATAAAAGCTTATGTCTACCTGGTGATGAGAAAGATACACTTGAAGAAATCAAAGGGTGTTTCTTATACTTAACTCTGAATTCAAACTGTTCTTTACTTAATGGGTTTCCAGAAGGTGAATAAGCAACAGCAATATTTTTTAAATCTTTGTTGTAGCTGTATGGCATAAACATCCAACAACCTGGTTTGTCTTCTTCAACAGTCCATCCCTTTGGTAGAGTATGAGTTTTGTCTACATCTTTTCCATAAATCTTTTCAAACTTCTTTTCTAATTTTTCTACAAGCTCTTTAGCTTTAGAAACATCTGTCCAATCATCTAGAAATAAATAAACGTGCCATCTGCCAGAGGTAGAGCTAATAGGAATTAACTCATTATGTATTTTAAAAACCTGGGCACAGAATTTTTTAGGTGCAACATTAACATCTACATCTAGAGCAATCCAACGCACAAGGCCTTTGCTTCCTTCTTCACTCTTTATTATTTTTACAGGTGATAGTCCTTGGGTGTTTCTACCAGATAAATGGTCATCCCAGTTTATGTGTTGAGTTTGTTCTACTGCTTCTTTTTTTTCTTTGCCTTCTTTAGTTTTTGTGTAGCCAGTAAACAATCCTCTCTTACCTACTGCACCTTCAAATATTTTTTGTATTTCCATTACTTACCTTCCTTATCTTTTTTTGGTGGGGTAATGGTGTAGCTGTGTTTTACGTTCCCACTTTCCAGGACAGTATGCTTTTGGTCAAACGTAAAGTCTTTGTATTTGTTTTGCTCAGGTAATTTCTTTATGTACTTCTTAATGTCTATACCTTGTTCAACACAAAACTTACCCATATGGTGTAGACCCATATAAGCCCTAGTAAGTTCCTGGTTTTCTTTTACATACTCTTCATTAACTTTGATGTTCTCTCTATTTATCTTAATTAAATCTTTATTGGCTTTATCATATTCTTTTAATTTAGCTGATTGCTCTTTAACTCTCTCAAATAACTTTTGAGCACAGTCTATCCATTGAGCTTTACTTACAAATTTAGATTGTTTGGGGTTCTTTTTCTTTGCCATTACGTACACTTCCTTCGTTGTTCTTTGCGAATTTATCTATGTAATGGTTAATTAAAACTTCAACTGTTTTAGCTCTAGAAAGAGTATAACCTTCGACCAACTTATTGCTTAATAAGTCTAGCTTTTTATAGGTATGATTACGCAAAGAGATTGATTTATAGTTATATTTATCTGTCATTTTTCCCTTTGTTATTTTTAGTTATTCTTCTTTCTAGGTTCATTCTGGTACTTTCAAACTAGCAATTCCATTTACACCATAAAGTTTTGCGTAGTCTTCTTGCTCTTGTTTCAGTCTTGCGTCTGCTCTTTTCTTAATGGTAATCCTTAAGTCTTCTTCTGGTTCCTTAGGTATTACTCTGGGTATTATCGTTCTGATAGGTGTTATATCAATTTTCGGATAATAAGGTTTCTTTACATAACCCAATTCTTGTTTTGTCATTAGACTTCTCATTGTTGGGTTCTTTGCTTTGTCTGTGTAAAATTCTTGTTTTTCTTTAGTAGTCATTGAGCTATCAATTACTTCCCAGTCGTCCAGATTTTTCTTTTGGTTCATTGGGTAGCTAGAGCTGTCAAACTGGTCAAACTTCTTTACTGGCTGTACTGATTGTAGGGTTTCTTTAACTTCATTTTTATAAATAGGTGAACGATTTAGAACAACAGCATTTTCCATAAATCTTTTTCTGTTCTCTGCTGTGTCTGGTTCATCACCAAGTTTATGACTGGTGTATTCAACCCAAGCTAATCCAGGGTCTTTCCCAGGTTTAACATTAGGTCTGACTTTAGGTTTAACTGGTGAGCCTTTAACCTTTAACCTATCTATAATTGGTTCAAATAGTTTTTCTTTATAAAATTTATTAGCCATTATATTAAATTCCTAGATAATAATTCTTGCAACATTTCATCTAATTGTTTTAAGGACTTACCTTCCAGGGCTTTTTGGCCGTGGAATTTTCCTAACTGTTGTAAGTAAAACAATCTGTCTTCTGCATTGGCTAAACTTAAGATACCCTCAAGGTTTGTTTTTCCTTGGGGTACTTTAGGTTTAGAAGTACCACCATTCTCATAGGTAATACGTTTATCTATATTATTTACAGTAGTCGTTCGTGTTGGCATTATTGTTCCTTAACTGGATTGTCTGAAAGGTCAGTCCAATCATAATCAGTTTTGTAGTTTTCCATTCTTTTAGGTATTACAACGTTTGTATTACAATAATCACAACACCTATTTTTTACTGTGAGGTTACTTACTGGTTGAGGGTTATGGCCAAAGTCTTTTTTATTCATAAGTTTATTGCAAATAGAACAGTTACGTACTGGAATAACTGAATGACCCATTTTTTTTACAACTTTTCCAATAGAAGCCATTAGTAGTGTGCCTCATTTAATGGTGGCACTTTATTGTTTTCTTTTCCTTCAACTAGCTCATCAATCTGGCAATAAACTAATCTTAATGTGCAACCGATACCAATAGATTGATTGTAACCACTTGTCTGATAGGCAATAGCCATAGTAGTTCCACCCCAGACATTTTTACCTTCGTCTAGTAGTTCACCATCTTTTTGATAAAGTTTTGGTTTAAATTTTGATTTAAACTTAAAGACTAAATAATCCTTATCAGTATCGTCTTCTTGATATGGTAATGGACTTCTTTTTAATTGCTTTGTACCAGGTCTTTTTTGGTGTTCTTGAGCAACTTCTTTAGCGATAACATCATTAATTCTTTTAACGAGTTCACTAGCCTTATCTTTTTTTAGCTTTAGTTTAACGTGATAGACACCTTCTGAATTATACTCTGTGTCTGGTTTAGTTAAGTAAGGAAAAACTGCTTCCCCTACTCTAGTTATATTCTTTTGTTCTGACATTAGTTTTTACCTCTCTGTTTTATATTAACTATGTTTTCCTTAAGCTTCTTTGCTTCGGCAAACTCATAGTCATATGTTTTTTGTTTATTAACTTTGTTGTGATAAATCCAATTAACTAACGCAATCGGTTCCCAACAAGCTTCTCTAAAACCATCTATTTCTAAATGGCCCATATCAGCTAACAGTCCACCCTTTTGAGTGTGTTCGCTCATATATCTTTTGAGTGTAGTATTAGAAATGCTTAACAGGTCAGTGATTTCGCTTTGGCGATACCAAGGTTTAGCAAATTTGTAATTGTTAAATACTGTACTCATATCCTTATTCTACTTATCCTTTAAGATAAGTCAAGGGATAGATATACTATTTTTTGGCTGATAGGATTTTATCCAGTAGGGGCTGTGGTACTATTTTCTTGGTTTTATGGAAGTAATAATAACCTTCTTTAAAGAATTTCTGTTGAGGTTTTTCAGCTATAAGTTTGTTGAGTTTTCTCTCTTCGTCTTCAAATTTAAGTTTTAAGTCTGGGTAATAACCATAAAAGAAGTATTCAAAGTTTCTGCTTCTTACTACCCCTCTAACAGTATCAATTTTAGGTTTCATATAACCATTTCTTTCTTCTTCAAGTCTGGCCCAGATAAATAAGGTGAACCTAATCATCTTCCAGTTAAATCTTATACTCCCTTCCCTCTCATTATGTTTTTTCTCATTGATTATCCTAAAGGCTTCACCAGGTGTAACCCCAAGTTTCTCTAGTCTAATTCCTAATCCTGTATATGTATCAATAGGTTTATGCTTTAACCCTTTGTCTAATAATTCCTGTACTTCTTTAGTATCTACTTTCTTTGGCATATATCCCTTATAATCATTCAAAGGATAACTGCAATTAGTTTTTAAGATGAGAAGGAATTATGTAGGGTTTTCTTATCTTCCTACCTAACTTGTTTAATCTAATTTGATAATTAACATTACACTCTTCACAAG
>Ga0209631_10007861_pt1 | contig 10537 bp, 8 predicted proteins | sample COG_08_FD_184752 | JGI IMG/M metagenome (GOLD analysis project Ga0209631, IMG submission 184752) | Pelagic Microbial community sample from North Sea - COGITO 998_met_08 (SPAdes) (version 2) | ecosystem: Environmental > Aquatic > Marine > Neritic zone/Coastal water | place: Helgoland, sampling...
GTTTCAACGCCCAATCGATCACGGTCAGGGTTCGCAACCCTAGAAAGTCGAACTTCACAAGCCCGATAGATTCAAGATCATCTTTATCGAATTGGGTAACCGCCTGGCTCATGCCATGCTCCCAATAGAGCGGTGAAAACTCTGAAATTGGCTCTGGCGCGATAACAAGACCGCCCGCATGCTTGCCCGCATTGCGCGGCATACCTTCAAGTCTTAGACCGTTCTCAATGAGTTGGGTGACCTCCGCTTCGTTTTTGAAACGCCGCCGTAACTCATCATCTTGTGCAAGCGCTTTTTCGAGCGTCATCCCCACTTCAAACGGAACCAGTTTAGCGAGCGTATCGCAGAACCCGTAGGGCATGCCCATCACACGTCCAACATCTCTCACGACCGCTCGGGCGGCCAATGTGTTGTAGGTAATAATCTGCGCAACCTTGTCTGCGCCATATTTCTGACTAACATAATCGATGACCCGATCTCGGCCAACCATGCAGAAGTCAATATCAAAATCCGGCAATGAAACGCGATCGGGATTCAAAAAGCGCTCAAACAGTAGCCCGTGATCAATCGGATCAAGGCGAGTAATCCCGAGCGCAAAAGCGACTAGCGATCCGGCGCCCGAGCCCCTGCCCGGTCCAACCGGCACATCATTCTCTGTTGCCCAACGGACGAAATCAGCCACGATCAAAAAATAGCCTGCGAACCCCATTCGATTTATCGTGTCAGTTTCTATCTGCAGGCGCTGAGCGTATCTGTCGTCAACTCTCGCGGGCCAAAGCGCCCGGTATCGATCAAGCCCCTCATTTGACAGCCGAATTAGTTCATCATCAGCGCTGACATTATCCGCTAAGGGATATCTCGGCATGTGCGTCGTTTGAAAATCTAGAAAAACATTACACTTTTTGGCAATTTCGGCCGTGTTAATGATCGCGCTTGGTAAATCATCGAAAAGTATGGACATCTCTTCGCCGCTGCGAAGATATTGCTCGGCGGTGAAGTGCCGGGGCCGCCGCGGATCATCAAGAATTCGACCTTGGTGAATGCAAGTTCGAATTTCATGGGCCTCAAAATCATCTGTCTTAAGAAAACGAACCGCGTTCGTAGCGACTAACGGAATATTGAGCTTTCGCGAAATCACCAAAGCCTCGTCTTCAAATACGGTTTCACCTGGTCTACCTGTTCGGGTAAGTTCAAAAAATATTCGATCTTCAAATACCTGAACCAGTTTTTCTGCGACCTGCATGCTTTCCGAGACGTGACCCGATCGAATTAGACCACCAATAGCGCCGTCGAATCCTGTCAGGGCAATCACGTCATCAGCCACTGATTCAATTTGATTCAAACCGGCAACCAATTCCCGACCCTCTCTGGGTTGTGTATAAAGTTGCGTCAGTAACTCACTAACCCCTTTAAATCCGCGATTGTTCATACAAAGCAGAATAATTTTTCCGCCCGGATCCACAGGCGTTACAGCGCCGAGTGTCAACTCGACTCCGAATAAAGGTTTCACTCCAGCGTTCAAGCACGACCGATAAAACTTTACCGCCGCGTAAAGATTATTAATGTCAGTCATTGCGACTGCCGGCATCCCGGCCGAATGGGCTTCAGTTGCAAGTTCTTTTATCCGCGCAATTCCCTCACTTAATGAATATTCGGTATGAACGTTCAAATGGACAAATTTCGGCGACGAAGTCATTTTTTGGTGTTCAGTCCGAGCTAGTTAATTAATGCTTTTACAGGAGCGAAAGAACGTCGATGGACAGCGCAGGGTCCCAGCAACCGAAGTGCGTCCAAGTGCCCCCGGGTAGGATACCCTTTGTGTCGGGCAAACGCATAGCCCGGGAAAACACGGTCAACCCACTTCATGTATTGATCTCTATAAACCTTGGCCACAATTGATGCTGCGGAAATTGCTTCTTCTAACCCATCACCCCCCACAACCGCACGACCCGGAATCTTTATATCGGGCAGAAATTTACCATCGACCAGGATAAAATCAGGAAGCGTAGTTAACCCGATAATGGCCCGACGCATCGCCAGTAACGTGGCATGATGGATATTCAATGAATCGACTTCGACGGGGCTTGCGGCACCCAAAAACCAGGCTATCGACATCCGGCGAATTTTAGCTGACAGCTTGTATCGTTGTTTTTCAGTTAACTGCTTCGAGTCCCTTAAGACAGTACCCGATAATTCGCTTTTCTCCGGAAGTATGACTGCCGCCGCAACGACCGGGCCGGCCAAAGGCCCCCTTCCGACCTCGTCGACACCCGCAATAATCAAGTTTGAAATCCCCTCGCCGCAGCCAGGACTTCATCTGCGACTATATTATCGGTGTCCATGTCCAACTGGGTTTGAATTCCTAGAAGCGTGGATCTCATCGCTTCAACCTGACCCGGTTGATCGAGCAACTCCCTCACTGCATTCATCAAATTACGTGGCGTGGCGTCATGTTGAAGAAATTCCGGAACGATTGGTGGATCCATCAGGTGGTTTGGCATGGATACAATTTTTGTTTTGGCCAAAAGCCGCGCCAATCGATAAGACACATTAGAGACTCGATAGGCCACGACCATCGGGCAACCGGCAAGTGCCGCTTCTAGTGCTGCCGTACCGGATGCAAGAAGCGCGACATCGCTTGCTGCCAGCGCCACACGGGCCTGACCATCAAGCATCCTGACGCTAGAAGGGATTTGATCTTCGGGCACATATTCCAGAAACTGTTTCCGGACCCGCGAGCTTGCGAAAGGCAGGACAAACTCTAAATCAGGGTCGGCGATGGACAGCATGTGGATGGTGTCCATAAAAATTTTTCCTAAGCCTCGGATCTCCGACTCCCGACTGCCGGGTAAAATAGCCACTATCTTTTGTGTAGATTTAAAGCCCAGTTGCGCGCGGGCAGAATGTTTATCAACCAATTTCATTTCAGCCGCGGCCGGATGCCCTACAAAGGTTGCAGGGATGCCACGGGCGGAATAAAACGCCTCCTCGAAGGGAAACAGAACCAACATTCGGTCAACGGCTTTCCGGATTTTTCGAACTCGATATTGTCGCCATGCCCAAACAGTGGGGCTGACCAGATGGAGCACTGGGTGCCCCGCAGTTTTCAATTTTCGCTCGAGTGACAGATTAAAGTCAGGCGCATCAATGCCAAGAAAGACATGAGGCGGGCGGGCTTTTAAATCACCCAATAATTTTCGTCTTACGTTAAAGGCTTTCGGCAGTTTTCTAAAGATATCGTCGATACCCATCATGGACAGATCATGAATATCGCATCGACTGTTGAGACCCCTATTAATCAGCTCCGGTCCGCCAATCCCAACGAGATCCAGGGAAACGCCTTTTCGACGCAAGGCGTCGACGACACCCGCGCCAAGACGGTCTCCAGAGGGCTCGGCCGCAACAAGACCTAGACGAAGTATCGAATCCAATTCCCCTCCCTTTTAACGAATAACCCCGCGATCAGAACGAGCGATAAACGTTTCAAGAAGCGCCGCATGATGCCCTGAAAGACCCGATGCAATATCTTCAGGGTTAATTGACGGATCAACTGCGCGAGATCTGAAAAGTCTTTTATATACACTTTTTAAATCTGAAATTGATTCCTCAGAAAATTTACGGCGCCTTAATCCTCTTACATTGACCCCGTAGGTCTTGGAAGGGTTTCCGGCGACAATCAGATACGGTGGGACATCCTTTAAACAGACCGTTCCGATACCGGTTAACGCGTGAGCGCCAACGACGCAAAATTGGTGCACGAGAGTGAATCCCCCCAGAATTGCGTAATCCCCCACCTCGACGTGTCCTGCAAGGCTGGCCCCGTTGGCGAATATAATATGGCTCCCCAGCGTACTGTCGTGGGCAACATGACTGTACGCCATAATAAAATTATGATCTCCTATCGTCGTCGTGCCAGTGCCCCTTGAAGAACTTGATCCGCGGTTTAAGGTTACATACTCCCGAATAATATTATGATCGCCGATTTCAAGCCGTGTCGGCTCTCCCGCATAGCCAACGAACTGTGGATCTTCACCAATAGAGGCAAACGAATAGATCTTGTTCCCCGCCCCAATTCGCGTACCCGACCGGATAATCACATGGGATCCAATATCAGTGCCAGCACCGATCTCAACGTCGGATTCAATTACCGAGAACGGCCCTACGGTAACGTCGGCAGCCAGGTCAGCGTTTTGGTCGATTACCGCCTTCGAATCGATCACTCAATTGGCCTATGGGTGAAAAGCACATCCGCGGAACACACCGTATGGCCATCCACGGTGATTTTTCCAGAGCATTTCCACAGTGCCCTGCGCTGAGCCTCTAAAGCAACTTCAATCAGTAACTGATCTCCGGGCTCAACGGGCGCCTTAAAGCGGGCTTTATCGACACCCGCAAAAAGGTAAACATTTTTTTGGCTGGCCTTTGCGTCGATAATCAAGCTCACCAGAATCGCAGATGCCTGGGCAATACTCTCAAGCATCAAAACGCCCGGAAATACGGGACGATAGGGAAAATGTCCGTCAAAAAATGGTTCGTTCGCCGTTACGTTCTTAACCGCAATGAGTCGTTCTCCCGGGGTCAATGAGACCACACGGTCGACTAATAAGAAAGGGTAGCGATGCGGAAGGATTTCCCGAATTCGGTGAATATCTATCTCTTTTTCCAATGGTCTTCCTCAATCACTGTCGCATCAGCGCGACGCTTTCAACGGCGTATTGGGAAGAAAAGCATCCCAACTCTTCAAGATAACAATAAACCCGGTTAAGGGAGTTTTTGAAGAACCTCCAAAACCTGCTCTGTAATGTCTACGGTGTCGCTAACGTACACGGCTTGCTCGACCACTAAGTCAAAGCCTTGATCTCGAGCGAGATCGACGATGACCTGTCGAACCAGCGTCTGAAGTTTTGCAAGCTCCTCGTTCCGCCGGAGATTATAGTCTTCTCTTGCCTCTTGCTGAGAACGGGCAAGCCGACGCTTAAGATTTTCAATCTCCCGTTGTCTCGTTTGAGCGTCAGTCGCATCCATAACAAGGATGTTTTTCTCTAGATCAGCCTCCATTGTCTGAACACGATCATGAAGATTCTTGAGCTCTTCTTCCCGGGTCCGGAACTCATCTTCCAGACTTTCAAGCGCCTTAGCGCCTTGGGGCGCTTGCTCAATCAAGCGAACAGGGTCCACAAATCCTATTCGGGTAACGCTCTGCGCGCTAACGGCAGGCAGGACGACTGCTGTGATCAAAACAGCGGTCGATATCCTTTTTAAAAACCTAAAGATCAGTTTCATATTCATTCTCAATTATCGAACTAGACTTCCAAGCGTAAACTGGAACTTTTTCGTATCGTCGCCTGCTTCATCATTGATGGGAAAGGCATAGGTGAGTGAAATAGGTCCAACAGGTGAAAACCAGTGGAATCCACCGCCTAAGCTGAGTCTGACATCACCGACATCAAAGTCAGATGTTGCTGCAAATACCTGGCCCGAATCCGCGAAAAGACTCAGTCTTTTATCCTGTCCATCCGTAAAACCCGGTACGGGGAAAAATAACTCGGCGTTCGCAACCGTCCTTAAGGCGCCACCGAGTGGCTCTTGATCCGCACCCGAACTAATCGGCCCCAGCGATCTCGACTCAAATCCGCGCACTGTTGAAGCGCCACCCGCGTAGTAGTTCTTAAAAAATGGGAGCTCATTCAAATCGCCATATCCGGCGCCATAGCCGAGGTCTCCCCTCAAGTTTAAAATCAACTTTCCAACCAGATTTAGATAGAAGCTCCCTTTTAACGAGAGTTTGTAATACTCGAGATCACTGCCGGGCACAGCAGCTTCGACCGACGCCCGACGATAGAAGCCTTTTTGGGGAAAAAAGATGCTGTCGCGAGTATCTTTTGAAAAAGCAGAAGATAGGTTGAAATTTAAACTGTCCGGGTAGCGGTCGATGAATGATTGATATTCGGGCGGCGTGGTGGATGTGCCCTCAAGCTGAATATCTTCCGCTGCGAGACTCAGTGACAGTGAATTGTATTCCGACATTGGAATGCTGTATCGAAGTCCACCCCCGGTCGTTTCAGATAGATAATCTGCAGTGATGACTGAGTCGGTATCCGTTTTGGCGCGATTCACAAAAAGTGATCGACTGACACCTTCGGCGGTGACATAAGGGTTTCGGTATTCAATATCAAAAATTTGATCGACTTTTGACACCTCTGCATCAAACCTGATCTCTCGACCCGTACCAAACAGATTACCCCGATGTACTTGAGCGACAATGAAAAGCCCGTCCGAATCAGCATAACCCGCTCCAAACATAAAGTTGCCGGTCGAACGCTCCTTCACAACCACTGCAAGATCCACCTGGTCGGTTGCGCCAGGCACAGGGACGACATCGATTCTTACATCATCAAAAAATCCAAGTCGATTAATGCGCTCACGAGAACGTCTGATCTTTTCGGCAGAAAAAACCGATGATTCAAGCTGGCGCATCTCGCGCCGGATGGTCTCATCGAGGGTCGACTGATTTCCGCCGATATTAATCTTTCGAACATAAACCAAAGGGCCAGGGTCGACCGCAAAGATAAAATCGACTTCTCGAGTGGCTTCGTCAATCTCAGTGATCGCGTTAACATTCGCGAAGGCGTAGCCTTTTTCCGACAGTAACGTTTCAATTGCCGTTCGCGAGGCAACAAGATCTCTCTGCGAAAACGCCTCTCCAACTGGCATTGTAATTTTAGCTTTCAGGTCGTCCGCAGAAAACCCACCGCCGCTTTCAACCTCGATATCACGAACGGTAAATAGACTTCCTTCCGAAATCGATAATGAGATGAAGAGATCTTGCTTATTTTGGCTAATCGAGACGTCCGACGACAAAAGATCAAAATCCATATAGCCCCGATCAAGATAGAAACTTCTTAAAGTTTCAAGATCGGCTAGCAATTCCTCCTTGCTGTATTGACCGGATTGCGACAGGAAACTATGCCAGCTCTCCACGCCCAATGTCATTTCCGACTTTAATTCCTTATCAGAAAAAATCTCATTTCCAATGATGTTGATCTCTCGGATTCGCGCAACCCTGCCCTCGTCAATCGTAATGGTAACTGCAACCCGATTTAGATCCAGCGGTGTCACCACGGTGTCGACCTGCGCCGAGTAGCGGCCCTTACCAAAATAGTTCTCTTCAATTGACTTAACCAATTGGTCCAGCAATGCCTCTCTAAACACCCGGCCCTCAATGACCCCAGCTTGCCCGAGGACTTCTTGGATTTGCTCGTCTTTTATTTCTTTGTTTCCGGAAAATTCAATACCCGCAATGGCAGGTCGCTCAGCCACGACCACTATTAGCGTGTCTCCGTCGCGCCGTACTTCAACGTCTCTAAAGAATCCTGTCGCAAAAAGCGTTTTGATCGCATCGTTAACGAGTGCGTCATCAGCGACATCTCCAACCTTGATCGGGAGATAATTGAAAATCGTGCCCACTTCTATATTTTGGGCACCTTCGACTCGAATATCGCTGACCACAAAGTCCGCCCGCGCGATAAAACTTATCGACGAAAGCAGCCAAAGAAAAAAGAGGCGAATGGCCCACTTTGATGGGGGACTTTTAAACATGGCGATTACCTAAAGAGGCTGATAAGGTCATTATAAAACGCAAGTCCCATCAGAAGGACAATTATCCCGATACCGATCTGCTGACCCCAATACATCACGACTTCAGGCACCGGCCTCCGGGTAACCCCTTCGATCAGAAAATAGACTAAATGGCCGCCATCAAGCACCGGTATTGGCAGTAAATTAAGAATGCCAAGACTGACGCTTAAAACCGCAAGAAAAGCCAAAAATTGTGCGATCCCCAGATCTGCAGATTGACCCGCGTACCGGGCAATCGAGATCGGGCCGCTCAAGTGCTCCCTTGATGCCCCTCCGGTCAGCATTTTTCCAAATAACTGCACCGTGACGGCACTCATTAGCCAGGTGGTATCAATTGCTCTAGATATGCTTTCGAATAATCCATACCGAACCGTCACCATAAACTTATCAAGCGCTGGCGGTGGCGGTGCAAACACACCAATACGCCCAATCGACTGCCCTTCAGCCTGCATCGATTCGGGAACAACATTAACCAAGACACCTTCACCTTGCCTTTGGATCGCCAAGGAAAGTGATTTCCCGGGTGAGCCTGAAATCACACGAACAAAATCTCCCCAATCCAATACTGACTCATTATCAATCGCTAGAATCTTGTCTCCTTTTTTAATGCCTGCGTTATCCGCAGGCCCGTCCGGTACCACGTCCCCCACTTCCGCCTCATAAACTGGCAGCAGAGGTCCAATGCCGATCAACTCTCTCAATACTGCCGGGGAAAATGTTTGACTTGGCGCCCTCGAAAAATCAATCACGATCTTCTCTTTTCGGGCATCGATTTTTTCGACATCAAAGACAACCACATCTTGGTTCGCGGCGCGATCCAAGAGATAAAGACGCTGCTCCGACCAGCCATAAACAGGCCTGTCATCAATTTTAAGAATTCGATCTCCGATCTCAAACCCGGATTCAAGACCGATGGACTCCGCATGAACTCGGCCGACTACAGGATCTAGATCCTCACTTCCGATTATTCCGACCCCCCAGTAGAGTCCAATCGCAAGAAGAAGATTTGCCAAAGGACCCGCGAGCACGATAAGAGAGCGTCGAGACAAACTCTTTCGATTAAACGCCTGATCTCGAATAGCAACCGGTACCTCACCCTCCCGCTCATCAAGCATGCGAACATAACCCCCTAAGGGAATTAATCCAATAACGTACTCAGTTGAATTCTCGTCTTTTTGCCATCGCCATAGTGTTCGGCCAAATCCGACCGAAAACCGAAGCACTCGTACCCCCAGCCATCTGGCAACAATGAAATGGCCGAACTCGTGAAAGCTCACCAGAATTGCGACTGCGATTAGAAAAAAAATAAGGTTATTTAAGGGATCCATTTTCTATTTTGGGTTGATAAAACTTAACTTTGAAACGTGTTTTTTAATACTTTACATGCAATTTTTCGAGCCGACTGATCAACTATCAGTACTTCATCCAAATTAATGGGCGCTTTCGGTGAAAATTTTTCCATCACTTCAGATATTAAACTTGGAATATCTATGAATCGAATTTTTTCATTCAGAAACCCCTCAACAGCGATTTCGTTCGCTGCATTTAAAACCGCCGGCATTGCACCGCCTGCCTCGGCAGCTTGTCTCGCGAGCGATAGACACGGAAATCGATCAAGGTCGGGCGCCTCGAACTGAAGATTCGAAATCGACACAATATCGAGAGGCTTCGCACCAGAATCTATTCGATCAGGATACGATAAAGCGTGAGCGATTGGGATTCTCATATCGGCCTGTGCCAAATGCGCCAGAACGGATCCGTCGAGATAATGGACTAACGCGTGAATCACGCTTTGTGGATGAACAACAACCTCTACTTGGCTTTGAGGTAAATCAAACAGCCGACACGCTTCTATTAACTCGAGCCCTTTATTCATCAAGGTAGCGGAGTCAACCGTGATCTTTTCACCCATTTTCCAGGTGGGATGCCTCAGTGCTTGACTCTTTGTGACATGTTTGAGGTCAGATGCTGGCGTACGCAAGAAAGGACCGCCCGAAGCCGTCAGCGTAATTTGTCTGATACGAGGGGCAAGTCCTTGCGCGACGCCAACACTTTGACTCACCCCTGTTTGATGATCCTCCGGAAGACACTGAAATACCGCGTTATGCTCGCTATCAACTGGTAACAGTACTGCGTTGGATTTTCTGGCGACATCTTTAAGCAGTTCACCGCACATCACGAGCGGCTCTTTATTTGCGATCAGCACCGTTTTGCCTGATGATAACGCTGAAAAGATGGGTTTAAGCCCCGCGGACCCACTAATCCCAGCAACCACAATTGAGGCCTCTTCCTGCCGGGCAAGATACTCTGTACCGGCGCTACCCGAAACTATTTGTGTCGCTAGGTCGCCTGGCAGTGCCTGACGTAAAGACGATTCTTCAAAATCGGAGACACCAATCATTTTGGGCCGAAACTCATTCGATAACGTTGCAATCCTCTCTACGTTGGTCCATCCCCCGAGGCCCGATACCGAAAATCGTTCCGGGTGACGACGAATTACATCAAGCGTGCTCAATCCCACAGACCCGGTGGCACCAAGGACCGCGACACTTCTTTTATGTATGGCAGCCGTCAAATGTCTATCTTCCCTGCGACGATAAATACCGCAAAAATAGGAAGAAACGCCAACGTACTATCGATTCGATCCAAAATCCCGCCATGCCCCGGAAGAAGCGACCCACTGTCTTTTTTTCCAGATGTTCTTTTAAACATGCTCTCGAACAAATCCCCCAGCACGCCGGCAGAAATCGAGATTATCAAGATTGCAACCCAAGACAAATAAGGTATAACGCCGTCATAAAACGCTCGGATAATTCCGAGACTCGCTAAAACACCTAACAATAAGCCGCCGCTCACACCCTCCCAGGTTTTTCCGGGGCTTACTTTAGGGGCTAACCGA
>Ga0209631_10007863_pt1 | contig 10535 bp, 10 predicted proteins | sample COG_08_FD_184752 | JGI IMG/M metagenome (GOLD analysis project Ga0209631, IMG submission 184752) | Pelagic Microbial community sample from North Sea - COGITO 998_met_08 (SPAdes) (version 2) | ecosystem: Environmental > Aquatic > Marine > Neritic zone/Coastal water | place: Helgoland, sampling...
ATGGACAAACTATCTGAAATCATGGCGGCTAAACGCCGCGAAATCGAACCGCTCATCCGTCCGGTTCGTGATAGCGAACTTTCCCAACTTGGAGAACGCCTGCAAAACGGCCCTTCCTTTCTCGACGCCCTTTCCAATCCGGATGAATTGTCTGTCATCGCCGAGATTAAACGAAAGTCCCCCTCTGCCGGTGAGATCGCATCCTCTGCATCTGCTCCTGAACAGGCACGGTCTTATGTCAATGCAAGCGCCGATGCACTTTCCATACTAACCGACGAGCCCTATTTCGGTGGAACCCTTCAGGACCTTTGGGATGTGAATGATTTTTTACGCGAGCACAACCGCTCCACCCCAACTTTGCGCAAAGACTTTATGGTGCATCCGATTCAGATATTGGAAGCCCTCGAAGCCGGTGCCCGAGCCATCCTTCTAATCGTTCGTGCCCTCGATGATGATGAATTAAAAACTTTAAGGTATGCAGCAGACCTTGCAGGACTTACCTGCCTTTATGAGATTCATGAAGAAGAAGAGCTTGAAAAAGTTTTACCCCACAACCCTCTCCTTCTTGGAGTAAACAACCGGGACCTCAAACGTTTCAAGACCGACCTTGCGGTGACTGAAGGTTTATTCCCCAAAATCCCTGATGGGATTATCAAAGTTAGCGAGAGTGGAATCCTGGAACCAGCAGATGCCTGGCGTGCCCGGGAGGCAGGTGCGGATGCTGTGCTCTGTGGAGAAGCGCTAATGCGGGCGGATGATGTCGAGGAATTCATCGGGGAGATGAAGGACTGCGAATAGTAGATAGACTTAAACATTCTCATGTCCACTGCTTGAATGGCCCTTAGTCCATCAGTCACCAATGAGTTGCTCCGTCAACTCGATCATCGGCCCAACAAGAAATTAGGCCAAAATTTCCTCATCGATGGAAACCTTGTGGAAAAATCTATTTCCATGGCAGAACTTCCTACAAATATGCCCGTGCTCGAGATTGGACCCGGACTAGGAACCCTGACTGAACGCTTGCTCGCACATGGGCACCCAGTCTACGCGGTAGAAATTGATCGTCGCCTGGATGCTCACCTTAGGGAACAACTTGCCTCCTTCATCGAATCCGGTCAGTTCAATCTATTGCGGGCAGACGCGGTCAAATATCCCACTGGAGATTTACCCGAAGAAATAGATGATTTTGCAGTGGTCGCCAATCTGCCCTATGCCATTTCCTCAGCATGGTTGGAAGGTTTGCTCGGATCTGGAAAACTTCCTTTGCGCATGGTCATGATGTTACAAAAGGAAGCAACCGAACGCATGCTCGCCTCTCCGGGAAGTAAAACATTTAATGCCCTATCCATTTTTTTACAGGCCTGCTACAAAACAGGTGGCAGACACGCGGTGCCAGGACAATGCTTTTTTCCAGCACCATCGGTTGATTCCGTATTGCTTCGTATGGACAGGTTGGAAAATAGATTCCCCTTTCCCAAAGATGTACGGGTATTAATTAGACGAGTTTTTACGCAACGCCGGAAACAACTTGGTAGCTTAATCAAAAACGAGAATTCTGCTATTCAAGAAATTATGCTCTCATGGTTAAAAAGACAGAATCTCTGCCCAACCATACGCCCTGAAAAGATTACCGTTTTGCAATGGACAGATCTTGCCCGCTCGCTTTCCAAAGAAAGCTAATCTTTTATCTTTGCCTGTGCTAGGCGGCAGCCCCTACCCCGCAACACTTCTTGTATTTCTTACCACTCCCACAGGGGCAAGGATCATTACGACCGACTTTGGGTGCATCCCTGACCACCGGTGTGGCGACAGGAGGTGCAGAAGGTGCATCCGGGGGAGGTGCGGAAGCAGAGGGGGCAGAAAAACGGTCAAATCCAGCGGCACCACCGGAGTCGGGCCCGGTAGACTTGGCAGATTTACTCAAAGTATTTAACATGTTTTCAAAAGCTGCCAGGTTGGTCGCTGCACGGAACATACCTGTACAAACCTCTGAACGCATCGAGCCCATCATTTCTTCAAAAGCCCGGAATGCCTCGCTCTTGTATTCACTCAAGGGATCTTTCTGTCCATATCCACGCAAGCCCACACTGCGGCGCAATTCTTCCATCTCAGTAAGATGATCCTGCCAATGAACATCAACTGCATTGACCACCACATAACGTTCCAAACTTTGAATCTGTTGAGGATCTTCCAGCTTACGTTTGCCCTCATAGGCTTGGTGGATTTTTTCGAGAAGTAATTTTCTACAACCTTCTTCGCCCAGGCCAACAAATTCCTCGGCGTTAAGATTAAGGGGAAAGGTAATATTTACCCAGGAGGCAACAAAAGATTCAACCTCCGGCATATCCTCTAACTTAGTGGCCTTAAATTCATTCTCGGGCATGGTGGCGAGACGTTCGTCCACCTCCTCCTCCACTAAATCGAGCAGGATTTTCCCAGGATCTTCCTCAAGTAAAACATCATTGCGTATCGAATAAACAATTTCCCGTTGTCGGTTGAGTACATCATCATACTGGAGCAGGCGTTTACGAATAGAATAATTTTGCTGCTCCACTTTTTTCTGAGCGTTCTGGATCGACCAGTCGAGCGTGCCATGCTCGAGCACCTCATCATCTCCAAAAGATTTTTCCAACATTTTGGAAAGAGCTCCCTGGTTCGCGAACAAACGCATCAAATCATCTTCCAAAGACACATAAAAGCGGGAGGCTCCAGGATCGCCCTGACGGGCACAACGTCCGCGTAATTGTCGGTCAATCCTTCGGGACTCATGCCTTTCGGTGCCAAGGACAAGCAGGCCTCCAAGTTCTTTGACTTCCTCGCCCAATTTAATGTCTGTTCCCCGACCTGCCATATTGGTGGCAATCGTCACTGCACCCTTCTGCCCAGCCTGGGCAACAATCTCAGCTTCCCTTTCATGGAATTTTGCATTGAGTACAGTATGGCGGATATTTGCCCGCTTAAGCATACGACCGAAAACTTCGGAAGATTCCACCGATGCAGTACCCACCAGGACTGGTTGTCCGCGTTTATGGGCTTCAGTAAGATCTTCCAATACCTGGTTGTACTTTTGCCTACGACCTTTGAACATCAAATCGTTAAGATCCTCACGTACGCACTTGCGGTGAGTCGGAATGACCATAACTCCTAAGCGATAAATGTCATGAAATTCACCAGCCTCAGTCTCCGCAGTACCGGTCATTCCCGACAACTTATCATACATCCGAAAATAATTCTGAATAGTAATGGTGGCATAGGTCTTTGTTTCCTTTTCGATCTGTACCCCCTCCTTGGATTCAACCGCCTGGTGCAATCCATTACTCCAGCGACGGCCCGGCATCAAACGACCCGTATTCTCATCCACGATCATGACTTTGCCACCCTGCACCACATATTCTTTGTCTTTTTCGTAAAGGGCAAAGGCGCGCAACAATTGAGAAATCGTATGAATACGTTCGCTTTTTACCTGAAATTCCAATTCCGCCTGTTCGCGCTCCTGGCGCTTTTCCTCATCACTTAAAGTCTTCTTGCGATCAATTTCCACATAGGTGGTGGCAAGGTCAGGAATTACGAAGCCCTCAGGATCACTTGGACTGATCAAACCACGCCCCTGCTCGGTCAAGTCCGCCTGCTGGTTTTTTTCGTCAATTACATAGTGCAGTTCTTCCTTTAAATTGTGTGCCCTTTCCTTGTTATAATCGGAATTCATTTCCAGATCGAACTTCTCAAAACGCTTGCGGATTTTGGCATCCTCCATCATCCGCATGAACTGTCGATGGGTGGGCAATCCCCGTTTCACCTGGTAAAGTTTGCCAGTGGCTTCATCAAGCACATCCTCGTCAGATTCATCCGAAGTCAATACCCTCTTAGCATCCTCAGCCAAGCGATTGCACTGGCGAACCTGTGCATCCACCAACTTGGTTACCAAGGGTTTCATCTCATTAAAGGGTAATGGATTGTCCTCCCGCATGGGACCGGAAATAATCAAGGGTGTACGAGCCTCATCGATAAGGATGGAGTCCGCTTCATCAATAATGCAGAAGAAATGATCACGCTGGACCTGGTCTTCCTGGCTAGTGGCCATTCCATTGTCCCGCAAATAATCAAATCCAAACTCAGATGCGGTCCCGTAGGTAATATTCTTAGCATACATTTCACGGCGCTCTGATGATGGCATACTGTTTTGAATGCATCCCACCTTTAGTCCGAGAAATTCGAAAAGGGCACCCATCCAATGAGAATCCCGACGGGCAAGGTAATCATTAACCGTGACCAGTTGGCAGTTCTGTCCGGACAATGCATTGAGGTAAAGAGGACAGGTGGAGACCAGAGTCTTTCCTTCCCCTGTTGCCATTTCTGCAATATGGCGTTCATGCAAGGCCATACCACCAATCAATTGTACATCGTAATGAACCATCTGCCATTCAATTGGCTGATCGCACACATCGATGGTTTTACCACAAAGTCGGCGTGCTCCGTTTTTTACTACGGCAAAGGCCTCAGGTAGCAGATCGTCCAGGCTGGTGCCGTCCTGGTAACGCTGCATAAACTCGTCCGTTTTGGCACGTAACTGATCATCGCTCAAAGACTGCAGTTCCTTCTCCAACTCGTTAATCCGGGTTACTACCGGCACGCACTTTTTAATAAACTTTCGATATTGCCGCCCCTTAAGGGATTGCATGATCGATTGAACGGGTGAAAACAAACTCATATGAAAAAGGGTCGGTACGGAAGCAAATGGCTAGCGAGATATAGCCTCGCGAAAATAAGGAATAGCAAGCTCCAATCCGTCAGCCAATTGGACTTTGGGTTCCCAGCCTAAGGCTTTTCGGGCAAGGGAAATATCGGGCTTTCGTTGAGTAGGATCATCCGAAGGTAGGGGCATTTCCACAAGCTTGGAAGATGAACCCACCTGTTTGAGTACCTGCTCAGCCAATTCGCGGATCGTGAACTCAACTGGATTTCCAATATTTATCGGGCCAACAGTTTCCTCCTGTTCCATGGTACGAAGGATTGCTTCCACCAAATCGTCGACAAAGCAAAAAGAACGGGTCTGAGATCCGTCCCCGTAGATAGTCAGGTCCTCACCCTTGAGAGCCTGTACGATAAAGTTGGAAACCACCCGACCATCATCTGGTGCCATACGGGGTCCATAAGTATTGAAAATACGGACCACTCGTATATCCACCTGGTTTTCCCGGTGATAATCAAAAAATAAAGTCTCAGCACAACGCTTTCCTTCGTCATAACAAGCACGCGTACCAATCGGATTAACATTTCCCCGATAGCTTTCGGGCTGAGGGTGTATTTCCGGATCTCCGTAAACCTCGGAGGTGGATGCCTGCAAAATGCGTGCCCCAACCCGCTTAGCCAAGCCCAAACAGTTAATCGCCCCCATCACCGAAGTCTTTACCGTTTTAATCGGATTATACTGGTAATGAACCGGAGATGCCGGACAGGCCATATTGTAAATTCGATCGACCTCTACCTTAAACGGATCAATCACATCGTGACGAAGAAGTTCGAAATTGGCATAATCCTGCAGATGAGCGACATTTTGCTTACTGCCTGTAAAAAAATTATCCAAGCATATGACTTCATGCCCCTGATCGAGCAAACGTTCACAAATGTGACTACCAAGGAAACCGGCTCCTCCTGTTACTAGAGTTTTCATAAATTGCGCAAAGGTTCTTTTCTAGCAGATGGTGAGGATTTGAAAACCTTCTTTTCGAGAAGGGGGAGAAGGAAGAAAAAATGGTCGGGCCGGTGAGATTTGAACTCACGACCCCTACACCCCCAGCGTAGTGCGCTACCAGACTGCGCTACGGCCCGACCTTAATGTCCGAAGACGAGAGATGAAACTGCTTCATCAGAGACTCATAGTCAAGACTAAGCCCCCGAGTTATAACTACAAATCCAACGATCCGACCAACGCTCGAACTCTCCCTTCAATATCTGCTTCCTCGCCTCCTCCATCAACGAAACGAAAAAGCGCAGGTTGTGCAGGGTGAGGATGGTACCAGCAAGCGATTCCTTTGCCTGAATAAGGTGTCGCAAGTAGGACTTCGAAAATTCGCGGGATGCTGCACAATCTGAATTTTCATCCAGCGGGCTGTAATCCTCTTTAAATTTTTCGTTTCGTAAATTTAGAGTGCCGGTTGATGTGTAAGCCATCCCATGGCGGGCCGCTCGGCTTGGCATCACACAATCAAACATATCCGCTCCCATTCCGATCATTCTTAAAAGCTGAGGGGGGGTGCCAACACCCATTACATACCTTGGCTTTTGTACAGGTAGTACCCTGGTGGTCCAGTTTACCTGTTCGAGCATTTCCTCTTCGGTTTCTCCCACACTTACTCCACCCACTGCATAACCTGGGAAATTCAACTCAATCAATTGTTCGGCCGATTGCCGGCGCATTTCCTCAAACCTTCCACCCTGAACAATACCAAATAGATTCCTCCCCTCCTTCGGACCTGTTCCCTCTTCCCAAGCCTGCTGGCAAGCACGGGCCCATAAAGAAGTACGGTTGACCGCACTTTCAACTTCCTGTTGAGAGTCGTCTGCTGCCGGACATACATCCAGGCACATCGCTATGTCAGAACGAAGCCCGTCTTGAATGGCCACAGCCTCACGGGGACCAAGGAAAATTTCCCGGCCATCAAGGTGGGAACGAAAACGCACACCTTCATCATTGATTTTTCTTAACTTCGAAAGGCTGAATACCTGGAAACCACCACTATCGGTAAGCACCGGGCCATCCCAGTTCATGAAATCTGCCAGGCCACCCGCTTGGCGTACTACCTCCACTCCCGGTCTGAGGTTTAAATGATAAGTATTGCCCAAAATAATGGGAGCGCGCACCACTTCCTTCAAGTCTCCCGGTAAAGTTCCTTTTACCGTTGCCTGCGTACCCACCGGCATAAATACAGGAGTGGGAACAGACCCCCTGGGTAGATCAAGGCTACCAGCTCGAGGCCCGGTTTGATCTGAGCAATCAGATTCAATGCGGAAGTTTGAAGAGGCTGGCATGTTAGGAGGAGAAATCATTCCCAACCAGAATACGGATTAGCTATGCAAAGGTAAAAGCGATATTTAATTCAATAAGAAAAAAAGTTACAAAGTAACGAGCCTCAGCCGGATAAAATGTCAGATCAATTAGGAAACTAAACCGACCTCTTCTTCTACTAACTCCTCGCTTGATTCCCAGCGATTTGCCCATCGATTCCACTTTTCTAAACCAATGATCTCCACTTCCATGGAGTCTTTTCTCGATGCAAATTCAAACATTTCCAAAGCTAATGAATGGTTCAAAGCGATAAAATGACGCTCGTTTACAAACTCAGAGCCAGAGTGATAAAATTTTATACGAAATTCGAAGACTTCGTCCTCTGGATCTTTTTTACCCATATTTGTTAAGAGAGTGTGGAAAAAATGACTACGCAAATGAAAAGCATAAAAGTTATTCACAAATGAAAGAAATTCCCCTGCTGCAGCAGGGGAATACTCGATCATATCAGTTCAAAGAAGGGTCAGATGTGGGAAGGTCGACTTCCTCCCAGCGATCAGCCCAACGATTCCATTTTTCCACTTTGTCCAATAAGGCAGAGGATGCCCGTTTGCTACATGCATAATCAAACATCTCTTTGGCTTCATCAAAATCATGAGCCAAAAAGTATTTGTCAGAGAAACAAGCGGAGTCCTCAATATGGTAATGAAAATGAAATTCAAAAAGGTCGTGTTTTGGATCAATTTTCATATACCACAATATAGCCTCAAATGATGCATTTATCAAATAATACATCATTTTTATATATATTTACCGACAACTTTCTAAATATTATCTGTTATTACGTATTTTTTTAAGTATAACCTGTAGGATTAAAAGATTAAACTAATATCCTTTGAAGAGCTGGTAAATATATAACCTAGGAATCGTCCAAAGAGTCTAAGCCCTGTAGGTGTGCGACATCTCCCCAACTGACAAGATTCCAATTAACTTGCGACTTTTGGATCCTGTTAATCGAACAATTTAGCAAAAGAAAATTTCTTTCAGCTTCAAGAGAGATTTTTAAAACCTTTCTAAATACTGCGCCGAGGACACCTCCATGGGTCACAGCTACAACCTTTTGCCCAGGATGCTCATTGGCCAGGGTCTCAATAGCAAGAGAACAACGATCAAAAAACTGTTGAAAACTCTCTCCTCCAGGTGGTTGGTAACTTGGACCATCTTCCATAAATGATTGAAATGCTCTTGGTTGACTTTCTCGCATTTCATCAGTTGTCAATCCTTCGAGAACCCCGAGATCTCTCTCTCGCAACCCTGGCATAGTTCGGGGTTGCCAACCACTAGGATTACCAACCAGACGAGATGTATGCAAAGCACGCTCCAAATCACTTACATATACCACATCAACCTCCTCGCCCTTCATCCTTTCCCCTAAAGCTTGAGCCTGAGCAATACCTCTTGGACTAAGAGCCGAGTCAGCATGCCCCTGCCAACGACCTGTCAGGTTCCATTCGGTTTCTCCGTGACGGATTAGAATGATTTCTGTTTCAGGCATAACTCAAACAATTCAATGCATAGACCAATCTACCGGTAAGGGGGTTCAGAAAAAACTGAAACCTAGGTAGAAATGGGAGGCTGAATAGACTTTAAAAACTAAATTAATCCCGGAAAGGCCACTTTGGAGAACCCTTAGGATCTGCAGCCTGGGGAGATTTCCCCAATCCGTAGTCATCTGGTTGCATGTTCTCTAACTTCCAATAATTCTTCTGATTCTTGGTATAACCGTAAAAGGACGGATAGAAGGGATCAACATAAGCAGCATCCGCCTTCTGAGGAACCTCAAGCCCGCACAAGTGATAGGTGGCATTTACAATAAGGCGGCGCAAATCCTCGCTCACCAAATCGACAGATGCACCCATCGTGGTACAAAAAGTCGTGCCTCTTGATGCATTTGGGGAAACATAGGTATGGAGCCATGCAAGGGGTTGCATTGGTTTATTTTTATTGGCAACAGGTTTTGAATTGGGATTCAGGTTTTCGGTTACCTGTCCTCGGAGTAATATTGTATCCTTTGAAGTCAAGGCATTGATCCCATAGACATCTGATGGCCCAAAAACATCCTTCACACTGCGTAAAATTGGATGCTTGGCATTGGCTGGTTCGACCACGCCACGGGCTCCCTCGACCTTATGCTTACCATGATGGCTAACCCAACCTTCGCCCATCACCTTGGGACCAAATTCCTTAAAGGTGATTTTTCCACCAAAGGAACGATCGTCCAACCATTTGAATGCATGAGTGGAGGTACGTATGCCAATAATGGGCTTTCCATCGTTGAGGAATCGGGTGATATGCTTGGCATCTTCGGTAGATGGGTCGCGAAAACGAGTACCAATAATCATGAGGTCTGCCTCATCCAAGTGGTGCCAACCTTTAACCCCTCTGTGGTTATCTGGATCGATATAATTTCCTCCCTCGTCCCAAGAAAACAGAACTTTGCAGGTAAATCCGTGTTTTTCAGCCAAAATTTTGGCTAGCATGGGCATACTCTCCTCAGTTCGATACTCTTCATCCCCTGAAATAAGAACAACGGTCTTCCCTTTCCCTGGCCCTCTTTTTCCTTTCAGATATAGAATCGATGGATCCACAGGTTCATCATCACCCAAACCTATAACTTCTTTGGTGTAATTGTATGCGCCCTTAGATTTTTCTACGAGGTAGTTCGATCCTTGTACCGTTTTGGATTTGATGGTGTTGCCAACCTCAGAAAGTGAGCAAGAAGAAACACCAAGAAGGATAAAAGAATAAAGTAAGCTTAACAGGAGGGAGGATTTCATAAAATATACAAATAATTATTCTTCGTCTGCACCGAAAAACGATTTAGTACCGGACCAAGCAGCTTTGGATTTTTCAGAAACATAATTTCCAGCTTTGGTAACATAACATCCGGATAATGAGAGAAGACTGGATACAAGGATTCCTGAAATGATGATTTTTATTTTATTCATAGCACAATGGTTTTTTGAATTGTTTGTAAAATGCCCCAATAGGCATATTTAGTAGTAATCTTTATCGAACGACTAACAAGTAATTTCTTTTTCCAAGTAGCTTAATTATCTCTGCATCCTCATTGGAAGCAGCCATTTTAATGTTCGCCATAATTACTATTTTTACTAAACTTATATAATATGTTCAAAAATATACCTTTCAATCGTGTGGAATGGGTGACCAGCGGATTTCTCATCTTTACTGCCTTACTCACCGTATCTGCAGTGCCTTACTACTTCTGGACTTTCGGCTGGGACTGGTTCCTTTTTGGTGTCTTTTTATTTTTCTACTTAGCCACAGGAATGAGCATAACAGTGGGTTACCATCGTCTCTTTTCTCACAAAGCTTTCCAAGCAAAATGGCCGGTTAAATTGTTTGTTCTTCTCTTCGGTGCTGCCGCTTTTGAAAATTCAGCCGTATGGTGGAGTTCCGAACATCGCAAACACCACAAACATGTGGACACAGATGACGATCCCTACGA
>Ga0209631_10007864_pt1 | contig 10534 bp, 4 predicted proteins | sample COG_08_FD_184752 | JGI IMG/M metagenome (GOLD analysis project Ga0209631, IMG submission 184752) | Pelagic Microbial community sample from North Sea - COGITO 998_met_08 (SPAdes) (version 2) | ecosystem: Environmental > Aquatic > Marine > Neritic zone/Coastal water | place: Helgoland, sampling...
AATTGATGATCCATCTAATAAATCTGGTTTGGATACTTCGCATCACGAATATCCAATACTTAACTCTATTACCAAAACTTATGTTTATTACGATGATCCTTCTATACAAAATGGACTTTATAATAGAGAAAACTTTAAATTCATTGTCAATCCTTTTTTGATAGATAGCTTAGATAATTTTAAGGATAATGGAATTAACTTAAGTGGACTATTTCTATCTGGAGGTATTTTTCCAGATTTTGATGAGTCTTTAAATATAATGCCAGATTATTCTTTGGGATTCATTAGAAACACACCAAATGATGGATTTAAAATTTACGATCAACTAGCAAGCTATGATAACGAAATAAGACTCTCAAACGATGGATTAAAAGGGTCTGGAACTATTGAATTTTATACTTCTACTGCAATTTCAGATAATATAACTTTTTTCCCTGATTCAGTCGCTGCTATTGCACATACCTATGACAATAAAGAGCAAGTCTCAGATCCTCAAATTCCTCTGATTGATGGTAAAGATTGTAAGGTATCTTACATCCCTAAAGAAAATTTACTTTATGCTTATTCTGTAGATTCTAATTTTAACTTTTTTGAAGGTGGCCAGGCAATTCTAAAAGGTAGATTAAAGTTAGGTTATAATGGAATTATCGGAAGTGGGATTATGCGATTTGGTTCAGGAGAAGTTGAATCCTTCAATTACACATATGAAACAGATGCAATTTTAGCTGATACTTGTGAGTTTAGGTTGGTTTCACAAAACAGTAATTTAGACGAATTGTCGTTTAAAACTCAAAACTTAAACGCAAGAGTAGATTTTGAAACTAGAATGGGAGAGTTTAAATCCAATTCTGGAGAAAGTTTCGTTACGTTTCCAGAAAACGAATACATATGCTATATGGACCAGTTTAACTGGTATATGGATAGCGATGACTTAGAAATGGAAAATAGTAAACAAGCTCAGTCAGATATTAATATTGATACTGATTTAGATCTTCAAACTTCCAATTTTTTCTCAATAAATAAAGAGCAAGATTCTTTGAATTTCGGTTCTGCAAAGGCAAGATTTGATATTAAGAAAAAAAGAATTATTTGCAATGAAATTAAATTTATAAAAGTTGCCGATTCCAGAATTGCACCTGATAGTGGCAAAATTATTATTAGAAGAAAAGCTAAAATTGATCCTTTAGAAAATGCATTAATTTTGACCAATGATATAACTAAGTACTATGAAATTTACGATGCTGATGTTGAAATTAATTCTAAACACGACTATATCGCCTCTGGAGTTTACGATTTTATAGATATTAACGGAACAAAACAAAATATTTTCTTTTCTGAAATGAGACCTGATACCACTGATCAAACCCATGGAACAGGATTTATTAAGAAAAACAAAGATTTTAAATTAAGCCCTTATTTTAATTTCTACGGAGATGTTAATCTAGTTTCTACCAATCCTAGTTTAGAATTTTCTGGATTTACTCAAATTGTCCATTCTTGTAAAAATATTCCACAACAATGGATTGGTTTCTCTTCTAATATTGATCCATTGGATATTCTAATCCCAATAGAGCTTGATTCAAGTAACAAAAATTCCAACTTAAACAATATTTTTTCTGGAATTATATTTAATAATACAGATTCATTATCTCTTTATTCTTCGTTTTTATCTTCTAAAACCAATAACAATCATGTAGGAATGATTAATGCGGATGGGTTTTTAAAGTATAATTCTAAAAGAAAGGAATACCAATTATCCAATTCAGAAAAATTAATTGAGTATACTCTGCCTGGTAATTACACGTCTTTAAATATAGAAAATTGCAGATTGAAATCTGATGGCATTTTTGATTTTGCTGTAGATTTAGATCAGATTTCTTTAAAACCAGCAGGAGAAATAAAATTCAATCCTAAAAAATGGGAAACAGATTTTAAGACCTCTACGATTTTAGATTTTCATTTTAGTGCAGATGCTTTAGATAAACTAGCAAGGGATATAATAGAATTTCCAGAGTTAAGATCTTTAGATTATCAGAACTCTTATTACGAAAAAGCATTAAGTGAATATACTTCAAAAGATGAGTCTAATGAAATGATTTCTTCGTTAAACATAAATGGTAAAATAAAGAAATTTCCCGCAAAACTAGAAGTTCCTTTGTTTTTAGGAGACATAAGGTATAGGTGGAATTCTAATAGAAAAGCTTATGTTTCTTATGGAGATATTGGAATTGCAAATATTAATAAAAGACAAATAATGAAGTATGTTAAAGGAAAAATAGTCATTTCCAGGAAGCTAACAGGAAATGAAATTACAGTTTATTTACAATTAGGTAAAGACAATTTCTATTACTTTAATTACAAAAAGGGATTGATGACAACATTCAGTTCAAATGAAGATTTTAATAAAACTATATCTGAGAGTAAAAAAGATGAGACCAAAAGCAAGAAAAAAGGGAAACAAGACTATCAATACGTTTTAGGTGCATCAAAGTATGTAGCACCTTTTGTTGCTACTTATATGAAATAGAATGCAGAATATATTTGAGCTAAATAATTTGTTTGCTGTCTTATTATCCTACTTTATTGGTTCTATTCCATCTGCCATATGGACAGGTAAATGGTTTTTTGGAATAGATGTTAGAGATTACGGAAGTAATAATGCAGGTGCAACTAATACTTTTAGAGTAATAGGAAAGACAGCTGGATTTGCTGTTTTATTTATTGATATTTTAAAGGGTTGGGTTTCGGTTAAAATTCTTACTTCATTTTTACTTTGTTCGCCTGATAGCATAGAATTTATCAATATGCAGATTGTTGTTGGTATAACTGCAGTTTTGGGCCATGTTTTCCCAATTTATGAAAGGTTTCAAGGAGGTAAAGGAGTAGCTACATTAATGGGGATTATTTTAGCTATAAACTTCTCAGCTGCAATTGGCTGTGTAATTATTTTTTTATTGATATTTATTTTTACCAATTACGTTTCTTTAGGGGCTATTATAGCTGCTATTTTTTTTCCCGTCATTACAATTTTTGTTCTCAGAATAGAATCTATTTCCCTCATATGTTTTTCAATTTTCATATCAATATTAGTACTTTTCACTCACAAACCTAATATTTACAGGCTCTTGAGCAAAAATGAAAATAAAATGAATATTAAGATTAAAAAAAATCCTACCAATTGAATTTGTTAAAAACATATTGGTTTTTATTTTTCATTATTTTCAGTTTTAATCTAAATGGACAAGAAAATTTTAAAAATGAAGGGGAGAGAATCAAGTATGCCAATAATTTATTTGAAGAACAGAAATTTATTGAGGCTGAAACACATATGTCTAATTTTTTAAGTAATAAAAATAACTCAGAATATAATTTCAAATATGGAGTATGTGTTTTATTTAAATATGCAGATAAGTCAAAATCTATTCCTTATTTAAAAAAGGCCATAAAAGATCCAAAAGTTGATCCAAGAGCTTATTTTTATTTGGGAAGGGTATACCACTATAATTATCTATTTCAAGATGCTTTAAACCAATACAAAAAATACAAATCTCTAGCCAATTCTAAACAGGCCAAATCTCTAAACTTAGAGATGTATATAAACATGTCTGAAAATGGTCAATCGTTAATGAAAAACCTATCTGATATTGTAGTAATAGATAAAAAAACTACTTCTGTTGATAAGTTCAACTACAGTTACGACCTGAAGGATATTGGCGGGAGAATCTTAGTAACAGAGGAGTTTCAAACTAAAATAGACAAAAAAAAGAACCATAAATCAATTATATATTTTCCACCTCTAAACCAAGATATTTTATTCTATTCAAGTTATGGAGAAGTTGGCAATAATGGTTTAGATATTTATTTCAAAAAACGTTTATCTGAGGGAGGATGGTCTTCTCCCAAAATTCTTCCAGAAAATATAAACTCACCTTACGATGAGGATTTTCCTTTTTTGAATTCTAATGGAACCACTTTTTACTTTTCATCTATGGGACATAATTCTATGGGAGGCTATGACATATTTAGATGTAATTACGATGCAACTACTAATGATTTTGGTCCAATTTCTAACCTTGATTATAAGATAAACAGTACGGATGATGACATTCTATATTTAGTAGATAAAAATAATAAAAATGCTATTTTTTCTTCTAAAAGATCTTCGGAAGGTGGAATGATTGATGTATACAATGTAAAGGTGCAGCTTTTACCTATGCAAAACATTATAATTTCAGGAAGCTTTAAAAATTCTATTCTTGCAGAAGATTTCCAAGCCAATATCAAAGTACAAGATGTAAGAACTAATAAATTAATAGGTTCTTACAATGTAGATAAAGAGTCAAATTATAATATTCTTTTGCCCAACTCAGGGAAATATAAGTTTATTGTTGAAACTCCTAAAAGCGAGAAAATTCATGCAGGTTTAGTTGAAGCTCCACCGCAAACAGAGCTAAAAGCATTAAAACAGGAAATTGAGTTGGTTAAAATTAATGGTGAAGAGAAATTGATTATCAAAGATTATTTCGATCAATCTCCAGAAAACGAGGAAGTTATTATTGCAAATCTTCTAAAAGAAATGTCCAATCCTAAAATAAATATTGATCAGTATCCTGATAGTATTTTAGACAAAATGGTTGAAAGTCAAAGTGAGGAATTAGTTATAGATATTGACCAGAGTCAAGAAAGTAATCTCGAAAATGATACTAGTGAAAATGAGATTAGTAATTTCAGCGAACAAAAAGACCAACTTTTAAATGTGAAAAATGAAAGATTAAATGATTTAAAACAACAAAGTATACTGGTATCTAACATTGCCAAACTCAAGTCAGAAGAATCGAGAATAAATGCTCAGAAAGCAGAAGATATTTTATTAGAATTGGAATCTGAAGAGAACGACTCCATTAAAAATATTCAATTGAAGTTAGCAGCAAAATTTAATGCTACCAGTAAACGCTTAAGCCAGGAAGTATCCAATGCAGTTGCAATTTCAAAAAGAATGAATGAAGAAGTAATTATAAAAGAAAAAGAAATTTTGATTATTCAAGAATTAGAAGTTCAAGAGGATTTGGTTGCGGATAATAACGATGAGATAAAAATAATTGAAAGTATCAAAAAGCAATTATCTGATCCTTCAAAAGAAAAATCAACTGTTGAAATAATTCAACAACAGTCTAGAGAAAAAGACGAACAAGCCAACGATTTACTGGAAAGTACTGAGGAAATAAAATCGGAAAAACAAGCTTTGCAATCTCAGTTAAAGGAAGAGAAGTTAATTTTGAGTTCTTCTAAAAAAAGAAAAAAAATTGATGAACAAAATTCAAAAATAAATGAACTGGAATCTAAAATTTCAAAATTAGAATTAGATGTTGAAGATAAAATTTCTGAGTATGATGAATTAGTCTTAGAAAAGAAACAGCTTGAAGACCAAGCTAAGGATTTACAGGAAATTAAAGTTTCACAAAAATACAAGGATATACCGCTAGAATCAGATTTGGATCTTGAAGATATTGAAATTGAGAACGAAAGTACAATATCAAATTATATAGAAAAGAACGATCCTCAGTTGGAATCTGTAGTATTAGCTATAGTTGACAATGGAATAGAATTATCTTATTCTACAGATGAAAATACAAATGTTGCTCGTGATTCGACAAATTTTGAAGGTAGTACTTTAGAAAATAATCAAGGGGAAGAAGTAATAGAGGACTTAACTTTAACATCCAGCGAAAAAACATCTGATAATATAAGTGACAGTCCTGTTAATATTTCTAAAAAAGAGACTGTAATTAAAGAAAAAAAGAATATTGAATTTGTTGAGAATTTGCCATTGGATATTCCAATTGCCAAGGAATTTATAGAGATACCAGCTCAAACTGTGAATGGAGTTACTTTTAATTCAGAGTCAGAACCAGAAACTTATCAAGTAGTAGCAGAAGTTGATAAGGAAGTAGTTTTTGTTCAAAACAAATATGAAAATCAAACCAACAATAAAATAATAGAAATCAATAAAAAAAGTATTGACAAAATCAATGTGCTTTCCAATGAAACTGAGGAACTTGAGCTTCAGAAATTAGATATGGATACGGATAAGAAGAAGGCTAAAGTAGATAAAAAAATAAGTAAAATAAATAAGAAGAAAGCCAAAGCCCAGCTTAAAATTGCCGATGATATAGCATTTGTTAATGACAATGAAATCAAACATTTAAATAGAGAGATTTCCTCCAATAAAAAGGAGTTTGAAGCAGATGTTAAAGAGAGTTTTAAATTCCAACAAGCTGAAAAATACGAAATTGCTGCCAATGAGCTTAATGCAAAGTCTGTTGCATTAAGAGACCAAGCTAATTCGGAAAAAGACAAAGTTAAGAAGGGTAAATTAATAGAAGAAGCTATTGAGTTTGAAAACACAGCAATTAATTATCTAGTAAAATCCAAGAAGTTGTATTCAGATGCTATAGTAGAAGACTTTTCAGACGATAAATTGTCTGTTGCAAAAACACTAAATCCTAACCAATTAAAACAATCTGTAAGATTGGAAAAACTTTCTGATGTTGCACTGCAAGAATCTAAGATTTATTCTGAAAAAGCAGTTGAATTAACAGCTCAGGGTGATGTGTTAGGTGCCAAAGAATATGAAAATTTAGCTGCCATCCAAAAGAAAAAATCCTCTAATTATTTAGAAAAATCTTTAGACTTTAAAAAAATTGAAATGGCCATAGTGGAGGATATTGAAATTTCTAAATCTTTAGTAGATGCAGAAGTTATAACTATAGCATCAAGTAATGAATTCAAATCTTTCTATGAATCAGAAACAGAAGTTAGAGAGTTAGAAATAGAGAATCAGAAATTAAAAGCAAAAAAAGAAGGTTATTTAAAAATATACGACCAAATGGTTGCTAAAGCAGATGCTTTGGAGCAACAGTCTAAAACAGAAACAGATATTTCAGTAAAGAAAGAGTTGATCAATGCTTCTAAAAATTTAAAAATTGAAGCTAAAAAGAACAAAGAATTTTCAGAGGCAATAATTTATAGTATGGATTCTGTAAAAAGAGAAATAAAGAACAAGCAAATGAGTCAAGCTCTGGTTTTAGAAATGTTGGATTCTACTCAAAAAACACAAATTAAAGCATTGGCAATTTCTGGGAAAGCAGATAGTGTTCTTGCTTTATTACCAGAGGAGTTTGTAGATACTACTGATTTATTAGAATTAGATTCATTTGCTAGTGTTTCATTAAATATAATTGAGCAAGAAGTTGTGCAGGATGTGAAATTACCAGAAGTTAAACCAGAAATAGTTCCTGTTAATCCAGAAGATATATTGTCCAAAGATTTTGTACCACCAACTGTAATTACTCAAGAAATATTTCTTTTAACAGACGAAAAAGTTTATTCCCAAGAAAATCCTATTCCATTAAATCCTAAGATTCCGAAAGGTTTAATATTTAAAGTTCAGGTAGGTGCTTTTAGAAATCCAATCCCACAAGATTTATTTCAAGGATTTGCTCCCATAAGTGCGGAAAAAGTAAGAGACGATATTACAAGGTATAGAGTAGGTTATTTCAAGACTTATCAAGATGCAAATCAAGCTAAAAATCAAATTAGAGGTCTAAGCTCTAGTTATAGAGATGCATTTGTAGTAGCTATCAACAATGGCGAAAGAATTAAATTAAGTGAAGCTAGAGCTATTTTGTCTAATCAGCCAGTTGCCATTTTGCCAACTGCATCGCAATCTTCTACAAACAGTTTGTCTAATTTAAGAACCGAAATTGCACAAGACCTAACCCTAGCATCGGTAAAAACTATAGACCAAACAACAGGCATCTTTTACTCTGTTCAAATTGGTGCTTTCTCTAAACCATTATTAAAAGAAAATGCACTTAATATTTCTCCTTTGGTTGTAAGTAGAGTTAATAATTTATATAAGTATTCAACAGGAGAATTTAATACTTTAGAATTGGCTGCTAGAAGAAAAGCAGAATTGATAGACGATGGTATTTTAACAGATGCTTTTATTATTGCTTACAATAACGGAAGGAGCATTAGTCTTCAACAAGCAAATTCTGCAAATCCAGATAGGGTAGTAGAGTACGAAAATCCAACAATTTACTATATAGATTTTGGCACCTATGGTAGCGATATCCCTGTTGATTTGAATGGAACAAATTTAAAATTGAGAGATTTTAATGTTAAATCTAGGTCTAGATTTGGGGGGAGTCAATTTTTTAGTAAAAAATACAATTCATTGACTGATGCACAAATTGCTCTTAATTCAATTAGCTCTGATGTTGTTTCAGATTCTAAGATAATTAAGTCCACGCGTGACGATTTTAGTTTTAATTATGAATATAAGATTGAAATAGGTGTATTTAATGACCTAACAGACGAGCTACAGTCTAAGTTTGACAAATTAAAAGCTTTAGATATAAAAGGAACTGAAATTAACGGAGTAACAACTTATTATTCTAAAAGTAGAGATGATTATGATTCTGTAACAACTGATTTAAATGCATGTAAGTCTCAAAATCTAGAAAACTCTAAAATTGTAGTATTTAAAGATGGTATTTTAACCAAAATTGAAGAAACTTTAAACAGTTTCAAATGATTTATATAATTCACTAATTTTGAAATATGAGTAGTGGTAATCAGTACCAAGAAAATTTAGAAACCTTAGAGTTAATAAACTCTCAAAAATCTATTTTGCTTTATAATGATGAGGTTAATACTTTCGATCATGTCATTGATTCCTTATGCAAATACTGCGACCATGACACTGTACAAGCAGAACAATGCGCTTGGATTGTACATAACAATGGGAAGTGTTTGGTTAAAAGAGGATCTTACGAGGAACTTAAGCCAATTTGCAATGCTCTAAATGAGAATGGGTTAAGTGCCCAAATCCACTAATCAATTTATACTTCACTATCCATCAAATCTGTTACTACATGGTAGCGAGGATCGTCTATTGATGTCTTTATTATCTTATTTAATTTAGGGTCTGCTTTTATAAGTAAAGTAATACACTCTGGACTGAGATGGGTTAGTTTTAGGTTTTTCTTTGCTTTTAAGTATTTTTTAGCTAGGTTACTTATAGCTTCTATTCCAGAATGGTCACTCACTTTAGATTCTATAAAATCAATCTCTACATTTTCTGGATCTGTTTTTAAATTAAATTTTGAGTTAAAATTTTGTACAGATCCAAAGAACAATGGCCCCCAAATTTCATAAACTTTTGTTCCGTTAGATTTAATTCTTTTTCTAGCACGAATCATTATGGCATTTTTCCATGCAAATACTAATGCAGATATTATAACTCCCACGATAACCGCAATAGCAAGATCTTGCCAAACTGTAATGGCTGAAACAGTAATTAGAACTATGGCATCAGAAATTGGAATTTTTCTAATAATTCTAAAACTACTCCATGCAAATGTTCCTATTACTACCATGAACATAACTCCCACAAGTGCTGCTATTGGAATCCTCTCAATTAGTGGAGCACCAAAAAGTACAAAGCATAGTAAAGCTATTGCTGCTATTAGTCCAGACAACCTTCCTCTTCCTCCAGAATTGACATTGATAATAGATTGACCAATCATAGCACATCCGCCCATTCCTCCGAATAAACCGTTTAGGATATTTGCGCTTCCTTGAGCTAGGCATTCTCTATTCCCGCTTCCTCTAGACTCTGTTAACTCGTCAATTAAATTAAGGGTCATTAAAGATTCTATAAGCCCAACTGCAGCCAATAGAAATGCAGTAGAGAGTATCAAGCTCCAATGGTTTGACATGGTTTGAAACAAATCAAATATTTGAAATTGAAAACTGGGTAAGGAACCTTCTAGCCCTTTTCCTCCACCATCAACAATAAAACTCCCTACGGTACTTACTTTGAGCTCTGCTAGTATTGTTATACTAGCTACCATAATAATAGCAACAAGAGCAGCTGGAATCTTTTTGGTGATTTTTGGTAGTAGATACATAATGAGCATGGTTAGTCCTACTAGACTTGTCATAATTAAAAGATCTGAACCATTCATCCAGCTAGAAATTCCGTCATTTGTTTGTTTAAAAAGATTTAACTGAGACAAGAATATAACTATAGCTAGTCCGTTTACAAAGCCCATCATAACAGAGTGGGGAATAAGTCTTACAAATTTCCCAAGTTTAAATATTCCGGCGGCTATTTGAATAGCTCCTACCAGTAAAAGTGTAATAAATAACCATTGTAGACCTAGATTATCTATTGGATTTTCTAGGGTTAAACCAACTTGATTTCCTTTTTGAATCATATGAACCATTACCACCGCCATTGCACCAGTAGCACCAGAAATCATTCCTGGTCTTCCGCCAAATAAAGCTGTAACTAGTCCCATTATAAAAGCTCCATAAAGCCCAACAAGAGGATCTATTCCAGCTACAAATGCAAAGGCAACTGCTTCGGGAACCAATGCCAGTGCTACAGTTAGTCCAGAGAGAATATCTTTTTTTGGATCTAGGGAAAAGTTGATAAAAAGTTTTTTCATTGTAGCTACTTAAA
>Ga0209631_10007866_pt1 | contig 10528 bp, 10 predicted proteins | sample COG_08_FD_184752 | JGI IMG/M metagenome (GOLD analysis project Ga0209631, IMG submission 184752) | Pelagic Microbial community sample from North Sea - COGITO 998_met_08 (SPAdes) (version 2) | ecosystem: Environmental > Aquatic > Marine > Neritic zone/Coastal water | place: Helgoland, sampling...
CCGGGTGGAAAGGCTTTTGAGTCTGTCAAAGATTCAAGTGTTGTTGATTTTGTAAGATTAAGAAAGAATGATTATCTTAATGAGAGGCAACGTGCTCTTCCAGACAAACCGCCTCCACCAAAAAAACCACCACCTCCTGACTTAGTTACACCAGAGCTCCAAGCTCCTCCTACTTTACCAAATTTAAATATAGAATTTCCTGATATAGCCATACCAACTGATATGAAGGGTGCTTTTTTAGGACCACAAAATGCTGGCGGTAATTCACAGCTAGTTCCATTGGTTAGAATAAATCCACAATACCCAAGAAATGAGCTTCTTGGAGGTGTCGAAGGTTGGGTGAAAATTCAATTTGTTGTAACTGCTGATGGCTCAGTATCTTCACCAAAGATTGTTGATTCTAAGCCTCCTAGGGTTTTTGATTCATCAGCTTTAAGAGCAATCAAAAAATGGAAGTTTAAACCTAAGGTTGTTAATGGTGTCGCAGTGGAACAAGCAGGAAGCCAAATAATAGAATTTAAACTATTCTAGTAAGTTATATGCATAAGTTATTAATTACATTATTAGTCTCATTTAATTTAAGTATCTTAGCTGAAGATGTACTTAATGAGTCTGTTTACTATGAGCTGACAAGGGCTGATACGAAAATAGAAGAAAAAAAGTTTGAAGATGCAGAGAAAATCTATAAAAATTTATTTAAACGAGGGTGGAGATCAAGGTCTTATAATAAGGCTGTTATAGCCAGAACTTATGGATTCTTCTTGTATCAGCAAGAAAGAATGCCTGAAGCTCTGAATAAATTACAGATAGCATATGACGAAAATGCCTTACCTCTTCAAGAATCAACAACCCTTGTTCAAGTTCTTGCCCAACTTTATAGTACCCAGAATCAGATTGATAAAGCTAAAATTCTTTTATTGGACTTTATAAAAAAAGCTGAGAAAACTCCAAAAGGTGTCCCAGGAATAGCAAATATATATGGCTTAACGGCTTTAGTTTATGCAACTGAAAAAGATTATGAAACTGCTTATATGTATATTACAAAAGCGATTGATATATCTGGAGGCTTCCGTGAGGATTGGTACCAATTAAAATTTGCAATCGAATATCAAAAAAAAGATTATATAAACGCAGAACGTTCAGCAAAAATATTGCTTGAAAACAAGCCTTCAAAAAAACAATATTATGTTCAAATGTCTGCAATTTATAATATTAATCAAAAATATGATCTTGCATTAGGTACTATGGAAGTGAGTTACATGAAAGGTTTGCTAAGTAAGCCCGAAGAATTTTCTAATTTAGCTAGTTTTTATTTATACAAGCAAAACCCAGTAAGTTCGGCAAAAGTAATTGAAAAAGCTCTTCAAAATGATTTAATAAGCCTTGATAAAACCTTCAGCAAACTATTATCTGACTCGTGGTTATTTGCAAAAGAAAGACAAAGATCTCTTGAGGTTGTAGATGAAGCATTAAAAATTAATAAAGAAGACGAAGCTCTTATTAACCAATATATCACAATTGCATTCAGTGCTTTTCAGTGGGAAGAGGTCGTGAAGGGTATATCACGGGCCAAATCCATGGACATTAATAAAGAAGGTAAATATGACTTAATGCTTGGTATCGCCTATTTTGAATTAGACAAGAACATAGCTGCAGAAAAAGCTTTCAATCAGGCAAGGCTTAGCAAAAAATATAAAGATCAGGGTGCTGCTTGGTTAGAATATTTAGAAGCATTAAAGGGTTAGGTCTTTTCTTATTTATTATAGAACTTCTATAGTAATTAGCTGTCTAAAGTAATTAATAATTATGATAATAAAAACTGAAAACCTTAAAAGATCTTTTCAAGTTGGCTCCGAAAAAGTTGAAGCTTTAAAAGGCATTGATTTATCTGTTGAAAAAGGGGAATTTCTTTCTATTATGGGGCCCTCAGGTTCTGGTAAAACCACTTTAATGAATATCATTGGATGCTTAGATACTCCAACTAGCGGGAGCTATCATTTAAATAATAAATTAGTAAATGATCTTGCTGATGATGATTTAGCATTAATTAGAAACAGAGAAATTGGATTTGTTTTTCAATCATTTCATTTATTAGCAAAGAACTCAGCTTTAAATAATGTACTTTTGCCTCTTAAATATGCTGGCGTAAAACAAGATGATGCAAATAAACTTGCCAAAAATGTCTTAGATAAAGTTGGCTTAAGTGACAGGATTAACCACTCACCATCAGAACTATCTGGAGGACAGCAGCAAAGAGTGGCAATAGCTAGAGCTTTGGTAAATAATCCAAGCATAGTATTTGCAGATGAACCTACTGGAAACTTAGACTCCCAAACAGGTGATGATGTAATGAATTTATTTAAAGAGCTTAATAGTCAAGGTCAGACTATAATACTTATTACCCATGAAGAAGATATAGCCATGCAATCAAAACGTATAATAAATATAAAAGATGGTCTTATTGAATCTGACGAGAGAATATAAATATGAAAACTATTACAAATAAAAAATTACTTCCTATTACTATGTTAATTTTAGTTTTATCATCTTGCGGCTCAGATAATGAATCTTCTAAAGAAACAACTTTTTATAAAAAAGAGGCTGTTAATCAAAAAAAACTTGAATTATCTATAGAGGCTTCTGGAGTTATTGAGGCTATTTCTTCGGTTGAAATTAAGTCTAAAGCTTCAGGAGAAATACTGCTTCTTGGTGCCGAGGTTGGAGATCTTGTTAAAAAAGGATCAATCTTGGGACAAATTGATCAAAGAACTCCTAAGAATATATTAGATCAAGCTAAGTCTGATCTTGAAGCCTCCAGAGTTAGGCTTGAAAATGCAAAATCTCAATATGATAGAGGTAAAGAACTTCACGCTAAAGGAAGTATTTCAGATAAAGATTACGAAGACATCCAAGAGAGTTTTGCTCAAGCTAAATCCACTGTCGTAAGAACTGAAGTGTCCTATGAGAATGCTAAAATAGCATTAGATGACACTATAGTTAGATCGCCTGTTCAAGGAACTATCATCTCAAGACCTGTAGAAGTTGGGCAAGTTATTTCATCACCAACCTCTGCTGTAGGCGGTGGAACTGTATTAATGACTATGGCAGATCTTTCAAAAGTAAGAGTTAGGGCTCTGGTTGATGAAATTGATGTTGGCAAGGTATCAATTGGACAAACTGTTTCTATCAAGGTTGCAGCATACCGAGATAAAGAATTTTTTGGAACTGTATCAAAGATCGAGCCACTAGCTAAAATTGAACAAAATGTCACTACTTTCCCAGTTTTAATAGATATAGATAATAATGAAAATCTTTTACTTCTAGGTATGAATACCGATGTTGTCATAGAAGTTTTAAATAAAAATGTTACTTTAAGCACTCCAACTATGTCTCTTAGAACTAGAAAAGATATTTATAGCGCAGCTACAATATTAAATATACCCAAGGAAACAATAGATACTTTTTTATCTGAAAAAGTTGATGGTGAAAATTTTAACAAATTTATAGTTATTAAAGATTCAAAAAATGGACCTCAGCTAATCTGGGTAAAAATTGGAGAATCTGATTTGTCATATGTAGAGGTTATAACTGGTCTTACTCGCGAAGATACCGTATTTATTCTTCCGAGCAAAAGTTTATTTGATTATCAGCAAAGATTTAAAGAAAGAGTTTCTGCTTCATTTAGTTTTGGATAATGCTTTTTAAAGAATCTTTAATCTCTGCTATCTCTTCAATTAGGTCTAATATAGTCAGATCATTCCTTACAACATTGGCAATTATTATTGGAACTGCAGCTGTTATTGCTGTTATTGGAATTGGGTCTAGTGCTAATAAGGCGCTAGAAGCTGAGATAGATGATTTTGGACCTAGAACTTTATACGTTAGCCCAGGTCAAAATAGAAGGGGAGCCGTTACTAAAGGGTTCATTCCTCTTGATATAAAAGATGCATATGCCTTAGCAAAAAATAAAGATCATAACTGGATGGTATCACCCTATATAACAAGAAACAGACAAGTAAAATTTAACAATTCAAATATCAACGAAAGAATCAGAGCAAATTTACCTATACATTTTAAGGTAAGCGGATTTGACATTGAGTATGGAAAAATATTCTCAGAGGAAGAGAATTTAGGAAGAAAAAGAGTTGTTGTTCTTGGTTCATCTGTCCCAAAAGAATTAAAAACGTCTGCTCAACGGATACTTAATAAAGAAATTCTTTTAGCTGGAACTTCCTATAAGGTTATTGGAGTTCTTAAAGAGGAGGGCAGTACAGGATGGCAGAATCCCGATGATGAGTTATACATACCTTTATTAACTGGTGCCCAAAGGTTATTTGGAACAGAAAGTTTAGATTCTTTGAGCGTCGGTATTTCAAAAGATGCTAATGTTGATGAAGTTATGATGACAATTGAAAGGATACTCAGAGCACAACACGATATTGGACCTGGAGAGGATAACGATTTCAGGATATCTGATTACAGTCAGTTTTCTGATCTTAGAAGGCAAGCTACAGGTATCTTCACTGCTTTAATAGCCGGTATTGCTGGAATTAGCTTAATAGTTGGTGGTATTGGAGTAATGAATATAATGCTAGTCTCAGTAACTGAAAGAACAAGAGAGATAGGATTAAGAAAGGCTTTGGGTGCTACTCATAAAGCTATTATGTTGCAATTTATTGTTGAGGCAATTTTACTTTGTCTTATTGGTGGTTGTATTGGAGTATTCTTAGGAACTAGTATTTTGTATCTATTCGCTTCATTTAATGAATGGCCTTTTGCAATGCCATTTAGTGCTATTGTTGGATCAATAACATTCTCAGCTATGGTGGGTTTATTTTTTGGTATTTGGCCTGCTAGAAAAGCAGCGAAGCTTGATCCTGCTATTTCTTTAAGATACGAATAACTCTCTATATATATTTAGTATTTTTTTTGACTGGGATATCCCTGAAAACTCTTGTTTTATATATTCATAGATCGAATCTTGAGAATAATTTTCATTACCAACATACGTCTCAATTAAATCTTTTAAAGACTCTAAGTTATCAGGTTCTGCTAATAGCTCTTTAGGTAAAATTTCAGCCATATGCCCAACATTTGTTGATATAACTGGTATCTCTTGATATAGAGCCTCTAATGCTACTCTAGGGCCACCCTCACTCCTAGATGAAATAACGATCATTGAAGCATTTTTATAATAATTTACTAAGTCCTCTTGAGACATTTCATCAATGATTTGGATTTTTGTATCTAAATTGTGTTGAGATATTAAATTTATTAATGAGTCATATTCTTTACCTGATCCAATTATAATTAGATTGTCTTTAATATTTATCCAAGATTGAATTAATAAATCAAAACCTTTTACTTTTTCCAATCTACCAACTGCTAATACATAGTCATTATTTAAAGACTTTTTATCTTGTACTATAGGCGGATACCAATTGTTGATAACAACAGATGAAGCATCTATAGATTCTTTTACCATTTGGCTTACCGTAATTAATTTTGTAGCTTTCTTGTAAACTGAGGTTTTATTTTTAATGCCATGAGCTGTTGCAACATGCTTTATTGGAAGAAATTTTTTAATAACATTTATAACTGACGTTGTCTTTGATCCATGTGTATGGATGATATCAGGTTTGATTTTATGAATTTTTAGCAAAAGTTTAATCAAACCAATGGGAGAGCGTCTGCTAAAATTATTAATAACCTGAATATTGTTACTATCAAATCTTGATGCTATCTCTTTATTACATATTATAATTACATCAGTTTTTGATTCCTGCTCTAAATTTAAAACCAGTTCATTTACATGCTGTTCAATACCAGCATATACATTACTTAATACTAGGTGAACAATCTTCATAAATTTTTAGACTTGAGCATTAGAATTAATTTGTATGCAACTTTTTCAACTTCTGCAAATACATCGTGGTGTAAATTTTGTGAAATTATTTTTATCTTATTTAAATCTTCTATCATTTTAGTGTTTTCAATATAACCAACCTGTTTATTTTTTAAAAGAAGACCTATCTGGTTAACAATTTTATTAACTTTTATATACTTCATATTAAACAGGAATGTTTGACCTTTTGTAGATAGACTCTCATAGACCATATTCACACTATCCTGAGTTACAACTTTTATCGATGCCTTTTCTATAATCGCATCATAATTATCATGCGCAATAATTAAATTATTATTCTCTGAAGCAACTTTATTAACTCTATGAATCATCTCATTTGGCGTTCTTCTGGTTGTAAATAAAAACCATTTTTTTTGAGGATATAAGCTTAGCAAGAACTCAATTTGTAGCATGATTGAATCTAGATCAAATATATAGTGCTTATTAATTCCACCTATTCCAATAAAGCCTAGACTCTCATCCACCTCACTTGTAGACACTTTAGCCAAAGAACCTTCAAAATATATAACTTTATTATTCTTTGATAGTTTTTTTATGTCATGCATCGGCGAGCATATGATGTCGAAGTGATTTTTATATAAATTTGGAGTAAGGATGCTAATTGCTTTTATAGAAGTGTTATTTATAGATAGATAGCTCTTAATCAATAACATTCTAATATGAATACTACTTCCAGCACCTATAACAACCTCAGTTTGATTTTTTTTATATGCTAAAAACTTATTTTTACTTAAAAATACGTTTCCAAATAACAGGCATGTTGAGTAAATTACTAATTCTAGTAATTGTGAGAATTTACTGAGTTGAATGATTTCTTTTTGAATATTAATATTTTCTGTCTTTGATATTTCATTTAAAAGTATCTCTACTTGCTTTTCATGGCCTTTTTTTCCATCACTTATCCATAAAATATTCATAAAATTTAACTTATTCTCACCTTGGTCTGTTCATTGGTCTTATCTTAACTATACAAAGGATTTTACATGGGATAAAGTTTTATAACATTATAAAAAATTCATTTTTAAAGTTGAAAGAAGATCTTAGAAAAATAGCTATTTCCTTAATTTCGCAATACGGTGATGAAGCACAGACCATAGCTATGTTAAGAGCAGCAGAGTATGCTGCTTCTCTGAATTCAATCGAATGGGCAAGGTGGGAAGAAATCTCTCTAATAATAGAAAATATTAATCAACTTCCACTCGATAGTTGATTATGATTGCGTATTTCTTATAAATATAAAATGAGTTAATGTAATAAAATGTTCGATAAAAAAATTGTCATTAACAATCTACTTTCAGCATTAGGCGCATGTATCTGTATAATCATGCTTTCTTATTTACATTTCTCAGATTATGGTGAGATCTGGTTGATTCCTCCTTTTGGCGCAACTATGGTATTGGTTATGGCAGTTCACAATAGCCCCTTGGCTGAGCCTAAGAATATATTATTAGGACATACTTTATCAGCTTTAAGTGGAGTTGTTATTTATGCCCTAATGGGTGCTTCTGCAATATCTCTTGGAATTGCTGTTGGATTATCAGTATTTGTTATGGCCTCATTTAATGCAATTCATCCTCCAGCAGGCGCAAATCCAATTATTGCTATTCTGGGTGGTAAAAGCTTGTCATTTGTATTGATGCCAGTTGCTCTTGGCGCACTATTTATTATCATTTTTGCTCTCTTTTACAATAAACTTCTAAGAAGAGATTACCCCTAATCAAAAAAGTAATTTTATAAGATATATTCATCTATAATGCTTAGATATGAGCATTGGCCCAATAGAATCTCAAATAGTAAATACTCTTTCGAGTTTCATGAACCTTGTATCTCTTAAAATTATTAACGAAAGTTTTATGCATAATGTTCCCGAGGGATCAGAAAGCCATTTTAAAATTGTTGTTGTAACTAATGATTTTAATAACTTATCAATCATTCAAAGACACAAATTAATTTATAAAAATCTAGATAGCTTAATGAATAAAATTCATGCGCTATCCATTCATGCATTTAATGAAGAAGAGTTTAAATTAAACCCAGTAATACTAGATTCGCCAGAGTGTGCAAACAAGTAACATGAAAAAGCTAATATACAAATATTCAAATTTCATAATAACGAAACCATTTGTAATTCTTTCTTTAGTTTTCTTGATCATATGCCTTGCATTTCAGGGTATAACTAATTTCAAATTAGATGCTTCATCAGATGCTCTGGTCTTAGAGGGAGACGCTGCACTCAAGAAATATAGAGAAAATGAAGAGGAGTTTGGTGATTCAAGTTTTCTTATAGTTACGTATGAGCCCAATTCTGAATTATTCTCAGATGAGTCACTATCAATACTTCAAGAGATTGAAAATAAGATATCTGACTTAGATGGCGTTGATTCTGTCCTATCCTTACTTGATGCGCCTATTTTTTTTCAGCCAAAGGTTAGTCTTACTGAGGTATCAGACAACTTAAAAGATTTAACAACCGAGGGTATCGATCTAAAACTCGCTAAAGATGAAATTATTAATAATCCAATATATAAAGATTTAATTATTAGTGCAGATGGGAGTATTACTGCTATGCAAGTAGTGCTTAGAGGTAATGACGAATATGATCTTCTTATAAATAAACGATACGAGATACTCGAAACCTTAGATTCCAAAGAACCCATAACAAGTGAAATTAGAAAATCTTTAATACAAGAACTCCAATCAATTAATTTAAGAATTGGTAATTTAAATGACGATGAATCTAATTTTAATTCAATGCTTGTTAAAGAAATAAGAAATATTTTAGTTTTATATAAAAGTGATGCTACCTTATATCTTGGTGGCCCAGCTATGATTACATCAGACATGATGGACTACATAAGATCTGATCTAGTTGTCTTTGGTTCTGCTGTTGCTTTAGTTTTTGCAATTATGCTTTATTTATTCTTTGGGAATATTTGGTTTGTTCTTCTTCCAATTCTTAATGCCTTTTTTACAACTTTTGTTACTGCTGGTTTTTTGGGCTTTATGGACTGGAAGATTAGTGTTGTATCTTCTAATTTTATTGCTTTACTGCTTATCCTAACAATATCTCTAACCGTTCATGTTTTAGTGAAGATCAATGAGCTAAAAAATGAATCTGTTGATTATAAGAAATCGCTCGTAGATTCAGTGAACCAAATGTTTTTACCATGTTTCTTTGCAGCCATTACAACTGCTGTTGCATTTTTATCATTACTGCTTGGTGATTTAAAGCCTGTGATTGAATTTGGAAAAATGATGGCATTTGGAATTTCAATTGCGTTTATCTTTACTTTTTCATTTTTGCCGAGTGCGATCTCTCTCATTAAAGAACCTAATAGCAAGGATTATCTCTCATTGCATAAAATTACTAATAAGATTTTATTAGTAGCAAAAAATAACTCATTCATTATTTACTTAATTTTTACATTTACTTTTTGTATTTTAATTTTTGGTACAACTAAATTAATTGTTGAGAATAGATTTATTGATTACTTTGATGAAGAAACTGAAATACATCAAGGCATGTTAGAAATAGATAAAAATCTCGGTGGAACAGCAACATTAGATATCATTATTAGAGAGCCATTTGAAGAAATATCGAATGATTTAATTGATGATGATTTTTTTGATGACAGCTTGTTTGAGGATGATAACAGTAATGCATCTGGTTATTGGTGGAATGTTTATTCTCTTACCGAATTAGAGGCAATTCATGACTATCTTGATTCTTTACCTGAGATTGGAAAAGTCTTAAGTGTTTCAAGTGGTATTAAGCTAGCAAGAATGATTAATGATGGTGAAGATTTAAATGATCTTGAATTAGCATTATTGCGCTCAGTATTGCCAGAAGATATCAGGGAAACTCTTTTATATTCTTATATCAACGAAGATGACTCTATTGTAAGAATTTCTACAAGAGTTAATGAATCAGCTGAAAATTTAAATCGTAAAGAATTGTTAGAGAAAATTAATTATGATCTTCAGACACAATTCAATCTTCCTGAAGAGAGGTTTGAAATGACCGGCTTGGCTGTTTTATATAACAATATGTTGCAGTCTTTATTTCAGTCTCAGATAGGGTCGCTAACATTAGTTTTTGGTGTTATTGCATTAATGCTTTTGTTAATTTTTAAATCCTTCAAAATTATGGTGATAGGACTGATACCAAATATATTTGTTGCATCTTCTGTTGTTGGCATATTGGGTTTGTTAAAGATCCCATTAGATATTATGACTATAACAGTTGCTGCTATAAGCGTGGGTATGGCAGTCGACAATACAATTCATTACATATATCGATATAAGAAAGAGATCAAGGCAACACAATCACCAGAGCTAGCCTTACTAAAAGCTCACACAACAACAGGAAGGGCAATTTTTTATACAGCAGCAACCATAGCAACTGGTTTCTCTATTTTATCTTTATCAAATTTCTTTCCCACTCAATTGTTTGGAATCTTTACAGCTCTAGCAATGTTGGTAGCTTTTATTTCTTCATTATCGCTTTTACCAAATTTATTAGTTAAATTTAAAGTTTTCCAATAACATATAAGTATGGGTCCATTAAATGGCATTAAAGTCTTAGAGTTTTCAGGAATTGGT
>Ga0209631_10007867_pt1 | contig 10528 bp, 7 predicted proteins | sample COG_08_FD_184752 | JGI IMG/M metagenome (GOLD analysis project Ga0209631, IMG submission 184752) | Pelagic Microbial community sample from North Sea - COGITO 998_met_08 (SPAdes) (version 2) | ecosystem: Environmental > Aquatic > Marine > Neritic zone/Coastal water | place: Helgoland, sampling...
GGGCGGGTTCGTACCGTGCATGTCGCGCGTGGACGCCATGGTCACCAATCGAGCGTCGTCCCCTTCGCCCGCGATCGCCAGCCCGGCGTCGTTGACGCGCGGCGCGAGGTCGGGCACCGCGTGTTTGGCTCGCAGCATCGCGGCGGTGGTGGCGACGTCGTCGTCGGTGTCGCCGCCCGCGCCGGCGTCATCGGAGCCCGAGTACTGCGCCAGGAGGTCCATCGTCAGTGGCCTCTCTACGTGTGGCGCGCCTCTCTCTCCCTGTCGTGGATGACTCGGGCGTGGACCGTGTGGATGGTCTGGTGCCGCTCGCGAGTGACGAGAGCGCGATCTTTAAGCGCAGGCTCGAGGGGAGTCAGGTTACATTTGTAAAAAGTCATGACTAGCTCCCCGTACGGATCGCGACCAATTTCCCACCTGGGGAATTGCCCATACGAAATCTCAAACTCGCACTCGCTGCTTTTTTTATCCATTTTGCCGCCGCCCGAGGGTTTTGGGGATTAGGTCATCACGGGCAGAGAGACGCGCGACTGGCAGCGCGGATCACACTCAGCGACACAGGGGACGGATCGCGCATCGGGGAAGGCTTCGACGCGAACTGAACCATGAGCGCGACGCACGCGATGCTCGCGGCCGGCGCGGCCGTGGGCGGCGGCGCGCGCGAGGCAATCGTGAACAACCGCCCGGGCATGAACAACGGTGTCTGCAGCAGCAGCTCCAACGTGCCATGCGTGGCGCCGCTGCGCCGCGGCGCGCGCGCGTGGGGCGCCAGGCCCCGCGCGCGCGCATCCCGCGCGTTCATCGCGGCGGCGTCGTCCAACGGATCCGACGACGCGTCATCAGACCACGTGGACCCCGCCAGCTTCGGCAGGACCGCGCGCAGGATGGCAATCGTGGATTGTCCCACAGCCTCCACGGGCAACTCCATCCGGCGGACCGCGCAGGCGGCGGTCGTCGCGGCGGCGGCCATGCTCGGCGGCGTCGGCGTCGCACACGCCGCGTCCACCGCCGCATCCTCCAACCCGTCATCCGCGTCATCCTCCGCGCCCGCATCCTCGGCATCCTCCAACACCGTCGCCGAGGACTTCGAGCTCTTCCAGATCGCAGACGCGGACGAAGACAAGGAAGCCGCGGAGCGCGCGAAGAAGCTCGCCGAAGTGCGCCGCATCAAGCAGGCCCGCAAGGCGAAGGCGGAGGCGGCCCGCAAGAAGAAGGGTACTGGCGACGAAAAGGACGGGGGTGAGAACAAGACGGGGAAGGCGTCGGCGAAGGAGAAGGCTGAGAAGGCTGAGAAGGCCAAGGCTGAGCGCATCGAGGCGGCGAAGCAGAAGGCGTTCCAGGCGGCGCTCGAGCGCGAGCGCGCGGCGCAGGCGGATGACCTGGACGCGGAGCTCCCCCCCATCGAGACCACGCCGGCGTACACGGCTGCCGAGGACGAGGGCGACGCGTCCGGGAAAGCGAAGAAGGAGAAGAAGGAGAAGAAGGAGAAGAAGTTGTCCAAGAAACAGATCAAGGCGGAGGAGGCGGAGTACAAGGCGTCGCTGACCCCGGAGCAGAGGAGCGAAAGGGAAGAGTACGAGGCGCGTGTCGCGGACCTCCGGAAGAAGCGCGACAACGTCGCGCTCGTCATGATGGGCGAAGCCCCGGAGCTCACGAGGGCGGAGAAGATCACGGCGTACATCGACGAAAAGATACCGATTCCGCGCTTCACGCGAAACGTCAACCTCGCCTACATGCGGGACCCGTTCGCGGTGAAAGGCACGCGGTGGGCGCCGGCCGAGATGTCGTACACGGGTTTTTACGAACTGTGCGAGGTTGGCCGGGTGAAGCGGGTGGAATACATGCCCAACATGAACACGGTGAAGTTTTTCTTGAAGGATACCGAGGAGGTGTTCTACGCGAATTTACCGTACGACCCCACGCTGTACAAGCTGCTGATTGAGAAACGCATCGACGTCATCTCGCGGCAGTACTCGCCCCTGGAGCTGTTCTTCAGGTCCGCCGCCGCGGTGTCGTCCCCGGCGTTGATCTGCTGGTTCATCTGGGGCATCTGGCACGAGATGAAGGATGACTCCACGGAGGGCAGCACTTTGATGGACGCGGGCACCGCAAAGGTTTACGACACCAAGCAAAAGACCGGGATGACTTTGCAGGACATCGCGGGTATCGACGTCATCCGCCAGGAGATGGAGGAGCTTATCTCGTACCTTCGCGATTACCAACGGTACAAAGCGGCGGGCGCGTCCATCCCGATGGGCGTGTTGCTCTGCGGGCCGCCGGGGACGGGCAAGACTCTCATGGCGCGATGCCTCGCGGGCGAAGCCGGCGTCCCGTTCTTCGCGTGCGCGGGTACCGAGTTCATGGAGATGTTCGTGGGCGTGGGCGCCGCGCGTATTCGTAACCTGTTCAACCAGGCGCGTAAGTGCAGGCCGTGCATCATCTTCATCGACGAGTTTGACTCCGTCGCCGTCCGCCGAAAAGACGCGGCGGCGATGGAGGGCAACGACGAGCAAGTGGCGACGATTAACCAGCTCCTAACTGAGATGGACGGCTTCGGCGGTAACAGCGGCGTGATGGTGTTCGCGGCGACGAACAGGCCGCACGTCATCGACCCCGCGTTGATCCGCCCCGGACGATTCGACCGCGTCATCGAGATGCCCCTTCCCAACCGAGCGGCTCGCATGGACATCATCGACCTTCACTGCTCCTACGCGACGTACGAAGGGACGATCGACCCGGACCTCGACGTGCAGACGATCGCCCGGCAGTGCGCCGGGTTCACGGGCGCGGACCTCGAGAACCTCGTGCGCACGGCCTCCTTGCGCAACGCGGCGCGGTTAAAGGCGGAGGCGATCCCCGCGGGTGACTCTGTCTTTCTCTCCGTCGTCGACGAGATTCGCCGATCCAACGTGTTCAAGTCCACGGGCCAAGGCAACGTCGGCGAGACGGACGATACCACCGAGAACGCGCTGATCCAGCAGATGAACCCGTACATCCGCGACACGATCTGCACCTATTACGCCGCGCAGACGCTGGTGGCGATGATGGTCCCCGGGTTTGACGAGGTTGCCAAGGTGCGGGTGTTCGCGGCGGGGGAAGAGGCTGGCCAGGTTGTGTACGTGCCGGACGAGGTTGGCCAATCCGGCGCGTCCAACGTGAAGCGCAAGGCTTGGTACGAGGCTAAGATCGCCGTGCTGGTGGCTGGGCAGATGGCGGAACGGTACCTGTACGGCCCCGACAAGGTTTCGCAGTTTGGCAGCATCGACATGCGCGAGGCCACCGCGCTGGCGTGCGAGATGGTGATGTTACACGGTTGGTCCGAGATTGGCCCGCTGTGCGTGCTCCGCGCGGATTCCAACGAGGAGAAGTACCTCAAGGGGGGCGTGAACAAGGGTAACAACACGCAGGACATGGACTCCGGGCGCGTCAAGGGGAAGCTCTGGGGTATACCTCCCGGGAAGGACGGGACCCTCGCGGAGGGGCGCAAGGCGAAGTTCAAGGAGGAGCCCGGGTTGGAGCTCCAGATGGAGCTCAGCGACGAGCTCGACATGCTCATCGCCAACGAGGTTCGCAAGATTTTCATCCGCGCGTGCCAGCGGTCGGTGATGATCATGCACAACTCCAAGGGTACCGAGATGCTCTTCACCCTCCGCGAAGCGTTGGCCACCGCCAAGGAGCTCAACGGCCCGAACCTTCGCGCGGTTTTCCAGAAGTTTGGTTTACAAAAAGAGCCCAACTTTGACCTCTGGGACCTCGACTGGGGCAAGACGGACGAGCTGTACTGGGACGAGTTCACCGATTACATCTGGTCCGACGATGCTTCCAACACCACGTTCTGGAAGCTTGTGTCCGACCAATGGAAGCGAACCGTCGCGGATCCGACGGCTTCCGTCACTACAGGCGACGGCTCGGTGGAACCCGAGATTCCCGAGTGGGCGAAGGAGTACGTTCGGTCGTTGCCGCCCGGCGGGCAGGAGGAGATGCTCATGTACGCGCCGAAGGAGGTGCAGGATCGCATCCGGGCCGGCCGGCCGAAGCTCTACGACGGGCCGGGCTTTGGCGCGCGGGACATTCGAGAAGCGAGAAGCGAGAAGGACGCCACCATCCCTACAAAGCCGGAGTGAAGGGTTTGAGTGCGGGATGGAGTGTCGTGAGTGTCGTGCTAAACCCTCATCTAATATACACGCCGCGTTAGGCTATTACGCTCAACTGGTCGTCTCTATTAAGCGTCACGCGTCTCTATCTGCCATCTGCGATCTACCATTAGGTCTATTTCTTAACTACCTCCAGGTGCAGTGGCTGCCCAGGGCGCCTTCGCTGCCCACGAGGCCGCCGTTGTCCCATCCTTGTCCGCTGTGTTTCCAGTCAAACTCGGGTGCGATCCGCGGCTTTTCGCGCTTCCCGTCCGGCCCGCGCGTGTGCACGAACTTGGTCTTCTTGTTGACGTACGCCGCCGCACCGTCCTTCGCGCCGTCCTTCGCCGAGTTGACCGCGTTCGTCTCGAGTCTCGCCTCCACGTCGATCCTCGCGGCGGCGACCTGATCGCGGTCGCCGCGGATGACGAGCTTGCCGACGACGCCGCGGACCCTGGACATGGCGTCCACCTTGCCCTGGATGTACTCCAGCGTTGCGCCGCTGTCGCGCTTGATATCGGCCATCCCCGCGAGCACGATGGACGCCTTGTGCTGCGGGAACTCCACCAAATCCTGCACCAGACTCGTGGCCTTCTCCCCATCTACACCGCGAGTCTCCCCATCTACACCGCGCGTCTCGCCGGTATCCTCGACGTGCGCGATGAGCTCCACCCTGCCGCCCGCGTCCGGATACTCCTCCTCGGAATCCGAGGAGGATCCGTCGCTCCCGTAGTCCGCGACGAGGCCCATGCCCGCCGTCGCAAGTGGGTCCAGCCGCTCCACCGTGAAACGAAGAAGCCACGCGAGCCTCTAGTTGTGCCCAAAATCGAGGCCGCGTCCAAAGGTATCTCCGCTTCAAACGTCGCGTCGCCCACATCAAGGCGCGCCGGGAGACGAGAGAGGGCGGAGGATCACCCTCGCTCACTCACGATGACGGCGGAGAACGCGCAGACCGCGATGCTCAAGGCCAGGCGCTTCGCCGGCATCCTGAGCTCGGAGTCCAGCGGCGTCATGGCGGTGATGCGGCAGAACTCGCGGTGGGCGCTGACGGGCATGGCGAGCTACGGCTACGGCGAGCCGGAGGAGCCCGCGGACGACCCGATGCTGGAGGAGTTCAAGGCCATGCGCCGGCGGCTGTTCACGTGGAGGAACTGGGACGAGGTGTCGCCCATCGCGTACCTCGCGCCGTTCCTGCAGGTGGTGCGCAGCGTCGAGACCAGCGGGCCAATCACGGGGTGAGCACCGCGGTCCGATCTGGGACCCGCGTCGTTTTTCCCTCCCGCGGCGCGATCCCGGGGCGCGAGATCGGCGTTCGGAGGCGGTCGAATCCGCGCGGAGCGGCGTCCGAGGGCGAGATCTCGCCTTCACGAATCCCGATCCCGGCGTCGACGCCGCGATTGACCACGCTCCGCGGCCCCGCCCGCGCCTCTCCATCGCGCGACGCGCGCTCGTCCCTCCCCGTTAAAAATGTCCGAGCGCGCCACCACTCACGTCCACCCCGTCCCACCTCTCCCCCCGCAGGATGGCGCTGTCCGCCGTGCATAAGGTTCTGAAGCACGGACTCATCAGCGAGCACAACCCGGACGCGGCGGAGGCCATGCACTGCATCGCCGACGCCGTCACGCTGTGCAGGTTCGAGGCGACGGATCCCGACAACGACGACGTGGTCCTCTCCAAGATTCTCCACGTCCTGCTCGAGTCCGTGCGGTGCCCAACGGGCGCCCTGCTCTCCGACGACGACGTGTGCAACATCGTCCAGGCGTGCTACAGGATCGGGCACCAGAGCGGCAAGGAATCCGCGCTCCTACGCAACCTCTCCAGGCACACGCTCCGAGAGATTGTCCAATCCGTGTTCAAGAGGCTGCCGCGGCTCAGCGACGCGCTCAACCACGCGCACCACATCGACGCGCCCGTCCCTCCACACACACCCGCATCCCCGGCGTCCCCGGGTCCCCAGGAGGGTGCCGACTCAGCAGAGGGTGCGGGTGCCGACTCGAAGGAGGACGAAGGTTTGGAGGCAAATACGAATAAAGAGAACGAGGTGATCAGCCCGAGGGCGGACGCGACTGCTGCGTCGGATGAGTTCACGCCGCACGGCGAACCCTTCGGTTTGGCGTGCGTGCTCGAGATTTTCCGGTTCGCGTGCTCGTTCATCTCGCTGGACGATCCCGCGGATGAGAACGCGGAGACGATGTGCGCGTTTGGGTTGCAGCTGGTTCTTTCGAGTTTGGAATCGGCCGGTGACGATTTCGCCAAGCATCCCGCGTTGCTGACGCTGGTGCAGGACGACCTGTCCCGCGCGGTGCTCGCGGTGGCGCCCGCGGGTAACCCCCCGGTGCTCGCCGCGACCGCCGCGACGGTGCTCCAGATGTACATGGTGATGCACCACGATTTAAAGCTCCAGCTGGAAGCGTTTCTGCGAGTGGTGCTCCTTCCCCTCGCGGAGGGGCCCAAACCCGCGGTTCCGGGCGCCAAAACCAACACCGGGCAGGACACGAACCTCGCGGAGTCCCAACGCATCGCGCTGGAGTGCATAGTGGACCTGTGCCGCCAGCCCGAGTTTGTCCCTGACCTGTACGTCAACTACGACTGCGACCTCGAACGGCCGAACCTTTTCGAAGAAGTTTGCGCGCTGCTCTCGAGGAGCGCGTTTCCGCGTGAGGGATCCGGCGTGGGCCAGACCAACTTGCTGTGCCTCGAGGGGCTGCTCGCGATCGTCGGTGGGATCGCGGACAGGAGCGCGGACGCGCCTCCCGTCGACGGGTTTCTCGTGGACGGCGAGGTGGACTTCACCGCGCCAAGCGTTAACCCTTCAGGCGGCGGCGTCGGTTCGGGTGCCTCCTTCGACGCGAAAGAGGTGTGGAGCGCCGTCGACGGCGGGGCGGACGCCGCGAGCGGCATGCCGGGCGGCGTGCAACGCGCGCACAGGCTACGACGTAACCGCGACGTCAAGCGCCGGCTCATATCCTGCGCGGAGCACTTCAACAAATCACCGAAGAAGGGACTCGCGTACATGCAGGAGATCGGCCTGTTGCCCGATCCGCTCGACGCGAGCACGGTGGCTAAGTTTTTCAAGCACGCGCCGGGTTTGGAAAAAGAAACACTCGGCGAGTTTCTCGGAGATCCGAAGGAGTTCATGGTGGACGTGCTCAAGGCGTACTGCGGAACGTTCAACTTCACCGGCGTCACTTTGGACAAGGCGCTTCGATCGTTCCTCGACGGATTCAAGCTCCCCGGCGAGGCTCAGAAGATTTCGCGAATCCTAGAAGTCTTCGCCGCGAGGTACCACGAGGCGAACCCCGGTGCGGTGGCCGACGCGGACAGCGCGTACGTGCTCTCCTACTCCATCATCATGCTCAACACCGACCAGCACAACCCGCAGGTGAAGAACAAGATGACCTTGGAGCAGTTCGTTCGCAACAACCGAGGTACCAACGGCGGTTCCGATTGGCCAAGAGAAACCTTGGAGTACATCTTCGAAGCCATCGCGACGGACGAGATCAAGCTCGAATCCACCGACGCGTCACCGGCGTTATCGCAGTCCAGGTGGAACGACATCGTGCGAGGGTGCGCCACGGGTAAAGGGCGGATGATGGTGAGTTTATTTATTTATCTTCATATGGGCAATTCGACTGACGTCGTGTTTTGTTGACAGACCGCGGTTGCCACCGACGAGGCGTGCATGTACGACGGCGAACTCTTCGGCATCGTGTGGTCCCCGACCGTGTCAGCCATCGCGGTTGTATTCGAACACCCGGTGGACGACTCCGTGTTGAAGGAAGCGCTGGACGGGTTCCTCGGCGTGGCGCGAGTCGCCGGACACCACAGGTGAGTTCATCTTAATTCTCGTACGGGCAATTAGACTGACGTACGTTTTTCGTGTTTTGTCCACAGGCTCACAGATGTCGTGGATTCGCTCGTGGGTACCCTCTGCAAGTTCGCGTCGCCGCCGTACGCCTCACTCGATGGAAACAACGCAGTGTCCGTGGCATCTGGAGATAAGGTGAAGCCGTCGGTGCTCTTCGGGAACGACGATCGAGCGCGAACGGCGGCGGTGACTGCGTTTACGGTTGCGTCAAGGTGAGTTTATTTCTATTTCCATATTGGACCCATCTTTGTACGGGCAATTAGACTGACTCCTCGTGTTTTGCGTACAGGTACGGCGATAACATCCGCGAGGGCTGGGCGCACATCCTCGAGCTCACGCTGCGGCTCCATCGCATGGAGCTGCTCTCGGAGAAGGTTTTGGAGAACTTGGGGCCGGACACGCGCGACGGGGGTACGATGCGGACCTTGGACGGGACGGAGGCGTCTACGTCTTTTCACAAGCGCAAGAAGGCGGAGGCGAAGAAAAACGCGGGGGGCAACTCGCTCCTGCGCGGGTTCTCGCAGCTCCTGTCGCTGGACGGCGACTGGGGCGGGGGCGGCGGGGAGACGCCGCTGGGCGAGGACGAGAAGGAGGCGGAGGCGAGGGCGGTTCGGTGCGTGGATGCATGCCGCGTGGACGAAGTCTTCGCCGATTCTAAATTTTTAGAGTCGGATTCGCTGACGCACATGGTCGGAGCCCTGGTTCGCGCCGCGGGTGGGAAACCCGCGGTGCCCGGTGAAGAGGGTGCCGAGGGCGCGGGTGCCGAGGGTGCCGACACAGCTGTGTCGGCACCCCCCTCGGACGTGGACGGTGACGCCGCGGTGTTTTGCCTGGACGTGCTCATCGCGGTGACGCTACGCAACCGCGACAGAGTCCGCGTCGCGCTGCCCCACGTGTACGCCCTGCTTCGTCAACTGGTCCAACAGGCGAAGACGCCGAGTCCGCTGGCGGAGCGCGCCATCTTCGAGGTCCTGCGCCTCGCGCGGCGGCTGCTGCCCTACAAGGATGATCTATCGGACGAGCTCCTGGACTCGCTTCGTTTGATGTTCGCGCTGGAACCAGCCGTCGCCGACGCTTTCCTCGAGCGAATCGTTCGCGAGCTCGACGCGCTCGTTCGCGAGTGCGCGGATTCCGTTCACGGCGCCAAGGGATGGGAGACGGTGTGTAAGCTGCTGATGGCGAGCGCGAGGCACCCGGACGCGGCGGTGCACGGCTTCAACGCCCTTCAATCCATCGTCGAGGGCGCTATATCCAACACCGCCGAGAAGCAAAAGGAGCCCGACGCTCCGAACACCGCGGATGCCAACGGTAACGCGTCACCTTCGGAGGGTGCCGAGGGTGCCGACACAGCTGTCACTCCCACCACCCGCGGCGCTCACCACCTGCGTCCGTGGAACGTTCGGTCCTGCGTCGAAGCCATCGGCGCGTTCGTCGACGCGCACGAGGGCGGCGACGACAGATCCGTCGGCGCCGTCGATTTACTCGGACTCGTCGCGGGCGCCGTGGACGGATGGTGCGGGGGTAACGCTGACGGCGGCGCCATGGCGACGGCGGCGGCGAAGACGATGGGGTGGGACGCGACGACCTATCCGGGCGCCGCCAACTCGACGACGGAGGCGATCAACGCGCTTCGCGTCGAGATGACGTCGAGCGTCTGGGCGTCGATCGTGTCCACGCTGAAGCGCGTCGGCGAAACCGAGGAGCGCCCGGCGGTGCGCGACGACGCCGTCCTGACGTTGCAGCGCGTGCTGCTGGCGTCGGACGGGTTGAACGCGCCGGCGACGCACTGGATGGCGGTGACTGACGGCGTGTTGATGCCCATGCTGGAGGCGCTGGGCGAGCGGGTGCGGACCGCTCGGGGTGAGCAAAAGGTTTTCGCGGAACGAACCGCTCGGCTCGGCGTGTCTTGCGCGGCTAAGGCTTTTTTGCAGTACCTGCCGGCGATGCTGACGACGGCGACGCCGCCGCAGTTCGCGGCGGCGTGGGCCAAGGTGCTGGAGCGGAACGCGCAGGTGCTGAAGCACGCGCGGAGCGAGGAGTTACAGGAGGCGGTGCCCGAGGCTGTGAAGAACATGCTGCTGGTTATGAGCGCGCAGGGGGTGTTGGCTCCGGGTGCACCGGAGGGTATCTGGGAGACGACGTGGAAGAAAGCGGCGGCGATCGACCCGGGGTTGACCCCGGCGATCGTCGGCGCCAAGTAGGAGTGATTTAATCGAGCGTAGGCGCGTCCGAGCGCGTCGTGGAGCGACAGGGAGTGCCTAAAAAAAAAGTCACACACCTCGATTCTCGAGTGAGTTTTCCCCGGAATCTCCAGTTTGGCGCTGGGCACCCCCGGACTCGTTTTTTTTGGGCAGCTCGCGCGCGACGACGGCGCCGCCCCGACGCCGACGCCGCGATCCGGCGCCGGATATCGATCGGGGAGTGACCCACGCGTGTCCCTGAAGGGTCACGCGCGTGGTGGTGTCGAGTGGCGCGCCGGGGCCACCACCCACCACTCGCCTCCAACCACCCTTGGAAGAGTCAGAAG
>Ga0209631_10007869_pt1 | contig 10526 bp, 10 predicted proteins | sample COG_08_FD_184752 | JGI IMG/M metagenome (GOLD analysis project Ga0209631, IMG submission 184752) | Pelagic Microbial community sample from North Sea - COGITO 998_met_08 (SPAdes) (version 2) | ecosystem: Environmental > Aquatic > Marine > Neritic zone/Coastal water | place: Helgoland, sampling...
CACCAGATGGGTTAAAGTTATTTTGTAAAGATTGTCACAAAGTTTCTAAAAGAAAAAAAAGACAAAAGAATAGGGTAATAAACAAAGATGCCTAGATACGATTACAAGTGTTTAAAGTGTGAAAAATTATACGAGATACAACACAAAATTACTGAAGAGCCAGAAATTATCTGTCCTGTGTGCTCTTTTACCTGTTTTAGACAAATATCAAAAAATGTATTATTTGAAACATCTGGAGATTTAGAATGGTCTGGAGACCCTAGCAAAATGGGTAATGATATTAAAAGAAAATATTCTAAGCTTAAAAAAAGGAAGTACAAATGGTAAAAGATGAAGGTAACCAAGAAGTACTGAGTGGTAAAAATAGATATTTTTTGCACTATAAAAATTATTCAATAATAGAAGACCCTGTTCAAAAAAACAATTACTTAATAACATTGTATGTGCCAATTAGAGAGTTTGTATATAACAGACCAGGACTAAAACAAAGTTTACCTATTCATCCAAATTGTAATACTGTAGATGTAAACGAAAAGAATAAAAATAATGTTGTTAAACATATAAAACAAGAATTTGGAGAAATAGGAACTTTTCACTTAGCTTCCCAAGGAATAAAAATAATTTGCAAAGATGTTGAAGTATCAGACACAGGACAAAGAGTAGCTTTTAATATTACGGATTTAACAAATGAGGGAATTATTGATGGAGCTAATTTATATTTAGCTATAAATGAACTTACTACTGAAGAGATTTCTAAACACTCTTATGTAAAAGTAGAAATACATGTACTAGAAAATATAAATATAAGTGACATCATGACAGAATCTCTTGATAGTAAAATATCTTTAGACAATAAAGTTAATTTAACCAAAAAAGAATTGTATTGGCTTGAAGAAATTGTTGAACAAACTGATTACAAGGACAAAATAGATTTAGTAGATGTATTATGTTATATAAATTTGTTAAGAAATAACTACTATGACGCAGATGTTAGCAATCAACCAACAGACTCATATTGGAATAAGCAAAAGGTGAAAGAGGTATATAAACAAAATCCTTCTAGCTTTGCTCAATTTGGACCTTTAGTTAAAGACATACTTTACTTGCATGATTATATTAATTTTAAGACACAAGAATTGTGGCCGAATAAAAGAGGAAGTTTAAATAGTTTAGGTCTTACAACTAAGTATAAACAAAAAGCTTATAGCTTAGAGATATTAGATAAAAAATTAGATTATAAATTACATGAAGCAGTTTTATGTTTACTGCTTAATGGTTTTCGTTCTTTTGTTATATTTAACCCAGATAGAAGTGCAAGATGGTCTAAAGATTTTGATGCAATTCTTAAAATTTACGATACTGTAATTTTAGAAATTATAACAATAATAAAAGACTATAGCACTCAGTTAGGTCACAATCCACACTTATTAGGCAAGAATGCAATGTTGTATAGCATTGTGTACAAAGAATTTATGATGAGTGATTTACTAAACCAATTTTTATAAATTTTTGATGTAAAGTTAAGGTATGCCGATACCACATAGATTTTTACCAGAAACAGCAACTATACAAACCGTTTCGGACACCACTGTTGACGAAAGAGGTTTACCTAGTGCTAGCTGGGCAAATACATATACAAATGTTAAATGTAAATTTGAATCTTTGGGTGCAGAAGAAGATAGAGAAGGTAGAAATACTACAGTTGAATCTTTTAATGTATTTATAGAAAAAGGTATATCAGTTACTCCAGGAGATAGACTTAAAAGAGGTAGTAACTATCATGAAATTACATTTGTTCAACCTTTGTTAGATAGGTATGGAGTAGAGTGTTATAAGATGCTTCAAACATTCGTAGCTAAATAATGGGTCAAGTTTATAATTCTAAAAAACGCGAAGAAAGACTAAAATCCGGTTCAAGTGCTCCAGATGTATTTAGAACTGCTTTATATAGATATGGTAAAGCTGCCGGTACCGCACGAGTTGTTCCGGGATTAGCCGGGTCAAGACTAGCCCAAGGCTTAGCAAATCAAAGAAATTTAGCATATCCTGTAGCTCGTTGGTTAGGTAACTTAGATGCCTTTTTTAATAAACATAAAGACCCCAATAGAAGTTTAATAAAGCAACAATTTGGTAGAACTCTTCGTATTGCTTCTGGTTCTCTTTCTGGTAGAGCAATAGATGCTGTTGCAAGACCTTTTGGAAGTTTTGGATTAGGTTCAAACCTTGGACCATTAGCTTCTCGTGCTATGCGTATTCAATTGGGTAAACAATTAAGTAAAAGAAATCCTATCGACAATGCAATCGCCAAATTAACTAATAATACTTCTGCTTCTGGTAAAGTTGACGGTACTAAAACAAACTGGGCTATTAGAAAAAATGTTGATGTACAAAAAGAAGCTCAAAAAGTTTTATTAACAGCTTACAGAAATATATTAGCTATGGCTCCAGATGTATCTTCGGGACAGTATTTAATAGGTAAAAGAGGGTTTGAAAATAAACTTGATACTAAATTAATGAATGATGTAGAAGCTTGGAATAAAATGAGTATAGCTTATAGAAATGATAAAGGAAAAAAAGAATTTAGAGACATATTTGGTTTTAAGCAACCAGGACTAGCAAGACAGTTTTTATTAAACAGTGTTAATTTACAAAATGTACGAGCAACTAAAGGTACTAGAGTTGACCATTTTTTCTATGGAGAAGTTGGAATAGGTGGAGACATGAGAGGATTTCCTTGGATATGGGCAGTTGAATATGGTGGAGATATACCAGTTATGTACCCATCTAAAAGAAAAGGTAAACATGCCCTAAATAGAGATAAAGATGGAAATCCTATTTATTCACAAAAGTTAAGAGATGTATCAGATGTAGATAAACGAAATAAGATTATGAAAGAAACTGGACAACCTTTAGATAGTTATATTCCACATAATCATTTTATTCAACCAACCTTTTTTGTTCATAGAGCTGCGGAAAAAGCTGCAATGACTGCTAGTAAAAAAGTTATGGTTCAGCAAGCAATACTAACAAGCCCAGCGTCAAGATATTATGGAGATTGGTTAAAGGGAGCTAAAAGAAAAACAGCAAAATCCAAAAAGACAGGTTATGCAAATAAATTTAATAATAAAACTTCTAATCAACAGTTTAGACGAGCTTTACAATTCGATAGAGGACAAGGTGCAAGGCAGTTAAACTTTATGGACCAAAAAATACCTGGTCCACGAGTTGAAATGTCTCATGGAGGATTCTATTCTAAAGAACTATCAGATGCAATAGGTGTAAAACAAATACCAGAAGAATTTGCATTTTCTTTTGGCTTTCGTACAAGACAAGGCGACTCTGCCGCTGTTCTTAAAAAAGCAGCAGATGTTTATGTTAGAAATGGTGGTCTTACTAGTTCTTTTAATAAAGGAGTAGTAGATAAAGTAGAAAAAGCAATAAGAAATGTTCCGGGTAGAAGTAGAGTTAGTGATGAAAGAAATCGTGATGATGCTGAACGATATGTTAGATTATTTAAAAATTATAATACTTCACAAGGTAATGTTAAGTCATCACATAGACGAGCTGAATACCTAGATAAAGTGTATGACTTTAGTGTTAAGTTATCTCCAGAAGGAAGAAGTGCAAAGGTCAATTTGCGAAGAAAAAGAGGTACTGTTAAGGCAGATAAACAAAGACGCATAGAGCAGACTAAACAGCAAAAACTAGCTAAAAATATATTTTCAGATTTAGACATTCAGACACTACTTAAAGAAATAGGTGACTTCTAAATTCAATGATATAATACTCTCACTATGGGTATAAAAAAAGTAGGTGTGCATCCACATCAAGCAATGAAATTTCCACCAGATGGAGAAATTATCTTTAGAGAGTGGGCTGTAAACACACCAGTTATTACAGATGTTTGTGGAACACGCATTGCTACAAGATTACCTAGAAACGCAGATTTACCATTCCTAACATTTTTTGTTGCCGGTGGAACAATGTTGGGTCCACAAGGTGATGCCTCTATAGGAAACATAGTTATAAATGTAAATGCTTTTGCCGGAAGATGGGGTTCTGGCTCCGGTTCACAACCAGACTATGCAACTGCTTTAGAATTAGCAAATGCTGTAGCTGAAGCTGCTTTTAAAACTGGAAAAACTATTGTACACACTTCAACAACTTCAACAAAAGCAGTAATTTATGGATTTGATATACCAGAAATGCCTAGTCGAATTGAGGAGACTGAAACTGGATTAGGACATTATGAGCTATCATTAAGTATGTATTATCGAGGACTAGATTGATATGAGTAACAAAAAAATAAAAGTTAAAATGAATCCTTTGTTAAACAAGAGCGTTGTCAGAGATACTGAGAGCGGAATTGTTTTTCAAAATGATTGGGTGGAAACACCGGTCGATATTTGGGAGCGTCTCAAAAATAACAAATATAATCAAGGCGGGGAGCGCATACCTGTTTTGATTGCAGAAGATGTTATAGAGGAAGAACCAATCGACAATTCAACAGAATCTGACGAAGAGACTGTTGAGGAGGTAGTGGAAGACTTCTTTATTGCTGAAGAAGAGTAACCGGCAAAGCAGAATCGACTTTTTATAAAGTCGGCAGAGCTCTGCTGATAAGTATAAGTATAAGATATGTTAGGAGATAACAAATGAGCTATAATACAACAGGAACAATATCTGAAGTATTAATAGGTACAGGCGTTCTCTATATTAAAGATAGGACAACAACTTCACTCGCCTTTCCAGGCGATTCCGCTAATGCATGGGAAGATGCCACAAGCATGACCCCAGCTTGGGATGAAGTTGGATATTCTGAAGATGGCTGGACACTAGAAGTTGATAAAACTTTTGAAGATGTCATGGTCGCAGAAGAATTAGACCCTATCAAGACACTTAAATCAGCACAAGAAGTAAGACTCACAGGAGAATTAGCGCAAGCTTCTCTCACTAACTTAGAAGTCGCAATGGGTGGCGGTTCAACTACAGACAATGGTTCTGGTAGTTATGCCTCTGGATACTTTGAGTATCTTCCCCCACTAACAGACTCCTTTACAGAGTATGCTCTTGTATTACATACTGATGGACAAGCAGGTAGCGATAGACAATTCCAGATTCCACGAGCAGTGAATACTGGTTCTTTCGCAATGGCTCATCAAAAAGCACCTAATAAAGTGACTTTGGCAACAGAATTTAAAGTTCTTGTTCCAGACACAACTTTAAATGTTGGTTCTTCTGGTGGTTCATATTACTTGTTCAAAGTTGTCGAAAATAGAAACGACAGTGACGAATTAGATATTAACTAAAATAGTTAAAGATAGGAGATTAAGATAGTGGTAAAAGACTTTGACGAGGCTTATAAAGCCGACAAAAAAGAAAAATTGCAGATTAAGGTAGCAGGAAAAACATACGATTTACCTGCTACTTTACCTGCGAGAACAGTTCTTGCACAGATGAGATACGCAGGAGAAGAATCAGTTCCAGTAGATATGATTCCAGAATGGATTGCATCATTGGTTGGACAAGATAATTTTGACCAGATGCTAGAGGATGGTATCACATGGGACCAAATGAACGAGTTACTTACTTATTTACTAGAACAATACGGCCTACAAGTAGCCGGTACAGAAATAGTAGGAGAAGTTGAAGACTCTGAGGGAGACGAAGACTCCCCAAAATAAATTGGACCTACGAAGACATAATTGAACTCTGGGGTCCAATTGAATCAGATTTCCTCCGTTTTTATCATATAGAAGAACCTTTAGATGTAAGGTGGCCTAAATTCATACGATTAGTTGCTTATATGCCACAAGACATATCAATATTTTTTAGAATACTTCAAAATAGACAATTAGAAGTTACTGAAGAAGGAAAACTTGTTAAAAAAGATAGAAAAAACACATCTAAAGTTAAAGAAGCTCTACAACAACAACATAGAAGGCAAAATAAAGTGAGAAATAAAATATCTTTAGACGATATGATGAACCAAACTGGAGGTTCTTTTGGCTAAAAAAAGTTCTGGCGTACAACCTTTAGTTCTATCCCTTAAAGTAGATATAGACGGTGCAAATAAAGCCGTAAAAGAACAAATGAGTGACCTCACCAAAACAATTGGTGCTTTTTATTCATCTACAGGTAGAGCTATGGCTGCGGCAGGAGTTGGAGCTGCTGTAGGAGCTATAGTTGGTTTAGGAACAGCTATGTTAGTCACAGTAGGTGCTGCTTCTAAATTTGAAGATTCATTTGCTGGTATAAAGAAAACAGTTAACGCTAGTGATTCTGACTTTGATAAACTAGCATTATCAGTAAGAAAACTAGCAACAGAAATACCTATTGCTACACAACAGTTAAATCAAATTGGTGAGCTTGGTGGTCAGTTAGGTATATCTACTGGCGGACTTCCTATATTTATTGATACTATAGCAAAAATAGGTGTTGCAACTAGACTTTCTACAGAAACAGCTGCTTTATCTCTTGCTCGTTTACAAACAATCTTTCAACTTTCTGAGTTGTCTGTATCTAACTTAGCTTCTTCATTAGTTGACTTAGGTAACAACTTCGCAGCTCTTGAAGATGAAATACTTTCTACATCATTACGATTAGCAGCAGGTGCTAAAGTAGCTGGGGCAACAGTTGCGGATACTTTAGCGATTGCTACTGCACTACAAGCAGTTGGTGTTCAATCACAAGCTGGTGGTACAGCTATGGCTCGTGTATTCCAAGCTATTACTCTTGCAACACAAGGAGGTAATAAAGAATTAAATACATTTGCCTCAGTAACTGGAATGACAGCTGAATCATTTAAACAATTAGCTACAGACGACCCTGCTAGAGCTTTGAATGTTTTCCTTATTGCATTAAAAGACGCTGGTGATTCCGGTAGAAATGTTATTGAAATTTTAGAAGAATTGGGTCTTAAACAACAAAGAACTATTAGAGCATTGTTAGCAGTTTCTGAGGCAGGAGACTTGTTAGCTGAAACATTAAATACAGCAAACCTTGCTTACGATTTAAATGTAGCGTTACAAGACGAAGCAAACAAAAGATTCGAGACTGCTAAATCGCAAATCAAATTAATGAAAAACTCTTTTACTGAACTTAGAATAGAAATGGGACAATTCTTTTTACCAGCACTTAAAAATATAGTTGCAGGAATGACTGGACTATCAGAGTCTTTACAAGATAGCGAAAAGGGAACTGGTGGCATGAGTAAGGGTGTTGTCCTACTAGTAGGTTTTTTCTCTGCTTTATTTGGCACTATTGCTTTAAGTATTGGTGCTTTAATAAATCTTAAAATGGCAGCTATTGCAGCAAACTCGACCATGATGAAGTATGCTCAAGGTTTATCATACGCCACTCTAATAACGAACGGTCATACAAAAAGTACAGCAGCACTTACAGTAGCTATGAAAGGTTTAATGGTGAATATAGGACCTATTTTAATAGCTCTTGCTGCTCTTACTGCTGCATTCTTAGTAAATCAAGGAGCAAATGTTAAAGCAAGAAGAGCAACTGAAGCATATGGTAAAGGATTAGCCTCGTTAGTTCCTATGCAAGAAAAAGCAAGAAAATTAGAAGAACGCTTAAATGTACTAAGAGAAGAAGCTGCTAATGCTGACTTTGGCACAAGAATGTCTTCTGAATATATGCTTGTACTCAAAGAACAACAAGCAGTGTTAGAAGCTATGGAAAAAATAGAAAATGCAACAAACAGAGCATTTCTAAATATTCCAAAATTTAAAGTTGATTTAGGTTTGGATGAATCTGTAGAATTAATTGATTTGTTTAATAAAGGAATGAATGAGTCCATTGAACTTACTGAACTTTTGACAGAAATAGACCCCTTCGCACACTTAAGCGATAAACCTTTTATGCGTACAAGAAACGCAAATCCTGCTGAAGGTTTTGCAGAACTGTTTGATATTGATGTAGAGACTGCTCAAGAAATATTACAAAGTGATTTTGATACACTTACTCAATTTTTAGTTGGTCAACTTGGAGATAATGAAAAAGCTATTCAAGACGCAGGAGAAATTTTACAGTCGGTTACAGACGAATATTTTGGTACATTAAATAGAGTAAATATTGGTTTGTTTCGACCTTCTGAGGCCAATGAAGCTGCGTTAAGAGCTCTAGAACCCACGATGAAAGGAATGGAGGAGATAACAACAAGACTTAGTGCTATAGACTCAGAATCAGAAATGATAATTGAAGATAGAAAAAACATGCTTGCCGAATATAACGCAATGGCTGAGGATACAGAGGGACTCGAACCTATTTCAGAAACTGCGTTTAATACAGTTCCAGAGGCAGCATTACTTGTTTTTAAAGCTATTAATGGTTTATTGGATATACAAGAAAATAAAATAGAAAATATTGTAGATAAAGGCGAAGATATTAAACAAGCTTTTATAGACGCGTTAGACCCATTACAAGATATAAATCAATTATTGAGTGAAGTAGAAAGTCCAGAAATAATAGACATAGACGAACTTATTAAAGGAAGTCAAAAAGTAAAAGATTTAAATACTCTCTTATCTACAGGAGTTTTTCAAGTATTAGAGGCAGGTTTCCCAGCATTAGCAATGAGTTTTGCAGACGGAGGTTTAGAAGCACAGAATTTAGGAAAAATTGTAACAATATTAAACGCTGGTATAGAAAACAATACAGCATTACTTCAAGAAATGAATGATAGTTTAATTGACAGTAATGAAGACTATAACTCTCTACTTGGTGATGGCCAAATTACAATGGCAGAAATTTCTAATGAACTTCATCTACAATACGGCATACAGAGAAATAAAACTACCGAAGAAGAACGCTCTGCTGCTATTAATAGAGTTACAGCTGATATGCAAAAAACAATAAAGTATGAAGGAGCAAACTATTTAGATATATTAAAAGATATTTTAAATGACGAAAGAGCAGTTGCAGACGCTAAAGAAGACATAGCAGATTTAACACAAGAAATATCTGATATGCAAGCAGATTTAGTTTACGATAATATAACAATTACTAATGCTGCAAAAGACCAGTTGACTATTGCAGAGGCGAAAGCAGCAGTAGAAGAAGCTATTAGTGACTTTGGAAGAAAAGGTGTAGTTACTAAAAAAGAAAATATAAGTCTTTTACAAATGGAATTAAATGTAGCAAAGATGCAAGACCAAATAGATAATAAAATGGACAAACGCCGTCAAAAATCTTTAAGAGATAAAAAGAAAGAAATTAAATTTTTAGAGCTTGCTTTAGAACAAGGTGTTATTGAACAATTAGATTTAGACGCTGCTAAAGAAGACTTAGCAGAAATGCAAACACCAATATCTGGAAAACAATTAGATTTACTTAAACTACAAAAAGAAATAGCAGAAGCAGAATTTACCGCAGCTAAAGAAAGAGCAAAAGGTTTATCGCCAGAAATAATAAGTGCTATTGAAAATTACAATAGTGAGTTAAATGTTACACAAGACAGAGCTGATGAAGTTGCTAGAATGCAAGAAGACCTTGCTAGAGAAACAGCAGATTTAAATATTACATTAGCAGAAAATGCTGTGAAATATGATGACATAGCTGAAAAGTTTCCAGACTTTAAAGATAAAGTATCAGAAATAGCTTCCATGATTGGTATACCAGATGAAATGTTAAGTACCGCTTTAGGTTCTATGGAAGAAAGTGTTACAGCTTTTATTGACTATGTTGATTATGCACAACAATATAAAGATAAAGTTGTGACAGGTTCATCTGCTGGTTTTGATACTGAAACTGGCAAAGGAAAAGTGGCAATTATAGATGATAAATATGAACAAGACAGAGCTAATGACAAATTTGCAAGAGACCTAGACGCAGCTGATAAGTTACATACATATGAACCAGACCCAAAATATGTTCCAAAAACTCCTAGTGAACCTTTTTATAAAAGATGGCAACAAGAAGGTATAGATATATCTGGAGGATTAGGAGCAGGAGTAGGTGTACCAACAACAGGTTTTCAAGGTTTTCAAGGTTTTGGAAATAAAGTTGGTGAATTTTTTTCCAAATTTAGTTTACCTAAATTTGAGGTAAAACCATTTAGTATGCCAGAGTCACCTGTTGATTATAATGACTATAAAGGCATTACAGGTGGATATGAATTTGACCGTTTTAAAAATATGTTTAATAATGCTTATGGTGGAAATGTTCCTATAGGTAGAAGTTCCGTTGTTGGAGAAATGGGACCGGAAGTTATTATGTCAACACCGGGTGGAACATCTGTTTTTTCAAATAAAACAGGAGGTAGCTATGGAGGTGTTACAGTAGAGAATATGAATGTAAATATTACAGGACTTCCTGCTGACCCAATAAGTGCAAGAAAAGCTGCTATAAATATTAGAAAAGAACTTACTAAGTTAGAAAACGAAGGTAGTGCAGGAACAGGTTTGAGAAATAGATAATGTTAAATAAAATAAAAGATAATCTGGGTTTAATAGCTACAGCTATAGCTCTTATGGGTTCTATTGGTGCAGGTTTATCTACTGCTACTGAAATCG
>Ga0209631_10007873_pt1 | contig 10524 bp, 9 predicted proteins | sample COG_08_FD_184752 | JGI IMG/M metagenome (GOLD analysis project Ga0209631, IMG submission 184752) | Pelagic Microbial community sample from North Sea - COGITO 998_met_08 (SPAdes) (version 2) | ecosystem: Environmental > Aquatic > Marine > Neritic zone/Coastal water | place: Helgoland, sampling...
TACTTAATCCCCCAGAATGGGAACATAGCAAGGGTCGGTGGTTGAGCGATGCGATGTAAGTAGCTTGCCCATTTTTTTTCTTCAACCCTGAAGTAAAACTTTCAATAAAATTTATTTTAATAAGCCTGACGAACAGCGTAACGCAACTTGCGTGTGTACTCTTCTCTTAGCCATTTGATATAACTTGGCGTACTTTTGCATATACAATAAGAGTATTGTTTAACCTTATACTCTATATCATCTTTCAATAAATCAACTAAAGCAAGAGAATCCATCTGCTCCTCAGCATTTTCAACACATATCTTGGCATGATGATTAATGGAATTATCAATTGCTGCTTTGGGTCTTAATCCATTTTTAATAACATTTTTGTAATCCGCCTTAATATCAAAATCTATATCTGTAGAGTTTTTAAAATTTCCCTTTAATTCTTCCGGCATTAGGTACCTAAACTGACGTTCAATCTCTTCATCATCTACAATATTCTGCAGATAAAAGTCAGGTGACTTAAAAATAGCATACCAATCAATTGGAGCATTCCACAAACCAAATCTAGCAGCATTATTACCCATATCAATTACCGTAAATTCTTTCTTATTAGGGAGCACCCTTGATCCTCTTCCTATCATTTGGTGATAAAGTGTCAAAGATTTGGTAGCACGATTTAGAATAATCGTATCCACTGTAGGCTCATCAAAACCTGTAGTCAGTATTCCTACAGATGTTAAAATTGCATTTGGAGTATGTTTAAACCATTGAATAATCTCCTTCCTTTCATTATCGGAATTGGTATTATCCAAGTGCTTAACGTCATATCCTGCATTGTAAAAAGTCTCATGGACCAATTTTGATGTATTAATACCATTGTTAAATATTAATGTCTTCTTGTCTTTTGACTTTTGCTCATAAGCATATAGCAACTTTTCCAGCATTGAATAATTACCATAAAGCAACTCCGAAGAACGAACTGTGTAATCTCCATTAATACCAATCCTTAGCGAGCGTAAACTGACATCAAAACTATATGTCGTTGCTTTTGATAAAAAGCCACTTCCAATCAAAGAATTAATTGAATTACCAACAATTAACTCATCGTAATTCTCATACATTGGTAATTTTATGTTGGAACTCAGCGGAGTTGCAGTAACTCCAAGAATAATACACTTTTCGAAATGTTTAAATAATTTACGAAATGAATTATAATGTGCCTCATCGATTATTACCAAGCCAACATCACTAATATCTAAACCGTCATTGAGCCTATTATTTAATGTCTCAACCATTGCAACAAAACAAGTGAAATCTGCTTGATCTGGCAATTCCTTAACCTTACTATTGATTATTTTATTCTTTACACCAAATTCGAAAAGCATATTAGAAGTCTGTTTACACAACTCTATTCTGTGTGTAAGTACTAATGCTTTTTTTCCTGTTTCCTGAATATACCTTTTCGCAATCTCAGTAAAAATAACGGTCTTTCCTCCTCCTGTTGGCAATTGATAAAGAAAATTATAATTATCGGGATGCTCATTTACCCTTCGGAAAATCTCATCCAAATCATTCTTTTGGTAATCGTATAACTTCTTACCCTCTTTTTCTTTGATGTCGCTCTCTTGCACTAAATAATCTTATTTGTTGTTCAAAATCGTGCAAAAATACTCACTTTATCTTACTTAAAATAATGTTTAATTCGATCTTTTGAAAAATTCAGAAAATATTACCATTTTATTAACCTAGCAACAGGATATCTATTGTGCGTTTTTTCGTAATACGGTGACCTTTGATATATAAAAAATAGCTGTTCCCACTGACTCTTTGCAAAATTTTCGTCGGATTTCATTTTATTCTGAAATTCAACCTTCAACTTTGAATCATCATTTAACAACTTTATAGCTTCATCTTCAAAAGAGAAAGGAGAAAACCATTCTTTTTGCTGTAAAATGCCATCGAAAAAATTCCATGCAAAATATGAATCAACTCCTTGTGGCTCTAGAGCTTCAACAATATATCGATTAGAAGCCTGATTTGTATAAACAATGAAATCACCTTTATAATAATCAATGGGTGCAATCTTTTTAATAACTTCTAAATCATAATGCAAGTAATGGCCTTCATAAGGAGTCTTTACCGTTTCATAGTCTTTTATGTAATAGACTTCAGCAGTTATACTTGTGTCATTTTTAATTTCCACCATTTCAATTTGATTCAACCTTAATCTTTCTACCACATATTTGTAAGCCTGTGGAACAATATAAGCTATGGGTTTTTCAACAATAATATCAGGGTTAAATTTATTGAAGTACTTAATTTTCTTGATAAAAGGTTTATCGTGATTGTAAATTGTTTTTTTAGCATTTTTACCAAAAGCACTTTCTACCTCCTCCACTTCATAGCCTTTAAAATCAATAATTTGGTGAGTAATTGTATCTCTTTCCCAAGAGATCACAAATGTTTTTTGCTGCTTAACATCTGCATCAGCAAGTTGCTTTGTTGCTATTATTTCTGAACTATTCTCATTCATCCATGTTATTGAAGAATGCAAGAAGGCATACGTCTGTTCAACTCTTTCACTGTATTTTTTGTATTTCAATGCTTCAGTGACAAAACCTATTGAATTAAACAAGGTTGTATAGCCCGTTGAATAACGAGGTGTTTCCAAATAGTCCTGAATTCCATTATCTGGAGATTTATCCACGTTATATACATAAGGGATTATCTCCATTTTTTTAGAAGCCATGTCCTTATACAAAAAAGGAAGCATTTTATTGTTTAAGTAGTCGCTAACGCGTTTGTTGAGTTTATCCTTTTGCGTGGCGATTATACTCATTCCATATTGAAAATCAGAGCCATTGGTTGTGTGACAATCTACAAATACCTCAGGGTTCCATTGATGGTATATTTTGGTAAAAGCTTTCGCATTTTCAGAGTCGCATTTTATAAAGTCTCGATTCAGGTCTCTGTTTTGGGCATTTCCTCTAAAACCATATTCTTGTGGACCGTTTTGCATTGCCCTACTGCAACAAGACCTATTTAAACCTCCGCCAATGTTATAAAATGGAATTATGCAGACTGCTGTGTTTTTTAACAATTTCTTTTCGCTCGACAATAAATCTTCGGCAAATTTTAAGCTCGCGTCAATTCCGCAGGGCTCTCCTGGGTGAATGCCATTATTGATTAACAAAATAGCCTTTCCTTTGCTGTGGAGTGATTCAGGTGAAAAATCGCCCGCTTCTGAAACTATAAATAAATGTATAGGTCTACCAATATCTGATTTACCAATTTCTACTAACCTCGCATTGGCATATAGGCTATCCAGCATTTTATAACTTTCAATCGTTTCTGAATAAGAAAATGAAAGATTATTTTGATACAAAAAATCAATTTGCGCTGAAACGTTGAACATAAGCCCAATAAGAAATGACAATAAAATATACTTCATGATTTCGTCGAATATAATGAGTTTTCTTATTATATTGAATTCATGAAGAAATTTCTTTTGTTTTCCTCGCTTTATTGCGCAGTAAGTATTGGTCAAGTAACTAATCAGATTGACTCACTAAATGCTATTATTAATAACCCAGAAAACGACTCAGTATTGTGTAGCGCCGTCTATCATAAAGGGGAAATTTCAGAAAAGTCGAATCCATCTATGGCATTGCAGCTTTTTGAGAAATGCTTGCACCTTGCGGAGTCTAATAACTACAATGAATTAGAATTGAATTCTCTAAATTCTTTAGGGAGAATGTGTTTTAATATCGGCGCTAGTGATAAAGCATGCAGCTACTATAGAAAAGTAATAGAAAAAACAGATCAATATCAGCGTTTCTATGACATAAAATGCAAGTCATTAATTAACTTAGGTTTAGTTTATTATAACAACCAAGAATATGAGGAAGCGTATTTATGTTATCAAAAAACAGCAAAGCAAATAAAACTAATAAATGATAAAAATATAACATCTATTAAAAAGGCTCATTATCTCAGAACTCTTTATCATAATATTGCCTACATACATCTCGACCAAAATCGATATGACAGTGCGCTTTTCTTTTTTGATAAAACACATAGTACCCATCACCAAGTACTCCTTAAAATTGTAACACTTGATACATTATCTGATATACAAAAGAAAAACGATTATGCTTACACGCTTGCTGGAGTTGGTTTAGTTTATCAAAAAAGAAAACAATTCGACTTGGCTTTCGATTTCTTAAAAGCAGCTTTAGCGCTTCGAAATGATGTTGGCTACCAAACAGAAGTGGCAAAAGCGGAAAACGAGCTGGGAAATCTTTTGAGAGAAAAAGGAGAATCTGAGCTAGCATTAGCCTATTTCCGTAAAAGTCGTAGAAAAGCAGAAAAGATGCATTTACATAAAGAAATTAGAATAAGTGCAAAAAGTCAATACGAGATATATAAAACATGGAATATGCCTGACTCTGCCCTTAAATTTCATGAAATTTATTTGGCATCCGTTCAAAGAATAAAACAAAAAGAAACAGAAAATGCTTTGACTGAGTTCAGCTTTCTTAACAATCTAGAAAAAATAGAAAATGATTACAAAAATAAAGAGTTAACAAACAATATAATTAGAGTTGAGGAGAAAAAGAGGGAGCAATTTTTTCGATATTTCTTACTAGGAATCCTCTTACTTATAGTAGGATTTCTATTGTTTTTATACAATCGATTTAGAGTTATTCGAAGACAAAAGAATATTATCAGTGAAAAGAAGATTGAAATTGAAAACGCATATTCAGACCTCAATAAAGAAAAACTAAAAGTCGAGAAAAAAAACAAGGTAATAACCGACTCTATAAATTACGCCAAACGCATTCAAGAGGCTATACTGCCAGACGCTGAAGGGCTTCAATCCTTTTTCAAGAATTTCTTTGCGTTCTACCTTCCAAAAGACATCGTTAGTGGCGATTTTTACTGGTACCGCTGCTTCGATAATTTTGCAGTTGTGGCATCTGTTGACTGCACAGGACATGGAGTGCCTGGTGGCTTTATGAGTATGATGGGAAGCTTACTTTTGGATAAAATTGTAAAATTAGACCAACTGGATACAGCTAAAATTTTGGAAGAATTGAACAAGGAAATTATTACAGTACTAAATCAAAGCAGCGGTGGGGAAATTCAAGACGGAATGGACATTTCAATATGTTTAGTTGACAAAAAAACTAAAGAGATGCATTTTAGCGGGGCAAGAAATGGAATAATCATTATCCAAAACGAAAAGCCGATAAGACTTCAAGCCGATTTGCTGCCAGTTGGCGGCTGTTACAGCTCAAAAAATAAAAAGCTCAACCGCACGTATACAACGCAATCAATTTCTTTAAAAAATACCGATTGGGTGTTCATGTATTCTGACGGTTTTCATGATCAATTAGAAGGAAGTACGTTCACTTCATTGGGGATAGATGAATTTGAAAATATACTAAAAGAGCTTGCTTCGGATCCAAATAATGCGAATGTAAAACTGCAAAAAAAGCTTGACCAATGGAGAGGTGAAATGGCTCAATTAGATGATATACTCGTTTTAGGTTTTCAATTATAAAACTCTCCGAAATAATGGCTACTGAAACCATCTCCGTTATACGTATACCGATAAAAATATACTTTCATTTTGAATGTTCTAACAACCCCAACGTTTGACAAATTATTAATAATTTAACACTCTAATTCTTAAACATGCAAATTTCTACGTCCAACATTAATTTTTTGAAACAGTTAAGTAAAAACAACAACCGAGACTGGTTTCAAGAAAATAAGGCCACCGCTTATCAAAGCGCTCTAGACAATACCATTGCGTTTGCTGATTGCTTGTTATCAGAAATGAAAAAACACGACAACATCGAAACTGTTACCGGAAAAAAGTCTTTGTATAGAATTTATAAAGATATAAGGTTCTCAAAAGACAAAACACCCTACAAAACGCATTGGGGTGGGTATTTTAAAAGAGCAACCAACTACTTAAGAGGTGGATATTATTTTCATATAGAACCCGGAAATTGCTTCATAGGTGGGGGTTTTTGGAACCCAAACCCAGAAGACCTAAAACGAATTAGAGTTGAACTGGCTGCTGATGGTAGTGAATTAAGAAAGATAATTGAGAGCAAAAAATTTATAGATACTTTTGGTCAATTGGATGGAAGCAAAGTAAAAACAGCACCAAAAGGATTTGCTAAAGACCATAAAAACATTGACTTGTTGCGTTACAAACAGTTTTTAGTTTCTAAGAAGTTTACAGAAAAAGAAATGCTTTCAAAAGACTTTTACAAAGAAGCCAACAAAGTCTTTGAAAACATGCGCCCATTCTTTGATTATATGAGTGAAGTTCTGACTACCGATGAAAACGGAGAGCTACTTTACGACTAAGCAAACTTATTATTGATCTTGATTTTTGCTTTCCAAAAATTCAATTAACTCTGCATTAGACATATTGAGGTAGTCCATATCTAAATACTCCTTTGCACTAATAGATAGTGCGTCGTTTGGAAATCTTTCTATCAGAGCCTGGTAGGCTGCCTTAGCATTGTCATTTTTCCCCAAATTTTCCTCAAGAATAATCGCCTTTCGATACATAAACATTGGCGTTTTTTCTGTCTCAGGATAATCTGTTATGATTTTGTGTAAAACAGTAATAGCTTCATCATATTTTTCAATTCCTTCAGCACCTTTTGCAGCAAGTTCCAGTGCATCCGGTGCTTTTTCGTGTAAAGGATTTTCGCTAGCAAATAACTTTGCAGCATCATACAGCTGTTTGGCAACTTTTGTATCAATGGACAAGTCAGTTGTAAGTAATTTGCTATCCAATTCTACTAAGGCAGAAAATTGATCCTCCAAACTAAGAGTAACAGGTTCTGCTGTTTGTTCATCTGATTTTACTTCTTCGGTTCCACAACTTGCAAAGATTAATACAGTCGCGAATAGATAAATAACTTTCTTCATATTCAATTTATTTTGGAAATTTCATTCGGTAGGTTACACTAACCTCACCTTTGGAAATGTCCGTTAACCTCCTCTTTAACATTCTTTTTTTCAACGGATTAAGATGATCTGTAAAAAGTATTCCTTCAATATGATCGTATTCATGCTGAATAATACGAGCAGCAACCCCTGTGTACTCTTCTTCATGGAAATTCCATTCCTCATCGAAGTAAGATATCTTGACAATATTTTCTCGAATTACCTCTTCTCGAATTCCAGGAATACTAAGACAGCCCTCCGAAAAAGCCCACTTTTTTCCTCTCTCCTCTTCAATAATCGGATTGATAAATACTTTTTTAAAATCCTTTAGAATTTCAAAGTTCTGCGCCTCCTCTTCATTTTCAGGTTCTTCCTCCGCAAACGGAGAAGCATCAACAATAAATAAGCGAATCGATTTCCCAACTTGTGGAGCTGCTAAACCAACACCTGAAGCTTGATGCATTGTTTCACGCATATCTTTCAAAACCGAAGTCATGTCAGTACCCTCCTCAACTTCTTCGCATTCAGCTCTCAAAACTGGATCTCCGTATGCTATAACAGGTAATATCATTTTTTTATCTAAAATTAGTTTGCAAAAGTAGTTAATTTAAGAAAACCCCTTACTCTTTCTTTCCATGTAATCTTGCAACATGATAGTTGCACTCACCTCATCCACCAATCCTTTGTCTTGTCGTTTTTTCTTTTTAACCACAGAAGCGAGTATAGCTCTTGAAGCTAGGACAGATGTAAAACGTTCATCTATTCTATCAATTTTTATTGAAGGGAATATTTTCAACATGTGCCGAACAAAATTTTCAATTGACTCAGTGCTATCTGTATCTCCATTCTGAAGGCTTTTAGGCTCTCCAATCACAATGCGCTCCACTTTTTCCTTATCACAATAATCTTTTAAGAATTGAATAATTTTGCTAGAATGCACTGTTGTGAGTCCGCTTGCTATAATCTGCAGCTCATCTGTAACCGCAACTCCTACCCGCTTGGTCCCGTAATCTATAGCAACTATTCTTGGCATTTCTACATTCAATTAATAATTTCACAAATATCAACAATCTCATAGAATTTACCACAATTCAATTACTAAATGACACAACCTATTAACTTAGCACTAAAATTAAGTGTAGTAATGGAAATATTGAGAGCAACAATTGAGAAAGCTTGGGATAACCGAGCGCTTTTAAAAGAAACTGAAATAATAAATGCAATTGAATCTGTTATTGAAAAGATAGATAAAGGTCAATTACGTTGTGCTGAACCACTGGAAAATGGGGAATGGCAAGTGAATGAATGGGTGAAGAAAGCGGTAGTTATGTATTTTCCTATTCGTAAAATGGAAACCATAGAAGTTGGGCCTTTTGAATTCCACGATAAAATGGCCCTTAAAACAAATTACAAAGAATTGGGCGTTAGGGTAGTGCCGCATGCGGTAGCTCGTTATGGAGCTTTTGTAGCAAGCGGTGTAATCATGATGCCGAGTTACATCAATATCGGAGCATATGTAGATAGCGGAACGATGGTAGACACTTGGGCTACTGTTGGTTCTTGTGCTCAAATTGGAAAAGACGTTCACTTAAGCGGAGGTGTTGGAATTGGCGGTGTTTTAGAACCGTTACAATCTGCACCTGTAATCATCGAAGATGGAGCCTTTATTGGTTCAAGATGTATTGTAGTAGAAGGTGTAAGAGTTGGAAAAGAAGCTGTACTAGGCGCAAACGTTGTTCTTACAAAGTCAACAAAGATTATTGATGTTACTGGCGATACACCGGTTGAAAACAGAGGAGTTGTGCCACCTAGAAAGGTGGTAATACCAGGAACCTACCCTAAGCAATTTAAATCCGGAGAATACTATGTTCCATGTGCGCTTATCATAGGAGAAAGAAAAGCGAGTACAGACCTTAAAACTTCCTTAAATGATGCATTGCGCGAACACAATGTAGCCGTTTAAGATTTATTCTTTAGTTTTACACCTAAATGAAAATTGGATTTGACGCTAAAAGAGCCTACCACAACTATACTGGTTTAGGTAATTACAGTAGAGACTTGATTAAAAGTTTACTGGAAAGCGATTCTGTGGATGAATTCTTTATCTACAGCCCTAAATCTGCCAAAAACCCGCGTTTCGCTTTTATTGAGGGAAAGGAAAATGTTCACAAACGTTTTCCCGAAACGCCTATCCATAAAACGTTTAAAGGTTTTTGGAGATCCATAAATTTGGAAAAATTCTTACTAAAAGACAGTATTGAAGTATTTCATGGATTAAGTAATGAAATACCGCGAAGAAGAAAGTTTGGTGCTGAAAGGATTAAATATGTGGTTACGATACATGACTTAATTTTCAGAAGATACCCTCGGAATTATAGAGCAATAGACAGAAGGATTCACAATATTAAGTTTAAGTATGCTTCTCGAAATTCGGATGTGGTAATTGCTATAAGCGAGCAGACTAAGCGAGACATAGTTCAATACTATAAAGTACCTGAAGAAAAAATCAAGGTGATCTACCAAACTTGCCATGAGAATTTTAAAAAGGAATATTCTAAAGAAATAAAACAACACATTAAAACAAATTTCAATCTGCCAGATGAATTTATTCTGAATGTAGGTACGATTGAAACACGTAAAAATTTGAATGCATTACTTCAAGCAATTCCATTAATGAAAAACGACTTACCAATTGTTGTTGTTGGCAGAAAGACGAAATATTTTAACTTTTTAAAAGTCCAAATGCAGAAGCTAAAAATTGATGAAGACCGTTTTATCTTTTTAAAGGATGTAACCATGGATCAACTTCCTGCAATCTATCAATTGTCTACTATTTTTGTTTACCCATCCGTATTTGAAGGCTTTGGAATCCCAATTATAGAAGCACTTAACTCTGGAATACCCGTAATCACAACACAAGGAGGTTGTTTTCCTGAAGCTGGAGGTCCAGATAGTATTTATTTGGACACGAATAACTTTGAAGAATTAGGAAAAACGATTGATGAACTATTGGAGAATCCTTCTCAACAAAAGTTAATGTCTGAAAAAGGACTGGAATACGTAAAAAAATTCGATTCCGAAGAGCTAACGAATCAACTGCTTGATGTTTACCGGGGTGTAACTTAACAGTCTCTTTTCATTTTTATTTCATCTTTTTTTTATAAAATAGCCACAAGAGGTTTGTGTTTTCAAAAACTGTGTTATTTTTGCAATCCCTTTAAGGGAAATGATCTTTACATACGGAGAGGTGCCTGAGTGGCCGAAAGGACTTGTTTGCTAAATAAGCGTACCCCAAAAGGGTACCCAGGGTTCGAATCCCTGTCTCTCCGCAATTAATTCGGAAAGTGCTTTGTGGTTACACAAAAATGCTTTCCTTTGCAAAACCGATTTTTCGGGGTGTGGCCCAGTCCGGTCAAGGCGCCTGGTTTGGGACCAGGAGATCGCAGGTTCGAATCCTGCCACCCCGACTTTTAAAGCTCAATCTACTATAGATTGGGCTTTTTTTGTGTCTTTTTGTTTAGTGAACAGCTCTATTTTGTTCATCTAGTGAACATATTA
>Ga0209631_10007878_pt1 | contig 10521 bp, 18 predicted proteins | sample COG_08_FD_184752 | JGI IMG/M metagenome (GOLD analysis project Ga0209631, IMG submission 184752) | Pelagic Microbial community sample from North Sea - COGITO 998_met_08 (SPAdes) (version 2) | ecosystem: Environmental > Aquatic > Marine > Neritic zone/Coastal water | place: Helgoland, sampling...
AAACGATCATACCACGAACCGCACCGGACGTTGCACCCTTGCCCAATTTGGTCATCATATGGTACCGATCTTGAGTATCGGAAAGGAGTTGGGCGTCTGTCAGCCCATAATCCAAATCCTCTGAAGGATTTAGATCGGTGAGCTTCTTGAGTGCATCTTTCTTGGACGGCCGGCCTCTTTTAGCCATTTTTTATTTCCTGTAGTGGTGGTTTGTTTCGATCTTGAATATAAAGCTAACAGCGTAACGGACGAAAGTCAACCGTTAAATTGTAACAGAAGTGCACCGGTACGGCGTCTGGTAGTCACCGAACCGAACGACCACATACCAGCCAACATCAAAATAATCGGACATGATATCGGATCGGTCATGGTTTCCGTTGTTGAGGACCGCGAAGGCTTCCTTGAGAAATTCCAACGTACGGCCGCCGAAGTGCCTTTCGTAGTGGTAAGGATTAACGTCTACGACCCGCGGGGCTTCCGAAGGTTGCAGGTGGGTGAGACACATATCACCAGCAGGATCGAAATCACCTTCACGAATCTTCAGCACGATTGTAGAATGATTCCGTACAGACAAGCTGGCCTTGACACCATACTTAGCGCGGATCGGCTTGAGTCCGGCAGCGATCACCTTTTTCCGCTCTTGGTTCATGTAAGCCATTTTATCGGTTCTCCCACTTTTCGAGGTTTTTAATGTAGAGATCAATCAGCTGCTCACGGTCTTGCTCGCTGAGATGATTGAGCAGCGGCCGATCTTCTAGAATCTTCCGCATCGTAGTGGCCCGTGTGGGATTCATATCCAGCTTCATAGTGGTGCCTTCGTTGGTGAGGTTGTCTTTCTTCATAACATAAAGCTAACAGCGTCAACCGCTAAAATCAAGAGGTTTTTTGTAACAGAATTGTAACAGATCCAGACCCTTCTTCACTGGCCTGCTCGAGCATGGCCAGCAATTTTATGCAACCATGTCCAGCTTTACCGTGCCCTCGCGCAATCTCTTCACTGCTCTGTCGCGGAGTTGCCGAGTACGTTCACGGGTGATTCCAAACTGCTTACCGATCTGCTCGAAGGTCAATGGCTCCTGCCCGTCCAGGCCATAGAACAGGGTGATGATTTTGGCGTCCCGAGCCTCAAGACTAAGGACTGCCTTCCGAACGTAGTCAGCCGCGAAGGTCCGGTCGAGTTCGTGGTCAATCGTGTAGTGCATTTTACTTTCCTTCGAAAATGTGTTCACAGATAAGGGCGACAAACATTCCAACGTAAAAAAGAGCGAGTGCCCAGATTGCGAATTCTACATTCAGCGGCGATCCGGTCATCTGCTGCCCCTGCATCTACGGCAGTAGCATTTGGCGGTCTGGTCTGACATTTCTTAGTCCGGTTGTGGTGTTTCTTAATTACCCTATAATATACACTACAGCGGGGCTGAAGTCAATAGAGTTATGTAACAGGAATGTAACGGTTTATGGATGACATTGTTACAATTGCCCCCTTGACAGGCAGCAGCGGAGGCGTTAGTTTTATCATCGACGAATTCGCCGCGGCTTAGCCACTAGATATGCGTCCACCTTTCAGCACCGAGCGGCGTAGTTTGATCATTGCGCAGTCTAGACTTTTTCAGTTGCACCGTTCGCTCCTTGTCGTCATTGATCTCATGTCGCGTACTCTTCAGCTTCTCGAAACGCGACAGCGGTTGGTCATCAAGCCAACCATCACGCCACTGCTGGGTTATGTTATTCATCGAACATCGCCCACGGATCTAATTCGTCAGCATCTAAGAAGTCATAGCTGCCGCTGATGGTTGGTGTCTCTTGCTGTACATAACAATGCTCACACAGCACTCCGTTTAGAGCACCGAACTGTGGACCCTCGCGAGGGCCCTCGTCGAGGATGAGATCGCGACGCGCCGGCCGTTCTCCCGAGTCGAGAGAAGACGTTGTATACACAATGGAGCCCGAGCCATCTGACCATACTTCGTCGTCGGTCAGCAGCGCACTACACACCGAACATACCCGATAATCATCAGCCATCGTTCTGGTCCTCCATAAGATTGGCAAGATATGAATGCATCACAGTACGTAGTTCGAGATCTCGCTTGTGATCAAACCTACCACCGTTCTCATACCAAACACCAGCGCCGGGTCGGCTATGCTTGCGGCAATCTTCCTTTTTGATGGAGTGGTTCCAGACACCGGAGCAATCTTCGATATACTCGCCCCATGCCTTACCGTGATCATCTTTAAATCCAGCAACGCCGTCACTAGCAACGAAGAGTTGAGCCGCGGTCAAGATGTTCTGTATATCTTGATCAGTTACGACGACATTTTCAACAGTCAGCATTTTACTCTTCCTCGTCGGAAAGGTTGTCGTAATACTCGTTCTCAGCAATGACAAAATCACCAGCCAATTCGAGGACGGACTTGTTGTAGTTGTCGTTTTCGACAAACTGTTCCGTATCGGCATCCCACACCTTTCCTTCCGTTCTCGCTAGAAACTCACGCCGACGTTGTGCCTTCTCAAGGCGCGACTGCGTCTGGACCGGAATGACAGAACTTACTGAGGTTTTTCTGATTGTAACCATTTTTTCGTTTTCTTCTTTGTTGATTAGTGGTGTTTCGAAGTTACCCTATAATATACACTACAACGGGTCAGAAGTCAAGGGTTGAATTGTAACAATACTATTCGCCTGCTTTCGATGTTGTTTGCTCAATTGCACGTTCTGCGACCGACATCATCAAGTTGTAAATCAATTCCGGAGAAACCCAGCTCGTGGAAGAGAGTCGGGCCATCGCGAGGGCATCATCCAAGCACCTCCACCCAACTACCGATTTTAATCTCGCCGCCAACCGCTTGAATACCGGCTCTCACTATCTCCGCCTTGGCTTCCGCTACCATGTAGGCGTCGGAGAGGTGGCAGTGCTCTGGTCCCGTCAGCCTGACCTCGCCCTGCCTGTCGTCGCTGATCCAGTATGCCGCTCGGTACTCTGTCTCGTAGCTCATCTCAGTTGCCTCCCTCTGCCTTCGCGATGGCGGCGCGGAGTGCGGTGCAGTAGTGGTCGAAGGACAAGTCGAGCGACTGAATTACCTTGATGTCGCTATCCAACTGGCTCCGCGATGTCGTGAGTGTGTTGTCGAGTTGGGCCATCCTGAAGGCGCGCCTCCCGCACTTGGTGCAGATTAATCGGTCGGTGTTGTGTTCATTCCAATAAGTGAATGTGTTACAGTCCCAGCAGTAGCTCTCTGTGTTCACTGACGGTGAGAGTTTGATCTCGTCTCTCCAGCCATTCCGAATGCTCATCCTATCGACTCGCCTTCTCCACCGCGCCTTCAACGGCGAGGGTGGCCTCGCCACGGATGGACTCACGAACTCGGTCAACGATAAGGTTGTTCAAAAGTCCATACACGGTCCATGCGGCTGGACGTTGGTCAATTGGAAGGGAGTCGATAAACGTTACGATTTCACGAACAGAGCTCGGTGTGTGGAACAGACCCATCTCTTTCATGTGATGCTTCTTCATTTTGTTCTCTTTGATTGTTTCGAAGTTACCCTGTAATATACACTGGTTACCGTTGAAAGTCAAGAGGGTTTTGTTACGGAATTGTAACAGAGGAGGTCGTGAACTCCCACGGCCACGCCCGACGATGCTCCGTGTGATCCCAACGTGGGCTGGGCGGATAGATGGAGAACGCGTACGCGTCCCGCTTGAGAGTTACGTGGGTACCGCGGTTGGTCCGTGGTCCACGATATGCGACACGACACCCGACCGCTAGCATACCCTTGACGAAAGCGTGGTCACGAAGACTAATCGGAATGTTTGTGTACAAAGACGCACCCGAGTCGGGAGTCGCATACTGATCGAAGAAACCATGTCGAATCATTTTAGATGTTCCCGTTCATAGCTTCTTCACGGAACAGCTCTGTCCGTACATCTTCACACGAATCACATCGGAGACGATGCTGATCTTTCATCTGGACACCACACCACTTGCAATTGACGTTGACTACTTGTTTATTTTTCATACTATAATATACAAGCTATGCTGATTAAAGTCAAGTGGCCATACGAAATTTATCTTGTTGTAGGACAATGACTTACAAAGTCGCTTAAAATTTTAGGATAATTTGGGACCAGTTCAGACTTATTTGTAAATGGTCGAGGGGGGTACCTATGGGTGGGAGCAGCCTGGCCAATCCACATATCGGCGGCAATTTTTTTACCTATAGCTTTTTTGCTTAGTTTTACCTATAGCTTTTTTGCTATGGTTATGGGTACTTTTTAAATATTGCCGGCAAAAATTTTTTTACCTATAGGAATTGTTACTTGTTAAGATCTTCTTACGTTTTATGGACAGGTGTAGTCAAATGTAGGAACTTGGATAGTATCGCCAGTAATGCTATCTATAACATTGCACATGGTAAGATCAACGAAGGTAGTTTCAGAGCCACAAGAAATTACGAACAGGAACAGTAAGGCTAGTGTCATTTTAATAGAAGATTTGTATGTAAGTCTAATCATTATAAATTCTCATTTAATGTTAGTATAATAAAACTACATACTATAATTATCTATCATCTAATGGTATCACGTCTAATTGGACGACGGCGTGTGTCGGCGGTTGGACGAGGACGCTCTCTAGTGAGAGTTTCAAGGCCACGATCTCTAGTGGGAATTTGAATGTCAGGTCTATTAGGAGCCCTACGAGGAACGGCTCTACGAGGACGGCGAGGATCTTCCTTGGGTTCGACTAGGGGACTACGGTTAGGAGTCTGTACAGGTCCAAGGTACGTGGGATATCGGTATATCATAGGTGAGCGGTATCGTGGACTATATGGATATACTCTGTAGGGAGTATAGTTGTCGTAAAAATAAATGGGAGTGGCTCTGGGAGTTCTAGAAATTTTATAACTGTCGGGCTTATCAGCATATTCGTAAACATGAAAGGTACATCCAAGTAAGAATATTCCAATAAATGAAATAATAATTTTCTTAATCATAATAAATCTCCATCCACTTCATTCGGAGTTATGTCATATATAGATAGTATTTCAAGTTCTATTACTTGAATTGCTTTATACATGAGGTACCATGAAGTCAGTGTAATAGTAATCATATATCAGTCTTGTTGTTCTAACATCAATCCACAATTAGCGAATATTGTTCCGTGTCCAATAAAACCTAATTTATGTAATACTTCATGACTGTTTACCCAATGTACTTTTCGATGTGGATAAGCAATCCAAATAATATCATTACTTCTATCGTACCATCCCATTAAATCTAAATATTGTTGGTCGTCCGAAAATCGTATTGTACGGGACGGTTGGATACGCCAATTAATATCTTCAAAAGTAATTGGTAGATCTGTGTCGGAACAAGAAACTGCATAATCGAACGCCTGACGCCGAACACTATTTATACTTTCCATTTCTTCTTCGGAAATATTATCGACCAACTCAACATAGTCTACGGGCTCCATATTGTATATAATAAATATGAGAGAAGCAACGGCGAGTATTAGAGCTAACACTGTAGCAATTGATAACTTATTTTTTTTCATATTTTTACTCCACTGTAAGTTTTTTAAATATACCTACTTTAGTTTAATTTGTCAAGCCTCACGGATACTTATAACTGTAACGTCCAAGGTTATTGTAATGTCTATTCCACCACCACCGAATATTATCTTGGATAATCATGAGACTATTACTAATTTTATTAACATCATTAGTTATCTTTCCCCCGTCAATAAAGGCACAAGAAGTATTTGTAGACAGGGTAGAAAATAGAGTTGTTATCGGAAAATTAGCTGGAAATAGAAATCTATCCTTCGGTGTTAGAAATATTCTTGAAGAATATCTTATGGAAGCTGACTACGATTTGTTTCCAAATGCTAAAAATAAAATAAATGTTGAGATCGTATTTTTAGATGTGTTAACGACAAATAGAAACATATCAATTTTTTCAAAAAGAAGCGACGCAGTTGTAATAAGACTTCGTGGGGTTCTACAAAGAGATGGTGAAGTTGTGAAAGAAGTAGTAGTAGAGGAATCGTCATCCGAAATATCTATTGCTACGTTGGTAATTGACAATGGAGGCAACTTTAACCAAACCAGTTTAAGTAATGCTTTAAAAAAGGTTTGCGAAAAATTAATTGGAGAACTTCGTGGAGAACTATGAAAAAATTACTTACTCTTTTGACAGGATTACTATTATTACCTAATGTTGTTGAGGCTCAAAATAGTCCAGAGTTTTGGTGGGGACTTCAAACGTATACCGTAGATAAGAATGGTGGGCCTATTGAAAAAAATGATACTGTTTATCTAGAAGTTAAAATTAATCCTAATGGGTCTGACATTCGATCAGCATATTTTGATTTTCAACATCAAAAAGATGCTGTTAATTTTTTAGGTGTTGAACGGCGTGAAGCTATTCCGTCCCAGAATACTTTTATGGCAAACAACTACTTTTATCCAAATTGTAGATTTAATAGAACTTCTACTAATGTTGGAACCGTGGGTTGGATGAATTGGATGCAGTCAGATTATAACTGTAATGCGTCACAAGTCCCCTATACAGCGATCAACCGTATTTATGCCAGTGTTGCGGGTAACCAAAATCTTACTGATATTGCAACTTATATACGATTGAAATTTGAAATTACAAATACAGATGCCGGATTCCCCTACGATTCCGTATATATGAACTTTGCTATTGGGGTCAGTGGTGATCACTATGGAGACGGTACCGCCGGCAATACTTGGTTAGAGGGCACAACCAATTCTGGACCCAAGGGAACGTGGATTCAATTGGCATCAACAGAAAACAACTTAATAATTGGACAATTGAAACATAACGAAAATACTTCTAGTGTTGCTAAAGATAAGATGAGTTTACGAGTGTACAATGCTAGTGATAATCTTGTTCTACAACACGCTATAGGAACTAGTAACGGAGATTTTTCATTTGATCAAGTACTTGACCAAAATTCAGATTATACATTTAAGTTACATACCGATGATGTTGACGCATTACTTGGCGAAGCAATCACAATTTCAGATTACACCTCCGCAGTAACAGAATTCATAAGTCAGAACTTAGATGGTACATATAACAATAATAATATTGACCACGGTATAAAATATTGGGCAGCTGACATAAACAATGACAGTAGATTTGGTGCACCGGATCTTCAAGCATTATTTAATCATGTTATTGGAATAGATACAATTGATGCGGCTCCCAATGGATACTTGCCGATATTCCCCACATCAGAATATGATGGTACATCATTAACATCTTGGAAAAGTATAAAATCGGGTAGAGTATTAACAACAACCGATGGGGGTCAGGTAGAGTGGGTTGTTCTATATCCATATGACAACACAAATAAAAGATATAGAATTGGTTTGGATAGTAGGGAGTTTCCTACAGGGGCCCCGGCGTGGGACGCATTAACTCATTTACAATTATTTGATTTATATCAAGGAGCGATTGTTCCTAAATCAACCGGAACAGGAACCGCTTATTGGAATGAATATTGGATTTATACTGATGATCAGATAGATTTTAGTGATACTAACTACAATGATTATATAAGAGACACTGGAAATGGTGGTTACGCACTTAGAGCCGAACTATCTTTTACACAAAGTAATTTACGAGAAATTCCATTTGTAACCACAACTACTGTACAACAAGTTGCTTGGAACTATGCAATTAAAGGTGATGTTAATTTGTCACACTCGTCCCCATTAACCACATTAGGTGTATCAAATCAATCACAAGCTCGATTGGTTCAGACAGATCCAAGTATTGATCTAAATCTAAACAATGTGATTGTTACCTCTGACTCATTAACTATTCCATTTGAGATAAACAGTCGAAATATTCCCGTATCAGCTCTTCAATTCGAAGTTCAGTACGATCAGACTAAATTGAAATTTGAAGAACTGGACGCAAACACACCAAGTTGGATAACTTTTGTTAATGATAATAACGGCACATTACGATTTGGGGGATTATCAGAATGGTACAGCAATTCAGCAGATCATCTAATCACGGGCCAAGCTACACCATTCACACTTAAGTTTAGTTCAATAGGTTCTGGAACGGATCTAAATTCAAATATTTTGTTAACAAGAAATCTTGATGTAGCGGATGGTACTGGTCATCAAGTTGGTATGAATATAAACACAAATCTTATTAAATTGATTGGTGTAAACAATTTTACTGGACGTTGAATTATGAAAAATATTTTATTTTGTATTACATTATTAACATTAGCATCGTGCAATTTTACTCCAACAGAAATAGAACCCACAATTGGCGAACCTATTGATTTGGGAGTTCCAGCATTAGAAAATAATATTAACTTTAACCCAATTACAAATAAAATCACAGCAACATTGACTCCAAACGCAGTATATGTATTACAGGCGATTGGTATTGATGGTAATGTAATGGGTAGTAAACCAATTGAGTTTGGTGACGATATTTCTATTGATGATTTTGAGTTAGCATTTGGATCATACGATTTACATTTAGTAGACAATCGTGGTCATTTGACAAAAACAATATTACTCGTAAAATAAGGAGAACATCATGTCAGAAGAAGGTGGTAATAGTTTAAAAAATTCAATCATAGGATTAATTACTGTTGTTGTAACAGCGTTAACGGGTATGGTTGCAAATAATTTTTTAGGTGAGGACGACACAGGAGACGAACCTGTTGCAGCAGCTGCTCCTGTGATTAATTTAAATTTAGAAAATAATAACCAACTTAATAATAATGGTGGACCAGATGTTATTATTATTGAAAGCGATGATGGAGATGAAGAAGAAGACGCACATCTAAGAGCTAAACCAAAATGGTAGGAGAATCCATAATGAAAAAATTAATCTTAACATTATTTTTGTTCCCATCAGTTTTAGTAGCACAAACAATTGGTTCTACTAGAACAGAACAATACACCGCATCATTTGAAACTGGTGGTAATTATGGTGAGTTAATAGGATACGATTATGATGGTCCAACAATTCCAATTCAATTATTAAAAGTTGGTATTGGACCAGAATTATATGATTTTTATCCTGAACTAAAAGATAATCGGGTAGGTCTTGGAGTTACTAATATTGTTCTTGAGTTTTTAGATGAAACTTGGCGTTTTACATTTACTGAGGACAAAACAGAAATTAAAAATAGAATGGTGGCTCAATGGGAAGCTAGTGATGCTGGTGTTTCACAGAATCAAGTTAGTGGGTTTGGTCAAGTTGTATTAGCAAAATATTTTGCATATGTAGAAGTTTATGACTACTCAGTTTCAGAAGATGAAACATTAAACTTATCAGATGGTGTTAAAAATACTGTAGTAACTCGTCTTGGTTTACAAGTTCGTTTTGTAGACGCAGAAACGGGCCAAATTATTACAGGTTCCGGTCTTGGCACAGGAACAACTATTCGTGAGTTATCATTACTAAATGATGACAATTTAGAGGAAGTTAGATTTAATCAAAGTACAATTGGAATTGCTACCCGCAAAGCTCTTGAAGAAGCTGCTGCAAAAATTGTTAGAAGAATGATTAGGCGAGGTATTTTTGAATCTTAATATAGGAGTAGAAGTTTTATGAAAAAGTTATTACTTTTATTTTTAATGGCAACGCCCATACAAGCACAGCTATTAGAAATTGATAGAGAAGAATATGATATCGTATTTTCCACCGAACTTATGTACCCATTGTCTGTTAAATGGGAAACTAATCGTGATGATGTAACGTGTGAAAATCCTACATCACGTAAAGATAGATTTGTTCCCGATCCCCTACATAGAGAAGAAACTAATCTATCTAAAGATTATGTTGGTTCTGGTTTAGATCGTGGGCACATTTCTCCTGCGGCCGATAATCTTTGTGACGGTGAAGATATTATGTTAGAAAGTTTTTATTTTACAAATATGGCACCACAGTATCCCGGCCTCAATCGTGGTCAGTGGAAATCCTTAGAAGACCATACAAGAAAATTAGCTGGAGTATGGGATACCATCCGGATCGAAGCTGGCTGTGTTGGTGAGGAGAGAAAAGTAAATAGATTGTCAGTACCAACACATTGTTGGAAAATTATTGAAATTGTCGAAACGGGAGAAATTACTGGATATGTTTTTCCAAATGTTCCTGAAAAAACAAGGTCGTTTGTTGACCATGTTGTTTCATTGGATAGTATTTATGCATTAAGAAAATAAAATGAAAAAGCTTGTATTTGCAATTTCACTGGCAATTTCATCTTTACTATTTGTAGATGACGTAAGTGCACAAGTAGTTGTTTCTCATTGGATTGATCCATGTGACAACACAACAAAAACAGTAGTTTTTCCGATGGCAAATATAGGAGTTTTAGTTTCTTATCGTGGAATGTCTCGAACATTTACCGCAAACGAAGCAAAAGCCGGGGCGTTACAAACTTGGATTCGAGAAATAACTGAATATGTCCCGTGTCCCATAGAAAATAATGTAGTTGTAAATCAGACAGCAACA
>Ga0209631_10007883_pt1 | contig 10518 bp, 11 predicted proteins | sample COG_08_FD_184752 | JGI IMG/M metagenome (GOLD analysis project Ga0209631, IMG submission 184752) | Pelagic Microbial community sample from North Sea - COGITO 998_met_08 (SPAdes) (version 2) | ecosystem: Environmental > Aquatic > Marine > Neritic zone/Coastal water | place: Helgoland, sampling...
CGATCGGCCCATTGTAGAAAGCACCCGGACCTTGGTTTGCGATTAACGATAATGTTTCGGCAAATGCGGGGTTCTTAAGGATGTAGCCGGCAGGCAAAGGCTCTGCGGCAGATGTGAAGAAGTATTCTGCAGTTTTGGGAAATGTTTTTAGGTATTTTGAGGCGCCCGCTATCGATCGAGACAGTCTGGGTGAAACTGAAAATCCTTCGCGCGCAAGGCGGATAGCAGGTTGAAAAAGTCTCTCCCAATCATGATCGCCGAATTGCTGGTGAGCCGTGTGCAAAAGGTTGAGCGTGCCCGGAACGCCAACGGCGCGGCCACCAATTCGAGCTTGCCGCCATTTTAGGAGATCGCCGGAGGGCTTTCGAAAATAGTCTTCGTCAGCACGCGCAGGCGCCGTCTCACGCCCGTCAAACGTTTGCAGGAGCCGGGTGTTGGCATCCCAATAAACAAGAAAAGCGCCACCGCCAATTCCCGAGGATTGAGGCTCGACGAGATTGAGAACCAGTTGTGCCGCAACCATAGCATCGATCGCATTTCCACCGTTTGCGAGTACGTCGACGGCGGCCTGAGTAGCGATAGGGTTTGCGGTGACTGCCATGTATTGATTTGCAGCAACCTCTGGTTTGCCTTGCCATCCGGTGGCCGGTTCAGGCGCTGCGATGGTTGTGTTTCCAATCGCTTTCACGGGGAGGATAAGTGCGAGCAGTGCCACACTAAATATTTTGGCATTCAGTGTGGGCGAATGATTGTTTTTTTTAAATGAGGCCATCATGCGATATTTAATTTTTCGTGTTGGAGTCTGGGCACCAGATTAAATGCGTCCCCGAGAGTTTGTCGTGCCATGATTGTTTTTTTCGATCAACGGTCGCCCAAATAAAACCCAGCCCAAAACTGGCCACCGATAAACACGCACTCAGATATCGTGCGAGCGCTTTCTGCCAGCTGAGAGGTTGACCATTCTGACAAATAATTCGCAGTCTCCAGGCCTTCATTCCAACCGTCTGTCCTCCGGTTACCCAAAATCCGCCAAGATACAAAAAGATGACGCCGAGGAGGTATGTGGGTTTGATAAAAGCTGCCCACCGCATATCTGATGTAAAAGAGTCAAGCAGGGGCAGGGGTAGTCCCGCGATGAGTAAAATTCCCAGCAATACGATCAGATCATAAAAAATTGCCCCGAGTCGTCGACCAAATCCGGCGGCAGGGTAGTCGGCTAAGTTGACTTCATTCACTTATCGTTATCTCATAAGACGTTCGAATCATGATCGGCAAGTCGCGAACGTGATTCTCTTGTTTTCAACAGGTTATCCACAGCTTTATCCACATCATAACGGTGGATGATAAATGGCGTCCCCGGCAAGATTCGAACTTGCGACCTATCGCTTCGTACCCCTACGGCTTTCGCCGCCAGATTATCTGTTTGGAGTCTGGACTTTCCCTTCACCAGTAGGCGCGCTCGCCCTTAGGTGCTGCCCGTCAAGTCTCTACACCTTCCCAATCATATGGGCTTGGCTCGGTATTGCCACCATCTTCCATGCTGAGGGTTCACCGAATTTGAGCAGATTCACGCAGACCGTTTCCACTGTCTGGTGCCCAGGTACGCTTAGGAGGCGATTGCTCTATCCTAGCTGAGCTACGGGGACGACGCCGTCAGTATACCAATCCAGCGCAAGTGGGGTGGTTATTGTGTCGGTAAATATTGTTCGTGTTGCCGCAACACAACGTTAAAAGAAACCGAAATTCGTTCGTTTTCAGAAAGATTCGGATGGACGGCGTGGTGCAAAAAGGCGGGCCACAGCAGAATTTCGCCGGCCTTGGGCTGTACCCGGTACTCGGGGTCGACTTGCCCATCTTTACTGATGGCGTTCATGTTCGCCTGTGGCCGGGGATCAAAAAAAGATATTGCGCCAGGTGTCCGATCGGCACGACCGGAAAGTTCGAGGGGTTTTTCCGGAACTGTCACGTAGTAGGTTCCAGAAAGCCAAGCGTGCGGATGGTTGTGCAGGTTGTGATAGTCACCAAAGCGATTAATGTTTGCCCATCCCTGCAGGTGCCAATCAAGCGCATAGTCAATTTCACTATTTTTGACATAACGAATTACGGCATGGTGGATACAGTCTCTTAGCCAGCTGATCGCCGGATGCTCGGAGGAAAGCAGATTTTCATCCCGATACGCTGTGGTCATGCTCTCGCGCTCGCTATCGAGACGCAGAAGTTCTTTCCTCAACATGTCGTTAATCCGAGGATCCAAAGGTATCTGGTCCCGCATAAACACCGTGGGCCAGAGCAGGAGAAAGTTTTTATTATTCGGCATCTTTGATCGGTCTTAAGTCGCTAGCATACACACAGTTGGGGATGCCGCAAATTTTGACCCTCGCTTGCCTTATTAATAGGAGAGTCGAGATCAGTGAAATCGATGCCACGCTCGACAGCGTAAGCTCTGGTGGCGTTCAACCGAGATGCTCTGTCCGTCAGCTGCTTTCCCACCGATCGAAGCAGGCTGGTGGCTACCATTGCATCGTTTTTGATTACTGCGAGGAATTCCGTGGCGTCAATACGCAAGAATACGCGGTCTTGGATATCAATAAGGTTGAGAAGACGAAACTTGTTTTGAATAACCGCAAGTTGGCTGGTGATGAACGGTGTTGCACTGCTTGAGGTGAATAAATCTCTACGTCATTCATGTATTCAAATGACAGAGCGTTACGCTCACCTCAAACCCGAGGCCCCAAGGGACGCGGTGAATGCGCTTGATCGATTTCAGTCACATTCTGGTCACGGTGGCGGTGAGGCCAATGCAAACCGTAACGTTGTAACCTTAGTAAAGAGTTGATGTAGATAGAAAAAATTGGTGGAGCCGAGGAGGATCGAACTCCCGACCTTCGCATTGCGAACGCGACGCTCTCCCAGCTGAGCTACGGCCCCACAGCACCTTTCCTCTCGGAAAATACATCAAGTGTGGGATAATTCTATCTTAATGAGAATAAAAATGATCACTTCAAAGTATCTATTTTTGCTCTGATTGCAAATTCAATCACTCCCCGGCTTAAGGATGATCTCCATCATATGAGTACCACTAATATTTCTCCTGAAGCATTAATAGATGCGGCGCGTATGTTCGAAGAGCAAATCCCGTTTAACCGGGTGCTCGGCTTGCGAGTGGAGACTCCCGGGAATTCAGAAATTCAGGTTTGTTTTGATATGCGCGAGGAGCTTGTTGGAAATTTTACGCGGGGCAACCTCCATGGTGGCGTGATTTCCAGTGTGCTCGATGTCGTTGGCGGGCTAGTGGCTTTTATTGCAATATTGCAGCGCGAAGGCGTTCAGTCGGTGGCGGACGAAGCGGAGAAGTTCTCCCGTTTAGGTACGATTGATCTTCGGGTAGATTATCTTCGACCGGGTATCGGGACCACTTTTGCAGCCAAGGGTTTCGTGTTGCGTGCGGGCAGAAAAGTCGCAGTGGCGCGCATGGAGCTCCATAACGAGGAAAATTCTCTTATCGCTGTTGGAACAGGCGCTTATAGTATTTCTTAGCGATTTACCCCTAGCGGTTAGGAGGAGTAAGATTACCCATTCCCAACTCTTTTATCGCCAGCGTTTTTTATGACCGAACCTGATAATAAATCACCATCATCGATGTCTCCCGGTGAGCAACTTCGGGCGGCTCGTATGGGATATCAGTGGGCCATTGAGGATGTTGCTGCGAACCTCAATCTCACGGTGGAAGTCGTGAAAGCGCTCGAAGAGGGTGATCATACGAATCTGCCAGAGTCAGCTTTTGTCAGGGGTTATTTGCGCGCTTACGCACGATTAATGGAGATCGATGAAAACCTCGTGTTGAAGGGGAGCGCAGAATCATCGCCTGATCACATCGGGTCTGTTGTTCCGCTTCTCGGAAAAGAAGCCTTCAGCGAAAAAAAAGATCGGCAATGGCTGAGGTTTTCTCAAAAAAAGAACAGCTCTTGGCGAAAGCCGGCAGTTTGGACAATCATAGTCGTTATCGCGATTATTGCGACGTGGTGGTTTAGCGGACTCTTGCCGACATTTAACCAGTTGATGAATGAAAGTCGGGACCAATCGAATCCCTCAGGGACGATTACGATTCCGCTTAATAATCAAAACTGACCGATATTTCTGGTTAAGGGCGTGATGCGTCGTCTCGCGGACGGGCCAAGATGTGACTCATTAAAGGGAGGTCGATATTGCCACCGCTGAGTAACACGCCAACCCGCCCTTGAGGCTTAACCACGCCGCTGAGCAGTGCCGCAAGTCCCAAAGCGCCAGAGGGTTCAACCACGAGGCGTGCTTGCTCAAAAAGGGCTTTCGTCGCCTCGGCAATATCATCTTCAGATACGCAAACCACGTCAGATACTAAATTGCGGATGATTTCAAAGGTCAATTTACCGAGCGATTCCGTTCTCGTGCCATCGGCGATGGTTTGAGGGTTAACGACGCGCTCGATCCGGCCACTGCGAAAAGATCGAGCGCCATCATCACCGGCTTCGGGTTCGACGCCGATGACCTTGCATTCGGGAGATAATGCTTCTGCGCTTAGCGCGCATCCGCTTAATAGTCCGCCACCGCCCAGAGGCACCAGAAGCGTATCCAAAGCCCCGCAACTGTTAAACAACTCAAGAGCCGCCGTGCCTTGGCCTGCGATCACGTTTGGATGATCAAAAGGTGGCAGCACCGTATAGCCATGTTTGGATATTAAAGCGTCAGTAATGTCCTCACGCTTTTCTGTGTCGGGATCAAAATCAATAACGCGGGTTGCATATTTTTCGGTGCCCAGGCGTTTTACGGCGGGGGCGTTATTCGGCATGACAATCGTCGTTGAAACACCAAGCAGATGTCCGGCTAACGCAACGGCTTGGGCATGATTGCCCGATGAGAACGTCACGACACCTCGGCTTCGCTCAGCATCACTCATCTTATTCATTGCGTTCCAGGCGCCCCGAAACTTAAATGCATTAATTCTCTGAAGATTCTCACATTTCAGAAAAATTTCAGCACCGGTTATCTGATCAAGTGGCGTATTAAAAAGCACAGGCGTTTTTATGGCGACACCATCGAGAACGTCTGCGGCCGACTGAACATCGGAAAAACTAGGTAGATTGTTCAGGTCGACACTCCATTTGGTGAAAGATCATGGCGATCTGGTTTTCAAGCACGCTTTTGGCACCAGAATGTTTTGAAACGATACAATCCGAGAAAACGAATCTGGTGTCAACATGAATATGAATATTAACAAGCCGCTCGAACTCGAGACCGGTGCGGCTCCGGTCTTTTCGGTGATATGGCTTCACGGGCTTGGCGCGGATTGCCAGGATTTTAAGGATCTTCCGGACATGCTGGAGTTACCCTCCGGCCTTCCGGTGCGTTTTGTCTTGCCCAATGCTCCGGAAAGACCGATTACCCTTAACGGGGGTATGGTAATGAGAGGGTGGTACGACCTGACCGGTTTGGAAGTTGTGAAACAGGAGGATCGTGCCGGCCTAAACGAGGCTTCACAGATTGTGGAGAAACTTGTTGAGCGGGAGTGTGAGCGCGGGATCCCACGCTCGAGAATTATTGTAGGCGGGTTCTCCCAAGGCGGTGCAGTGGCGCTGCATTACGGTCTTCGCTGCGAGCAAGCTTTAGCAGGGATCGTGGGCTTATCAACTTACTTACCCCTTTCTGAAACGCTTTCGGCCGAAAAGTCTTCGGCAGCTGTAGAAACCCCCATTTTTCTTGCCCACGGTATTTTTGATCCAGTCCTGGTGCTTGCACTAGGGGAGGCCAGTCGCCAAGTGCTTCAAGAGAATGCCTGTACGGTTGAGTGGCGGACTTATCAAATGCCGCACACGGTCGTGCCAGAAGAATTGAAGGATTTGTCTGCCTGGTTGTTAGCCAAAATATGGCCTGCAGAAGTAAAACTCTAGATTGTGTTTTGTTCGATCAAGTTTTCCTCGCGCAATTCAAGTTGTTTGAGCGCTTGATGAATTTGCGGCATGTGCGGATTGATTTCCAGAGCAGCGCGGAAGACGTTTATTGCGGGACCAAACTGATGTTGTCTGAGGAAGATGAATCCTAGACCGGCCAGCGCGCCAAAATGGCGAGGTTCGCGCTGCAAGGTTTCTTTGATGTCACTGATTGATTCATCGTAAGATTCCACTTGGTAGAGAAGGGTTGCCCTTGCATTCCATCCTTCTGCAAAGTCGGGCATCGTCGTCACCAGTTCGCTGAAGTGGCGATAAGCGGTCCGGTAATGACGCTCTGTCATTGCGCGTTGCCCGAGCGCGAAAAGCTCTGCGGCTTCAGGATCATCAACCTCTCGCCAAAGTCTCCAGATTTCATCGGAAATCTCCTGAGCGGCCTCTTGGTCATTTGTCGCTCTCAGCTCCTCAAACAGGCTATCAAGCCTTGGGTGATTCTGATCACCAAGCGCGACCGACTGGTAAACCCATCCCCCCACACCCATGGTGAGAATCAAGAGAACACGGAAAATGATTTTTCTCATTGCGTGCTCAATTTTTGTATTCGGCCAAGCACTTCAGCATGCAGCGCTTCATTAGCGCTGGCCAGCGCTTGCCCTTCTGAGCCAAACGTTAATGGGGCGCCTTGCCAGTCGCTGATGCATCCCCCAGCGCCTTCGATGACCGGTACCAAAGCGAGATAATCAAAACGACCCAATCCCGCCTCCATGACAATGTCAGTGAAGCCTGAGGCTAATAGTCCGTAGGCGTAACAATCAGCGCCAAACTGTCTAAAACGGACCGAACTTCCCACTGTTGAAAACGTGTGCCACTCTGCTTCATTGAACATGTCAGGTGTTGTCGCATTCAACGTTGCCATATCTAAATCCTTATTTAATGAGGTATGACAAACAGTACCGTTATATTCGGTCGCGTTACCTTGAACCCCGAGCCATCTTTCATTGAGGGCTGGCATGTCTATGATGCCAAGCACTGGTTTATCCTGGAAACACAAAGCGATTAGGCAGCCATAAGTCCTCTTGCCAGTCGCAAAACTTTTCGTGCCGTCGATTGGATCAACGACCCATAGCCACTCTGCGTCCGAGTTATCATGGCCTTCTTCTTCTCCATAAAAGCCATGATTCGGATATCGCTCTTGAATAATTTGTCGCAATGCCCGTTCGATCTCAAGATCTGCAATCGTTACGGGGCTGCCGTCAATCTTTTTCTCAATTTGAGGATTAAGTCGAAAGTATTTATGACCAATTTTGCTAGCCGTATCCGCGAGTGACTTCGCGATCTCGATGACATCGGGGTCAATTTGAGAGGTCATAGTCGATCGATTCGAATCATCGCGCTGAATTCCGGGCGCTTCTTTTCTTTATTGCGTTACTCATCAAGTGCTTTCAGGTTAACTTGTTCGGCTACTTTATCTCTTCCACCAAAGCCTTTAAATTTGACTTTGCTATCAACAATCTCAACATTCGCCGAGATTTTCCGAAATTTACCAAACATTATGCCGTTAACCGACTGCGGTGAAAATTCGATTCTGGAAATTAATTCGAGTCCTTGGCTGTCGATATAGATCGGATCCATTACGATCACGTCACCTTCAGTTTTTGAAATGAGACTGCCCTTTACATTTTTCACATTAAGCATTTTGTCGAGCGGAGATTCTTTTTTCTGAGGATCTCGAAAGCCGGCCAGTAAAGGCTCAACGTCCCGCATCGATACATTAAAGCGACCGTTCACTTTCATGGGTCGTCCCCAGACGAGACTTCCATGATCGACCGTGAGTTCGCCCCACCAGCCTTCATCTGTTGTTCTTGCGTCTGTCAGAATTTGAACGTTTTCAAGTTTTAAGGACGAGTCCTTAAGTCCATAAGTTTGATTGCGGTAGTTTCCCTCGGTTAGCTTGGAAATCACCTCAAAGTCAGCTTTCACGTCACGATCCTGAGCAGTAAGGATCACATCGTTTCCCTCGGTAACAAACTGTCCATGCGCAACACCACCTTCTAGCGTAAGACCGCCGCTGGTGGTCACATCGCCGGAGAGAAACTCGATTCCCGTCTGTGCCGGCATAAACCTGTTCAGATGCCCGACGTCGCTAATACGCCCCTTGGCAATGTTGAACGAAAACAGGCTATTGGGTTCAATTTTCTGGGAATACATGAACAGGCGCTTGAGTTCAGCCGAGATGTCTAAATCGGTACCCTCCAGAAATCTGACTTCTGGCTGATGACTTTGCGAGAGTTCAAATTGGTCAACATGCACGGAAATTTGAACAGGGTTATCGCGAGCGGCATCGACAGAAGCCTCAATGACGCCTTTTCCGATAGATTGGAAATCCAGGAAAGTCGTGAGCATTTCATCCGATACAAACGAAAGCCTCGATCCGTCCGTGATCTCTCCATTTTTGAGCAGTAAAAACGCATCAAGCTCTCCGTTTCCTCCCACATTGAGATTGAGATCCCGATCGGGAAGAAATTCCATGGCGCCAAGACTTGCAAAATCGCCTTGCGCGCGAATCTCGCCGGTAAAGAATTGCAGTTTTTCCTTACCTTTAAACTGTCGAGGCATGTGCTCTGCAATCTGCAATTCAGCCTGAACGGAAAGCGGTGTTTGGGAATTCGCTGAAGTATCAGGAGCATTGATGAGCATGGCGCCTTTGGCATGGCTGACACTCATCGGACCCCCTTTTGTGACAATACTCATCTTAAGATTGTTCAATGTGCCAGATCCGCTTAGCTCAAAGTCATCGATACCGGTTAGGTTGCGAATCGATATTTTCCGAATCTCGCTGGCAGAGGTGTTATCCAGTTTGATGTGCCAGGATGGCTTGGTTTTGACTGGTGTTGTCGTGGCGCCTGAACCGGCCGAAGAATTGCTCGAGGCCAGTTGTGAACCATTATTCGATGACTCTTCTGATGCAGAAACCGCATTAACTTTGGCATAACGAACTTCGACGCCCTGTCCATGGGCGTCAGTAATGTTGACAGTACGGGAGATAAGGCTAAGGATCGAGATTGAAACGTTGCCAGAATCAATACTGAGACCAAACTGATTGCGGGGAGTTGTCGAGTTGAACTCCAACCCTTCGACAGAAAATGTCCCCGGAATTAAAGTCCATGCACGCTCCCAGCTCATCGTAAGCTTTTCAGGTTTGATGTTTGCTAGTGTCTGCGCAAGGCCGGTGAAAATCAGGAGATTTCCAACAACAGGATACGCAAACACCAGAATAACTAATATGCGGATTATTCGAAAAATTTTTCGTGGAGCCATAAGTTCTGAGACCAAAAATTGTGAAAGCTTGTTAAAAACGACGTTTTAGGCGCCACAATTTTGCTAGCATTGCGACAATTCATTATTTTACCAAATGAGGAGTCGAATGACACCGCTCAGATCAAAAGTGCGCTGTGAAATAGCCGCGCTGCTAGCCGTGTTTTTTCTGGGCGGATGCGCATCGCTAGCCCCGCCCGTACAAAGAGTCGATCAGATCACGCCCGAAGGCGCTGGCGATACTGAAATTGAGCAAAACGTTCGCGAGTTGCTTGCCGACGCCAAAGACGAGAGTGCTGCAGTTTATTTGCAAAACGGCGTTGATGCCTTTGCCGCACGGCTCGCGGCCGTAGAGCGGTCGACTCGGTCGGTGGATGCCCAGTACTATCTTTTCCATAATGATATAACGGGAAATTTGTTTGCAGAAAGATTGCTGACGGCAGCGCAGCGTGGTATCCGGGTGCGGTTGTTGCTAGATGATATGGGGACGCAAGGCCAAGATGATTATTTACTTGCCCTCGATGCCCACCCCAATATTGATATCAGGATTTTTAATCCGTTTGCGAATCGCAAATATAGAGCGCTTGAGTATTTGTATCGGTTTGGGATTGTGACGCGCCGAATGCACAACAAATCATTAATTATTGATGGCGCAGCGGCTATTACCGGCGGGCGAAATATAGGGGATGAATATTTTGATGCGCATCATCAATCTAATTTTCTCGACATGGATGTGTTGATATTTGGTCCGGCTGTCACTGATGTGTCGGCTCAATTCGATCAATACTGGAATAGCCCTTTAAGTTATGACATTGACATCCTAAGTGGTACTGAAGAATCGCCAGAGGATATTCAACGTCAATGGCAAGAGTTGCATGAGTTCGCAGAGAGTCAAAAAGATAATCTCTATATTGAAACGCTGCGAGCGACGCCATTTTTGGAATACCTTAACGAGAAGCGCCTGCCGATCAGCATCGGCCCCACGACAGTACTGGTAGATCTTCCCCAAAAAGTTCGCGAACCACTTTTTGAGGAGGAGACGCATCTGGGTCCTGCGCTGTGGGAATATTTTAGGGAAAGCGCAACGGAACTCGTGATACTGAATCCTTATTTTATTCCGGGTGAGAAAGGAGTAGATGCTCTGGCGCAAGCGGTGGCCCGGGGCTGTCGGGTGATTGTATTAACGAATTCACTTGCGGCAAATGACGTTGCCGCGGTGCACGGGCACTATTCAAAATATCGAAAACCGTTGATTCAGGCCGGCGTAGAGTTATACGAACTT
>Ga0209631_10007888_pt1 | contig 10510 bp, 4 predicted proteins | sample COG_08_FD_184752 | JGI IMG/M metagenome (GOLD analysis project Ga0209631, IMG submission 184752) | Pelagic Microbial community sample from North Sea - COGITO 998_met_08 (SPAdes) (version 2) | ecosystem: Environmental > Aquatic > Marine > Neritic zone/Coastal water | place: Helgoland, sampling...
GGGTTTGGCGACGGCGGCGTTGGGCGTCGCGGTGGCCGCGGCCGCGACGGGCACGACGGGCACGACGGGCTCTGCGGCCGCGAGCTTCTCCTCCTCCAAGGCATCCATGGCTGCGAGTTCCGCGAGTTCCGCCTCCAGCTTCTGTCGCAGAGATGCCCTCGCGCGAGCCTCGATGCCCACCTCGGCCGCCTTCGCCTTCGCCTCCGCCTCCGCCTTCTGTTCCGCCTCCGCCTCCGCCAGTTCCGCCTCCGCCTCCATCTTGGCCTGCCTCGCCGCGCGCGCCCGTTGCTCGGGGTTCATCTTCTTCGGTGCCTCGTCCGCGTTCATCGCGCGGACCCGCAGCGATACGCCCCTCGTCATGGTACCACCGGAACCCTTCGCTCTCAGGGATCCGGGCCGGTGCTTGGCCGCCGCCGCCGCGCGCGCCCCGAGGGACGCGGCGGACGTGGACGCCGCCACGGTGACGTGCGACATCGTTGAGAGGCCGATCCGCGTCTGCTAAGCGCGTGGGTCTACCGCTACGGCCGATGCGCGTCGACGATTATGCGCGGAAGCGGCGATTCGACGTGCCGTGACGCCACGTTATCGTGTTGGATTTTCCACGAGCTTCGTGAAGGTGCTTCGTGCTTCGTCCGTCTGGTAGCACTACTTAAATGGTCTGTCGTGCTCATTGAAATAGGGAATTGCTGTCAGTCTATGGGCATTTTGGGTCATCACGGTATATTTGACTCAACATGCTCCATAAAGTAGATCTGCCAATATCCGATTTACCGCGAAAAAACCAGCAGAGTTCAAACCGAGGCCTCCGCGCCCGCAGTTGGTGCGCGCGCGTGGCATGTCTCGGTGAGCTTCCGCGGGTGGTGAAGGACCTCGCGCGATCGAGACGAGTCTCGCGGATCGCGCGAGGCACGCGCCGCGTCGCGGACGCCGGAAGGCCACGCGAGTCGACGCCCCGAGGCGCCCGCTGACTCGGAGTTGTGACGGGGTCACATCTCAGACTTACGCGGCTCTCGGAATAGGCCGGCGGTCATGGCGGACAGGGCGGCGCAGATCGTGTCGGAGTGGTTCGTGAAGTGCGCCAACGTGGTGCTACAGTCCCGGATAGTGCTCGATGCCACCGAGGGGAAGCAGAATCGATGGGTGCGTCCCACCCGCCCCGCGCGACGTCACCGCCCCGTCCACGCGACCATTCTTTTTTCCCGTTTCTGCGAGTGACGAATGAATGTTCCAAATGGCGCCTCCACGTCTTCGCCCCGTCCCCGTCCCGATACTGACCGATACTGACCCTCAAACCCGGCATCGAACAGTTCAACCTGGACGTCACGGAGCTCGAGGCGCACGCTCCGTCGCTCCAGCCGTGGCGATCGAAGCGCACCGGCGCCGGGGGGACGCGACAGGACCAACTCCCTCCTCTAATCTTGGAGGTTTACGTCTCTAGCAACGACTCGACGCCTAAAACCGAACGCGTCATGGTGGAGCGGTGGGTGCTGCGTCACGACACCGACCCGGGGGGTGCCGAAGGGGGTGCCGAGGAGGGTGCCGACACAGCTGTGCATCGATCGCCGAATAAACCGCGACGAACCAAGGCGGAGACGACTGCCGTGGCGTACAAACGAACGGTGGTGATGGTCCGCACGCTGCACGCGCTGTGCCGCTCGTTGCCGGCGAACAGGTTCCACCGAGCCGCGCGGCAGTCGCAGAACCGCGGCTTGCGCTTCGCCGTCGAACACGAGGTACGGGAAGGGAGGCAAAAAGAAGACGAAGGAGAAGGCGGCCTCTCGGATGATTTAACCAAAAAGCCGACTGGAAACCGCGGAACGTTTCGGGAGCACTCGTTCACGCCGGTGCGCACACCCGCCGGTGGGACGCTCCGCGCCACCGTGTACTTCCTGGATGCCGACGCGCTGCAAGGGATGGACTGCGTCCCGCGCCCCATCGCGCCGAAGGTCATCGACGGATACCTCTCCGAGAGGAACGTCGCAGCCGAGAGCGCCGCGGGTGCATCTTCGGTCGAGAAGTCGAACCCAGCGACTCGGAGGGCGTCAGTGGGTCACGCGGCGATGACCACCGGCGCTGACCACACGTACGACGCGCCGGCCCCGCCGCGGCGAGACTTCGGCTTCGGCACCGGGGTGCCGTCGTCCGGCGCGAACGCGAACGCGAACGTGAGATCCACTGGAACCCCCGACTCGAGTTCAGGCGCCAGACCGTTCAGGCAAAACTCGTGGGCGGGTAAGGCGACGTACGGCTTCGGCGCCTCGCCGCCGATTCGTACGGTCAGCGGCGGCGGCGCTTTCGCATCGCTAGAGGTACGTCACGAAGGAAGCACGGGGATGGGTCTACCGCGGCAGAACTCCCGCGGGATGCTCTCCGAGGCGTTCGCCGAGGCGGGCGGCGACGAAGGTGCCGAAGGCGCCCGGCCGGACTCCGATCGGCCGGGCTCCACACGCTCGGGTTCCTCCTCTCGGCCGCCACCGTCTCCCCTGAACCAAGGTCAGACCGCCACCACCACGTACGGCAGCGCGCCCACGACTCCACCCGGCTCGTACGGGCAAACGACGTACGGCTTTGGGCTCGGTTCCCTGCCCGGCCATAACAGACAGACGTCGAATGGTCCCGGATCGCTTCCGGTTGGATCCCCGTCGCTTCCGTTCGTGTCGAGCCACGTGTCGAGTGCGGGGTTCGGGGGAAGCGGCGGCGGCGGCGCGTACGGGTTCTCCACGTCGCTCGCGTCGCGCGATCACGCGCTCGCAAGGCGCGCGAGGGAACAATACGGGACATCGCCGGGGTCCCGGCCTACGTCGGCCACACACCACCGCGGCTTGCCTTCAAACGGAACGTCCCCAGTCTACGGCTCGAACGATTCACCGCCTTGGCACTTCCGCGGTTTGACCGGCGCGCTCTCCGCATCGCCGGGGAGCACCCCAGGGAGCACGCGCACGGATCCCCGCGGGTCCCACGGAGGCGGCGGCGGAGGCATGAACGTCGGAGGGCAAGCCGTTTCGAACCCGAACAATCCGTGGAGCCCGGGCCGGGGAGCCTCCAACCGAAGGCCGTCCTGGTCGTCGCCGTCGTCGTCGCTGAGCGTGTCGATGCACGAGGGCGCGAACCACCGCGGGGGATCGACGCACGGGGGTGGGATGGGCGCCGCCATCGGCAGCGCGGTGGGCACCCCGTTCGGCACCCCGTCCCTGGGAAGGCAATCGGGCGGGGGGGGGTACCTGCCGGAGAGATACTCGTCATCGTACGGCGCTTCGCCCGGGTCCGGCGCGGGCGCCTCGTCGTCGTTCGCGAACGCCATGGCGCACCTCCGCTCGCAGCGCGCCTTGACCGAGGGAGGACGCGAGCGACAAGGTACGCACCACGGAGAAGGACCGGGGTCGCGGGCGATCGACGCGAGCGACGCGTCCGTCCGCGCCGGAGAGTTTGAAAAAAATAACGCCATGTTCGAGAGCGGCGACGTCGATCCCTTGCCGTTCGTGCTGGACGACGACGACGGCGCGTTCGGGCCGATCAGCAGCGGCGCGCCGTCTGTATCCACGGACTCGCCGAGGGGCCCCGGGTCATCGGACGGCGGCGGCGCGGTCGGCGGTCATCATCCCCAATCGCTTCATCGGGATGGGCATCGGCGGGGCGGATCGTTCGGGCTGGGTTCCGGAAGGTCGGACGCCGCGGTCGGCGCGCTCGTGCGCATGCTCCAGGACGCCGCGCCCCTGCACGAAGGCGGCGGTGTTGGTAACAAGGGGAGCGGCGCCTCCATCGACGGCGGCGGTGCCAAGGGAGGAACTAGCCAAGGGGATGATTCGCTCGCGAGTAGTAACGTCCGCAGCTCGGACAGCGGCGGCTCGACTAATTTGTTGGATGGCGGCGTCGGCGGCGGTGACGTCATGACCTTGGATTGGGCGCTAGGTCAGCTGAGCGGGTTCAGGGATTTCAAGGAGTCCCTTGATGAGTCGACGTCGACGCTCGAGGCGGTGGTGGAGAAGCCCAACGGGGAGGAGGGCGCGGAGCAGGGGTAGAGCCACTAAAGTGGCTTTTGGCTTTGGGAAAAGCGGTCAGTTTAAAATCATTTTTTGAACACTGATTCTCATACGAGACGGGCCAAACAAAACTGACAACTTTTCCTCTCCGGCCAAATTCCCACAAAATTCCCACAAAATTCCCACATACTACTGGCAAATGTGGTCAAGTTTATATAAATATTGGTAAAAGCGGCCAGTTTAAAATCATTTTTTGAACACTGATTCTCATACGGGACGGGCCAAACAAAACTGACAACTTTTCCTCGCCAGAACTTGCACTTCTAAAGTAAGACGGGGCAATCTTGAATCAAAAGATAAAAATAAAACATAAACTTTGCTATCGGACCGAATTAGACCGTCAACTTGGAGTTAAAAATTTCCCTGGTATCGGCAGAGACAAAAAAGAGAAGGAATATTTCGCCCCCGCCGAAGTTCTGCGGGCGCTGTGGTAGTGCTAGTCCAATTTACGTCAACATCGAGGCGGCATTCTGCGGGGCGGCGGCCGCGTGAGACGACGTCACGGTACCGGCGATCCCCGGTTCGATCGTGTCGCAGGTGTGTAACCGCGACCGTCGTTTGGAGAGGACACCGGTGGACACCGACGACCGCGGGAGGCGCCGTTCTAGCGCGGAAACCCCCGCCCACCTTTTCGTTCGCGGGGAAAAGGGGTGTCGGGTGTTGTTGGTTGACGGCGGGGGGATTGGGTTCGGGAGACGATGTCGGAGTACGATTACGACAGCGGGCGAATGAAGGATGAGAGCTACAGTGAGGCTTCGTGGGACAGGTTCCTCCTGCAGCAGGCGTGCGGCCTCGGGGGCTTCTTCACGGTCCTCATCCTCACCCGCCTGTGGACGTCGTTCACGAGCACGCGATTCCTGAAGCGGCGGCACAAGAGCAAGATCGACACGTACTTCTGTCTCGTGGACATCCTCTTCTCGACCGGGTCCATGTTCTCGTTCATCGCGTCCACGGACATCCGGGTGTATAACATCGGGCTGACCGTGGTGGAGGGCGTCTTCGCGGTCTTCTACCTCGCAGCCATGATGCGACGGCTGTGGCTCAGGAATTTCGACTACGGCGTCGCGATCACGTTCAGCAACTTCTTCGACTCGTACTCCGTCGCGGTCATCTTGTACCAGATATTCTCCGGCATGCCAACCTTCCTCACGCCGCTGTTCGCGCGGTCCATGGCGGCGCTCATCCGCTACGAGGAGATGCTCGAGCTCGGCTTGCTCAACGACTGGTTCGGCGAGGTGCGTCAACGCCTCGGTCTCTCCGCGCTTCGCTTCATCTGCATCACGTACTTTTTCGCGTGCTGCGGCTTTTGCATCGAGATCCTGGGCGACATCGACATCAACAAGGACGACTCCGTGGACAGGATATTCGTCTCCGTCAACCCGGACTACGAGCAGACGGTTCTGAAGCAGCTGTACTACGTCGTGGTGACGCTGAGCACGGTTGGCTACGGCGACATCTCGCCCGATACGACTTTGCACCAGATTTACGCCATGATCATGATCGTCAGCGGCGTGCTGATCGCGTCATCGGAAGTCTCCGCGATCATGGCGCTGAAGGATTCCATCGACACCGGCACCGGGCAGTACAGGCGCTCACGGTTCCGCAACTCGCACATCCTGGTGCTCGGCGGCGCGGTGACGAGCGGGTCGGCGACGCTGCAAATTTTTCTTGAAGAATTGCTGCATCCCTCGAGGCCGTCCACCATGTTACCGGACGTGGTGCTGATGTCGGAGGATGCGCCCGGGAACGGGCTGAGACGGATCCTGGGCTCGCCGCTGGGCAGGCAGCACGTCAAGTTCATCCGCGGGTCCCCGATGGACCAATCCGCGCTCGCCAGGGCGGACGCGGCCAACGCTGATATGTCGTTCATCATGGGAGACCTGTCGTGCCTCGAGCACCTCGCGAGCGCGGAGGATGAGGACACCATCCTCCGCGCGAGCTTACTGCAACGGCAGCTCCCGGGCTTACCCGTCAGGGTGCTGCTCCTGCGGCCGTGGGCGAAGGAGATGGCGAGGACCGCGGGGATCAACCCGCTGTCGTGCCTCACCTCGGGGGTGTTGAACTACTACCGCACCGCGCTCTCGGTGCGGGTCCCGGGCGTGCCCGTGCTGCTGACCACGATGTACAGCAAGCTCGCGGGTGACTGGTCGCAGCTGCCGTCCAGTGGGCAGCCGTGGGTCCGCGAGTACTTCACGTCCATGCGACACGACGTCTACGGCGCCCAGGTGGGTCCCGAATACGACGGCATGCCCTTCTTGAAAGCCGCCGCGATCATCTACAAGAAGCACGACGTTAACCTGCTCGCGGTGCAGTCCGCGCCGGAGAACGGTGGACGGTTGTGCCCCGCGGGTTTCTCCGGGGGCAAGCTGCACGTGCTCGCGGAAGGGGACGTGGTGATGTGCCTGGGACGGGACGTCGACAGGGTGCTCAAGGCGGTTGGCAGCGTGAGCAAGCACCCGGATTCGTGGCGGAAGCGGTTTCACACCGTGCGCAAGCTGGCGGCGAAGCTCGGGATACGTCGGGAAACGTTCTCGCCCACGGAGTTGAACGTGACCGCGATGCAGAGAGTTGGCGAGAGCGTCCACGGCGGCTCGATCCACCACAGGCGTCGACCGAGCCAGGGCGGCGGTGACCAGTGGGCGCAGGGGGGTAGCACCAACCTCAACACGGCTCCCGTCGCGACGGCGGCGCCGGTCACGCCGACGCTATCGCACAGTCGCTCGCTCGACGGGTACAGCATGGACGCTCACACCGCCGGTAAGCTCGCGAAGGAAGTGGCGAAGGAGATGCGCGCCGAGCGGAAGCAGAAACGACGGAGCGACGATCACAACCGGCGGACCAGCATCGAGCAGGTGTTTGGCGCAACCACCAACCCCGGGTTGCAGGGTTCGTCCACCGGCGTCGTCGGTTTGGATAACCTGCACTCCGGTGGCATGCACGCCGACACGGGCTGGAACGTCCCGTTGCCCAAGACGGAGACGAAGCCGAGGGACATCGCGGCGTCCGAGGCGCGGAGTAAGCGATACGCTTACGGTTTGACCGAGAGCGGCGCCACGACGGCGATGCTGAGCCATCCGCACCCGCCCATGGCGTCCAAGTTTGATTATCGCGGGTCCCTGAACGTGACCAACCTCTGCGACCTGGCCGCGAGGTTGACCGCCACCGCCGCGGTGCAGGACGCCGCGCTCGTCGTGCGGCAGCAGCGCGCGATGGGTTTGGAGGAGCGGGACTTCACGCCCAACCGCACGATCAAGCGCATCGCGCAGGCGGGTAACCACATCCTGGTCATCACCGACGCGGACCTCGACGAGCAGCGTTGGGACGACATCGAGGTCTTGCTGTACCGCCTACGGGGTAACGACGGGTGCAACATCAAGCCCATCGTCGTGGTCACGAGGACACCGCCGTCGGTGCAGAAGCTCATCACGTGGAGATCCATCGACGTCTACGTCTCCGAGGGTTTCAAGGTTAACGTGGACAAGGGATCGGAGTCCAACATCCTCGGGTTCGACGTCGCGCACTGCATCGTGCTCCTCGCGGACGTGTGCAACAGCGACAACGAGCTCCTGATGGACCGCAAGGTGCTGCTGGCGACGTCCGTGCTGGAACGCGCGTGCGAGGGGTACCCCAACATGGCCCCGCACGAGCTCCTCCCAAAAGTCATCCTGGAGTTTCATCATCCCAAATCCGTGTGGCACGTGCGCGAGACCAAAGACTTCGGCTCGCTCGCGTCCGAACTCACGGAGAAGGGCGCCAAGGCTCACGAGGCGCGCCGGTACAAGCGCACCAAGGTTCGAAGAACGCGCCGCGCCAGTCACGAGAACCCCACCGGGAGACCCTCGATCTCTCCGGAGGGACACGCGGCGACGCTCGAGCGGTTCAGGGCGCAGCAGTACAACGACTCGCCGATGCCCGGCCAAAGGCCGGAGGTCGACGGCAACAGGCTCAGGCCTACGTTATCCGGGAGGTTCAACTCGCTGAACCCGGTGCGCGCGGCGGTGGACCTGTCGAAGAAGAACACGAAGGGTGGTAAAATCGTGGGCGGACTTTTAAAGTTTTGCGGCGTGTTGGACATGGAAGGCAACGAGCGCGGGTCCAAGAACAACTACAGCAAGTACCGCGAGCGGTTCCAGGACCAGAACCGGCTATCCTGGATCGAGCACCCGGAGTCGCACACGCAGTACGCGCGTGGTAACGTCATGTTCCGCACCGAGGTGTCCCGCGTCATGGCCACCGTGTTTTACACCCCGGGTCTCATGGAGCTGGTGGATTCGCTCACCAGGGACGCTCGCGCCGGGGAGAACGTCGGGCACCACCCACGGATCTGGAGCGTCCCGCTACCCGAGGCGCTACACGGCAAGACCATGGGCGACGCCTTTGACTGGTACGCGGAATCCGAGGCGCTCGTCATCGGCGTATACCGCAACGTCAAGAGGCCGTTTCGCCGCCGCCGCAAGAGAAAAGGTTCCTCGGACTCCCACTCGTCGTCGGAGGAGTCATCGTCCTCCAACGACGACTCCGACAGCGACTCCACCAGCGACTCCGACGACGAAGGGGGACGCCCGGATCACAGCTACGTGCTCACCGCGCCCCCTCACGTCGTTCGATTGAACCCCACGGATACCCTCTACATCATCGCGACAACCGCGTGGGCGTGGAGACACCTCCCGGAGCTCATCGAACTCCGGAAGGTGTTCTGGGTCATCTTCCTTCAGCGACAATTTCGTTTGAAGTGCGAGCAGAAACGGGAGAAGGAGCGACTGGAGATTCAGAAATCCGCGGGCTACGGCGCGACGGAGACGCCGATCCTGGACTCGAGCAGCATCCAGGCGCTGAGGCAGCAGAGCGTCGCCGTGCTCCCTCAGTCTGGCGGGGTGGACAGGCTGCCGTCGCGCGGGCCCACGCCCCCGCCGCGTTCCAGACGTTCTCCTTCCCCGTAGTTAGAAGCATCGCGTGTGATAATCACCCTCATTGAACAGAAGACGACGTCGATTTAACACGAACCTTCCTTTGCACGGCTCGGACGTTGTGCCAAAAAAACGGCGACGTTTGACAGCTGTGCGCGTGACGTGTCAAGTCTCCCGGATCATTCATCGGGATCTCACTCTTCGTCGCGCGTCCGCATCCGGCACGTTCGAATAATGTCCATTAGTGCGGTCATCCAGCCCGTGCGTCTCGTCTCCCTCCGCGTCACCGCCGCCGCCGCCCTCCGCGTCCGCTCCAAGTCCACCCGCGTCCGCGCCGTCCACCGCTCCGCCACGATCATGGCTGCCGGTGACCTGACCGCCAACCCTCTGGCGTCCTGGTCCTTCGGCCGCTCGCCCCCGAGCGACGCGCCGGACCTCCCCAAGTGGTCGTCCATCACCCCCGAGCACGTCAAGCCCGCGATCATGGCCGCGGTGGACAAGGTCAACGCCGAGATCGACGCCATCGAGGCGGAGCTCACCAAGACCAACCCGTCCTCGTGGTCCGAACTCATGGACCCGCTCGAACGCCTCTCCGAAGAACTCAGCAGGCCGTGGGGCGTCGTCTCGCACCTCAAGGGCGTGCGCGACAGCGAGGCACTCCGCGCCGCGTACGACGAGTGCCAGCCCGCGGTCGTCACCGCCTCACTCAGGGTCGGCCAATCCCGCCCCGTCTACGACGCCCTGGTGGCGCTCACCGAAAACAAAGAAGCGTGGGCGTCTCTCACCGACGCGCAGCGCAGGGCGGTGACGTGCGAGGTTCGCGACGCCAAGCTCAGCGGCGTCGCCCTCGACGGCGCCGAGAAGGACAGATACAACGAGATCGCGAAGGAGATGTCCGAGCTCTCCACGAAGTTCTCCAACAACGTGCTGGACGCCACCAAGGCGTTTTCTCACACCTGCGTCGAAAAGAGCGAGGTGGAGGGGCTACCGGACAGCGCGCTGGAGCAGGCGGCGCAGACGGCGTCGCAGAAGGGCGGGCACGAGAACGCCACCGCGGCGGACGGGCCTTGGATGTTCACCCTCGACGCGCCCTCCTACATGGCCGTCAGGTCTCACTCCAAGAACAGAACGCTGAGGGAAAAAGGTGAGTCTCTTATTATTTCCGTCATGGGCAGTTCGACTGACGTCGTGTTTTGTTTACAGTGTACCGCGCGTACCTCTCACGAGCCTCGGAACACTTCGCACCCTTCGTGGACGATGCCGAGATGAAAACTAAGTTCTCCAAGGGCGGCGAGGGCGACAACGCGCCGCTCATCGAGCGCATCCTCACCCTCCGCGCGGAGAAGGCGAAGCTACTGGGCTACGGCACCTTCGCCGACGTCTCCATGGCCAAGAAGATGGCCACGCTGGACCGCGCGGAGTCCCTTCTGGAGGACATCCGCGCCAAGGCCAGGCCCGCGGCGGAGCGCGAGCTCGAGGAGATCCGGTCCTTCGCCGCGGAGCAAGGCGCGGAGGAGGCTGTCACCGGCTTGATGCAGTGGGACCTCGGGTTCTGGTCCGAGC
>Ga0209631_10007891_pt1 | contig 10509 bp, 8 predicted proteins | sample COG_08_FD_184752 | JGI IMG/M metagenome (GOLD analysis project Ga0209631, IMG submission 184752) | Pelagic Microbial community sample from North Sea - COGITO 998_met_08 (SPAdes) (version 2) | ecosystem: Environmental > Aquatic > Marine > Neritic zone/Coastal water | place: Helgoland, sampling...
GGCGGTTTTTCAGGGGTGAAAAACACCGATGTCCATCACCAACGGGCAAGAATCAGCGCGGGAACACCGATTTACACCTTGGGCCAGGCGCTTCATAGCTCAGGATTGGCCCTTCGAAACCAAGGCGATATTGATCGTCAAAGTTTAGGGGGGGCTTGCGCAACAGGGACGCATGGGTCAGGACGCGCACTTCAGAATTTGTCCGCGAATATTGAATCCGTGCAATTGATTGATGGTGAGGGATGCCTAAGGGAGCTCTCCAGAGACAGTCTTGGGGACGATTTTGACGCGGTTAAAGTCGGGCTTGGGGCTTTCGGTGTGGTCACAGAGATCGAAATGAACTGCCGCGAGGCCTTTAAGCTGCGTGAGGTGAGTTTCCAGCGGACGGGGGATGAGTTGGTAGCGAATCTTCACCAAATGATGCAAACACACGAGCGATTTGAGTTTTTTTGGCAACCGAGACAAGACCAGGGATTGGTCAAGACCATGGCCGAGACTGATGATGCACCAGAATACCCGATCGCTAAAGAAGGCGAGCGATGCGGCTGGAACTATGAAGTTCTGCCGAACCATAGACCTCACCTTCACACTGAAATGGAGTACTCCGTCGCTGCGGCTGATGGTCCTGCTTGCTTTGCAGAAATTCGTGATTTGTTAATGAATACGTTTACCGAAGTGCAATGGCCTGTCGAATATCGCACCTTGGCCCGGGACGACGCCTGGCTTTCAAATGCTTACGAGCGGGAGACTGTGACGATCTCGGTGCACCAGGACGTCAGAGTTGATGAGTCTGACTATTACGCCGCGTGTGAATCTATTTTCAAGGCTTATCAAGGTCGACCTCATTGGGGCAAGGTGCACTATCTTGATGGCGAGAACTTGGCGAGTCTTTACCCTAAGTGGCGGGACTGGTGGAGACTAAGAGACCATCTTGATCCTCGAGGCATTTTTTTGAACGATTTTCTCGCTCGGGTCAGGCCTAAAATGTAGCCCCCTCGTGGCAGGAAAGGATTGATTTTTGAAGCAATGACGGTTGGGTTAGGTCTGCCCAGTCCTTTGGTTAGGAGGCTCAACGGGTGAGTTATCGCACCGCACCAACGCCATCGACTCGCATGCCGAGTGGGATCCCTTTTATCATCGTCAACGATATTGCTGAGCGCTTTAGCTTTTATGGTATGCGTTCGATTCTTGTTGTTTTTATGACGCAGTATCTGATGACCAGCGGCGGTATTCTTGCCACCTTGTCCGTTGAAGAAGCGACGACCTATTATCACTTGTTCGTATCGACGACCTATTTCCTTCCCATTGTGGGTGCCATTGTTGCTGACGCGTACTGGGGCAAATATCGAACGGTCATGCTGCTGTCCTTGGTCTATTGCGCCGGACATCTCGCCTTGTTCCTTGATGACACCAAGGTTGGGCTGTTTATTGGTCTGATGTTGATTGCTATCGGGTCGGGGGGAATCAAGCCCAGTGTTGCGTCCAATGTAGGCGACCAGTTCGGTCAATCCAATGCCTATCTTCTGCCTAGGGCCTTCTCTTGGTACTACCTTGGGATCAATATCGGCTCCTCAACGTCCTCCTTGATGATTCCCTGGCTTTTGGCTTGGCAAGGCCCGGCGGTTGCGTTCGGGGTTCCTGGTCTGTTCATGGTTTTGGCGACAGTCACCTTTTGGGCGGGCCGCCACCGTTTTGTCCATGTTCCCCCAGCAGGTCGCTCGTATCTTCGAGACATTTTCGGTCCTGAGGGTCAACGGGTCGTGCGACGCTTGCTGATCATTTATATCCTGGTGGCTGCGTTTTGGTCTCTGTTCGATCAAATGGGGAGCACTTGGGTGCTGCAAGCGATGAATATGGACCGGGTGGTCTTAGGTTACGAGCTGCTGCCAGCCCAGATCCAAGCGGTGAATCCATTTCTCATCATTGTTCTGATCCCCATCTTTAGCTATTGGGTGTATCCATTCTTGGAGCGGTTTTTTTCGGTGACCAGTCCACGAAGGATGTCGATCGGCATGTTTTTGGCCGCAACCCCTTTCTTGGTGACCGCTTGGATTGAAGCGCAAATTCAAATGGGTTTTTCACCGCACATTGGTTGGCAGCTGTTGGCTTACCTCTTGATCACGATCGCTGAGGTTTTGCTCGTTGTCACCTGTATGGAGTTTTCCTATACCCAGGCGCCCAAACGCATGAAATCGTTGGTAATGGCGCTTTTTTATCTGTCGATCTCTGCAGGAAACTTGTTTACTGCTCTGGTCAATCAATTCATACAAAATACGGATGGGACATCCAAGTTAACCGGGCCAAGTTATCACCTCTTCTTCGCTGCTTTTATGGGATGCGCTGCGCTCTTGTTCGCAGTGTATATGCGGCTCTATCGAGAGGAGCATATTATTCAAGAGGAATCAGATTAAGACCGACTTCCGTCAAGCGCAGCAGGCGTAATAGGGGGCGGATGCCTGGGGACTGGTCCTGGTCGTCCGACGTGTGCTTGAATACGCACTCAGTTGAGGAGAACCCCGTATGAGCAAACCCACTCTCTATGGCATCGCATCATCCAGAGCCTTTCGGTCGATTTGGGCCGCTGAAGAATTAGGCCTAGATTACGATCATGTACCGACTTCATTTCGTGGCGATAATCAGAAGCCGGAATTTTTAGCCGTTAACCCTAATGGCCGTATCCCGGCTTTGGTCGATGGCGAGTTGCAACTTTTTGAATCGATGGCCATTAATCTGTATTTGACCAAAACTTATGGCGCCGGATTGATTCCCGAGGGCGCAGCAAGTGAGGCCAAGGTGCTGCAATGGTCAGTTTGGGGCATCAGTGAGATTGAGCCGCTTCAAATGCAAATCGTTGTACAGCAATTTTTCACGCCAGAAGACAAGCGAGATGCTGGGGTTGTCGCTCGGGCAACAGAGGCACTGGCCCGCCCCTTGGGTGTACTGGATGCGGCACTGGGTGAGAGCGCCTATCTGCTCGGGGACGACTTTACGATTGCCGACCTTAACGTTGCGGGAGTGATGGACCTTTTATCGATGCTTAAGTTTGACTTTTCTCAGTGGTCAAACGTGACGCGATGGCTCAAAGCTTGTCAGGGGCGAGCAAGTTATTCGAGTGCCAAGGCAGTCGGAAGCGGGGCGTAGCCGGGTATAGTGGAGATCGTCCGCGGATGACAATCGTCGGGCTTTGATGGCTTTTAGGCCCGGCTTTGCTGCCACGGTCCAGGATCAAGTCAGAGACGGCGTTCGCTGATTGTCTCAACACCTTCGGATATTCTTCTGCAAGATCCGTTGAGGGCCGTCGATTGGACCAGAATATCGTCATGGTCTTTTTGCCGTCACCACTTGGGTTATTTGCGGCCTCCTTGTTGGGAATCTAGATGGGATTCGCTGTGCGCGATCGTTCAATTCACCCAGGGTTTTCACGGTTTCTGCTGCGTTGGTGATTCGAGGGATGGATCACTCACTTCTGTTCAGCCAGGAAGCCCACATAGACTCCGGCTTTCTAAACGTTTTGGGGCTTAGCCAGCTTAAGCATTTGCCCTGATTCTGAACAGAGGGCGGGTTCCATTGATCCTCGACTGAAGATTTTGCTAGGACGACGATAGTTTTTGACAAAAAAATTTCCCCAAAGCCTGATGATCTCGCTTAAAATCAAAGAGCAGCTTCATTGCGCGTTTGGGCAGGCCCAAGCGTTCAGTTTAACCATTGTCCTGGAGTGGATCGTTTAGAACTCCGGAATCCGTACCGAGGTAGATTATGCTTGCGTTGGCTTACAAAGAATTTCTGGGCAACAGCCCGCTCTGGTTTAAAAACGTCATCCTTTTATTTTTAGTGGTTTGTTGGCCCCTCCAATTGATTGCAGGCACGACTGTTCTCGGTTGGATGTTTATCGCGATGTTTATTCTGACCCTCGCCATGGCCCTTAAATGTTATCCGCTACAAAGCGGTGGGCTGATTGCGATTGCCATTCTTGCTCTAGGTCTAACGACACCGGAAACGGTTTGGCACGAGATTCAGCAGAACCTACCTGTTTTGGCGCTGCTGATTTTTATGGTGAGTTTTATTTATTTTATGAAGCCCTTGTTGAGTTTTGTCTTTGCGAGAATCATCGTCGGTGTACGTAACAAAGTGGCACTCTCGATCTTATTTTCGTTCATGGCCGCATTTTTATCGGCGTTTTTAGACGCGCTCACGGTCACTGCCGTGCTCATCGCGGTCTTTGTGGCGTTGTATGGTGTTTATGAAAAGGTCCATTCCGCCCAGAGCACCGATGACTACCAAGACCATATTCCTGATTCTGAAGAAATGGGGGAAGAGACCCTTGAGGATTTTCGGAGTTTCATGCGGAGTTTGGTGATGCACGGGGCGGTCGGCACAGCCCTTGGCGGTGTCACAACCATGGTTGGAGAGCCGCAAAATCTGTTAATCGCTGAGAAAATGGATTGGGAGTTCTTACAATTTGTCGAAGTCATGGCGCACGTGACGATACCTGCGGTAATTGCTGGTCTATTGACCTGCGTGCTCTTGGAGCTGTCGGGTAAGTTTGGTTACGGTAAAAAGTTAGATCCGGTGGTACGGGACATACTGACCGCTTATGTGGCCGAGGAAGATGCAAAGCGTAGCCCAAGAGAGGTTTATGGACTGTGGGTGCAAGGCATTTGTGGGGTTCTGCTCATCATTGGACTCGGACTTCATCTGATGGAAGTAGGCCTCATCGGGCTCTGTCTCTTGGTGGTCGTGACTGGATTGACTGGCATTAACGAAGAACACCAGATTGGTCGAGCTTTTGAAGAGTCTCTGCCTTTTGTATCGCTGCTGTGCATATTTTTCGTCGTAGTCGGGATGATCCACGATTTGCACTTGTTCACTCCGGTGATTAACTGGGTGCTGACCCTGCCGATTGAGCAGCAGCCAGGAGCTTTCTTTCTTGCAAATGGCATCTTGTCGGCGATTTCTGACAATGTGTTTGTTGCGACGGTCTACATTAATGAGGTTAAAAATGCCTTTGATGCCGGTGATATAACCCGCGCCCATTTCGAATCCTTAGCCGTCAGCATTAACACCGGCACTAACCTCCCGTCAGTGGCGACGCCCAATGGCCAAGCTGCGTTTTTATTCCTGCTGACTTCCGCGTTGGCGCCGATCATTCGTTTGGGCTACGGCCGAATGGTGTATATGGCGCTGCCTTATACGGTTGTGCTGACCGTCGTTGGTTATGTGGCCCAGTAGCGATGTGGCCAGTTTGCGAAACATTGATCGCAGGCTACCAAGGGCGCTTCTCTAAGCGTAGATGAGCGGATTGAGGACTGTATCATTGGGTGAGTTCTAAATAGGTCTGGGGAATAAAGTTAACAGACCCAGACCATTTGGGGTCAAAAAAACCAGTTATCTTTCTTCCCCGATCTCTATGCGTTGGAGGGAGGGCTTTATCCGATCTGGTGTGGCTACTGAGACTGCTGTGGGCACGCTTGGAGCCGGCGACTGCATTTGTCATCAGATGGCCGAGTGTCGATTCTGGGTGTAAATACAGCTGATCGGCCTTTTGACAGATATCACCCTGGCGAAGTGCGTGATACCCGTTGCGTTCTGCTTTGGGTGAAAAGGCTGAGATGAATCCTCGATGGTGCGATGACCTCGCGTAGGCGAAATGCGTTAGAGCACGACAAAATAAATCACCAGCGCCGCCATGACCAACTGGAACAAAAAGGTTGCTTGTAAGAGCAACCAAGCTGGCCTCGTTGCTCTGAGGGGCACGGGTATATGACGTTGGCTCAGATAGAGGGTCATTCCGCTTTGAACGGGAAGCATTAAAGCGCCAAAACAAGCAGCGATGGTGACCATCAATACGGGCTGCTGAAAACCGGCATAAAAGGCGAGGCCTACAAAAGGGATCGCAAGGCCATAGCCTTTGATAATTCGACGACGGATGTCCAGCCGGCTCCGGTCTAAAAAGCCAAGTTCCATGAGATAATCCGGAATGTAACGAGCTCCCGCTGCGACTCCTGCAACAGCGCTTGAAAATAAAATACAAAACGCGCCAGTTGCAAATAATAAAAAGGCACTGTCGCCGATGGTTGCAGTAAACATTTGGCTGAGGACGCGTATGGTTTCTGTGCCTGCGGGAACCGTACCCAAAGGATGAAGAATGCCTGCGCCAAGGTAATAAAACGGGACCGTTGCCAACGTCAGCAGAACCAGCGTCAGCCGAATATCCAGACGTAAAACCTTGAGCCACCCCCTTGCCCTTGCGTAATAGATAGGATCATCAGAAGGGGGGCCGATCTTCCCAGGATAGCCCTTTTCAATGCACCAATAGCTGTAAGCCGATATTTCTGCTGAGTTGACGCCGGTATAACCGTAGACAGCCAGAGCGAGTACGGCGAAGCTGACGTCGAAATCAAAGGTCAATCCCGCCAAGGTTTGTTCAAATGTGATGGCCTGACTGGAATTTTGAAGCATCCAAAAACACAGAAGCGTCGTGAGAGTGAAAACGAACACCAAAGGGATCAAGGTCCGCTCTAGATTGCGATATTGTCCTGTGGCTAAAACGGCCGCGATGATGCAAGCCAGCACGGCGGTCACAGCGAGCGCTGAGATTGTGGGCACGAACAGCACCATGGCTTGTGCAGCACCGCCCATGAGTCCCCCAAGACCGGTCAAACCTGGGATGAAGGCCAGTAAGCCCAAGACCAGCGTCCATGAAACAGGACCCTTCGGACCGGTGAGCTTTCCGGGCAATCGATTGAGCATCAAGATGTAGGTATCACCGGTGACAACAACATAGCGTGCGAGCTCTGCCTGGACGATGGACTTGCTCCAGCAGGACAATAAAATCCACCACAGCATGCCAAACCCAACAGCCGCGCCGAGACTTGAGGTGAGGATGATCTCTCCCGAGCCGACAATACTGGCCGAGACGATGAGACTTGGGCCCAGTTGCCGAACGCGCCCCCTAAAGTTCGACGGTGGAGCCTGAGCGTGTCCCTCGGGTTGGGTATACAAGTCTCTCATGGGCCTTGACCTCGATCAGAGTGAGCCAGATGTGCGCGCGTCAGCGCTCTAAGGGTCAATGTTCTATCCCTGCATCCTTGCAGTCACCTTAACCCCTTAACGAAAAACCGGCTAGTCGATCTGATTCTCTGCTTGAGCTTTTTGGAGCTCTTTAAAATCCATGACGAGTGACGAATGACCGTTTTCCCCCTGAAGACGCATCGCGCTGAAGGAACGCAGCGTCTATCTTGCAGGCTTTGTATACGGGCGCTTTATACCGGCGTAGGGTTGGGTTTACCTTGAGTTGAGGTGTTCCAGGCCGTGACGGGAATCCAAGCAGGTCCTGACGCCGAATTGAGGGCGACTGAATTCGATGTTTTCGGGGTCATCGCGCAGGGTCGCCCAGGTCATTGAGGGATGCTCAAAAACAGTTAGGATGAAGGGTACAAGGATCAATGGGTCCAGAATTTCTTTTTTTAATGTCTCTGAAAACGCTGACTTTAGCTGATCCCCTGGATTGAGTTCAGGGAATTCGTACTGAGATGATGATGGTTAGGCCCTGCCCTTAAAGCTGTGACCAAAATTTTGCAGCACACGATCGTGCAACGGAGATACGAATGAATAAGGTACGAGAACGAGTCAAGTTTAATGTTCCCGCAGTGGTTTTGACGCTGTTGGGGATTGTTCAGGCCTTCGCGCTCGAGTTATTGTGGACCTTCGTTGCGGCAGAAGATGCCTTAGTCACGTTTAACCTTGAGGGGCTTTTTTTCTCGGGCTCCAGTCGCTGTCGATCTTTCTGGCGATTTTGGGGGTCTGGTTGGTGTATGCCAGTGCGGTGACTCGTTTTGTTTGGGTGCCCTCATTTCTTGAATTGGTCCTGCCATTCTGGGTCGGCTTGATCCAATTTTTACTGATCGAATTGATGGGCGTCAAAGATCTCCCGATCTGGCTGCTGCTAACGGCCATACTGTTTGCAACGCTCCACTGGATCGGTCAAACAACGATGCTGAAGGCGCGGCGCGATCCAGAAAATGCCTCATTTTTTGATCAAACGAGTCCTGCGACTTGGAGGGACTTCTTGTCGGTCTATCTAATTACTTTTGGGATGTTACTCGGAGGCGGACTGGCCTGGGCGCTGGGTTTTCCTTGACGGCCAAGGTTGGGGTCATGATTGCCATTATTGTGGTGCTTTTTGCTCAGTTGCGGCAGATGGAAAATTGGTGGACCCACTCAGTTCCGGATGAGTAGGGCGATTGTTGGGTGAGGACTCTCTTTGCATGCGGACTTTCTTGGCATGCGGACTTTCTTTGCATGAAGGCTTTCTTTAGGTGAGGGCTTCCTATGGGCCTCTGCGATGATGTCTGAACCTGCATGATAAGGATCAAGCCGTTCGCAGACCCAGGAATCATCTGATGATAGGATGAGGTCTGCAGTGTCGAACAATGAGGTGGCTTGATGAACGCAATTCCTGGCAGTAATACTTTTCCGTCCTGTCACGGTGGCCTTGAGAATCTAGACGAAGAACATAATTACTGGATCGATCAGATAGAGGGAGAGGTGCCGTTAGATCTTGAAGGGACCTTTTTTCGCAACGGACCCGGTCGCCAGAGAATTGGTAACAGTCGATACGGCCATTGGTTTGATGGTGACGGTATGATTTGCGCGTTCACCTTCCAGGAAGGTCGAGTTCATTTTAAGAACCAGTACATTCGTACGCCGAAGTACCTTGCCGAAACTGAGGCTCAGGCGGTTTGTTATCGAGGCTTCGGGACTCAAATTCCTGGCGGGTTGCGAAAAAATTGGCTGAAGATGCCAGCCAACCCAGCCAATACCAGTCTAATTCACCACGGCGGCCATCTGTTAGCGTTGAATGAAGGCGGTCGGCCTTGGGCCGTCGATCCGGGAACCCTCGAGACCCTGGGGGAATTCAGTTACGAAGGGGGACTTAAGCCAGGTCAAGTGTTCAGTGCGCACGGCAAAATTCATCCAAGAACCGGGGATTACATTAATTTTGGCGCCGGAATCTCAGGTTTTGGAATGAAAGGTCCGAAGCCTTGCCTCAATCTCTACCGCATTAACAGTGCGGGGCAATTATTTCAGAATCACCAGTTACCGCTGGGCTCTTTCCCCTTTTGCCATGATTTTGCATTGAGCGATCGGTATGCAATATTTTTTGTTGGGTCCATCGTCTTTGGCAACATGTTACCTGTGATATTGGGGGCCAGAACGATCTCAGATCAAGTGAATTTTGACTCGAAGATCGCGATGCAGATTCTGGTTTTGGATCTTGAAGACTTCTCGTTAGTCCGTTCTTTTGAAACCGACCCGGGGGCGATCATTCACTTCGGTAATGCGTTCGAATCGGGAGATGAGCTAATAGTTGATGGGATGTATCAGGACAATTTTGCCGCAAACGATACCTTGAGCGATGTCTTTGACCCAGGGGGGCGTTTTGGTGGGGGTTACTATCAACGCTACACCATGAATCTTAAGACTGGCGATCTGCAGTGCGAAAGAGTCGTTGAAACCGAATCAGAGTTTCCAACGATTAATCCGACTGTAGCCGGGCAACGCCACCAATTCACTTACACGGCTTGCTCGATTGATAATGGGGCAGACAGTTTTTTCAACGGAATTGCAAAAGTCGACTTTGACGGCGGCGCTGAGACCGTGACCTTGCCCCAGGGGTATTATGGGTCGGAGCCTGTTTTTGCGGCGTCGACCGGGTCGAGCTCCGAGGACGATGGTTATCTCTTAGAAGTGGTGTATAACGGTTTTGATCACATTAGCGAGCTCCAAATCCATCGCGCTCAAGCCATTGGCGATTGCGTGTGCAGATTGAAACTCAAGCATCATGTGCCCCACCAATTTCACGGACTCTTTTCTCCCACGGTCTTTGTCTAAACAAGAGTGCCGCTTGTTAGCCTGACCGATAGTTGCCCCTGCCGACGACTCGAAGGGGGTCATTGGGGCACCCTTGTGAGATCAACTGCCGCTAACTCAATGCGATGACCGCTGTCGCTTCTACTTCAATCAATAAAGGTTTCATAACCAGAGCTGAAACGCCAACCAGGGTAGAGGCGGGCTGGTTGGTGTGCGTGAAGAATTTTGCTTTGACTCGACCGTTTGTTTTGCTCCGGTCTGAATCAAGATCGACGATATAGGTGTTGAGCTTGACCACATCTTCGGGCCCAGCCCCTGCCGACTTCAACTCATTGACCAAGTTTTGATGGGCGATCTCTGCTTGTTCCTCGAAGGTCTCACCCACTCTTCCGTCTGCATACCCGACCTGACCCGAGACGATGATGGTTTTAACGCCCTGAGCGCTGTAGGTGACGGTATTCGTAAAGCCCATAGCGTGCGGGTTGATAAATTCTTTAGTGAGCATAGGGTTCTCTTTGCATTGGCGTGTTGGTCAGAGTAAATCAGTGGCGCCAAAAAATGCAAAGTATTACCAGAGTTTAAGGAGCCCTTCTATCGGTCGCTCAAGGGGGCTCAAGCGTTGAGTCATGAAGACCA
>Ga0209631_10007895_pt1 | contig 10505 bp, 8 predicted proteins | sample COG_08_FD_184752 | JGI IMG/M metagenome (GOLD analysis project Ga0209631, IMG submission 184752) | Pelagic Microbial community sample from North Sea - COGITO 998_met_08 (SPAdes) (version 2) | ecosystem: Environmental > Aquatic > Marine > Neritic zone/Coastal water | place: Helgoland, sampling...
TCTCTTTGGCTTGAAAATAAATTAAATACAGATCATAAGTGAGAAAATAATGGTAAACACAAAAACTAAATCTATTACAAAGCCAGTTATTGAAATCCAAGGAATGCATAAATGGTTTGGTAATTTTCATGTTCTCAAAAATATTTCTCTTGCTGTTAACCAAGGTGAGAGGATTGTTATTTGTGGCCCCTCTGGGTCTGGTAAATCGACCTTAATAAGGTGTATTAATAGATTAGAAGTCCATCAACAAGGTGACATTATTGTTAATGACATCGAGCTTACCGGTGATTTAAAAAACTTAGAAGCTATTAGAAGTGATGTTGGTATGGTTTTTCAATCATTTAACCTGTTTCCTCATTTAACAGTTTTAGAAAATTGTACTTTAGCTCCCATTTGGGTTAAGGGACTTCCTAAAAAAGAAGCTAATGAACTAGCAATGGAACTTTTAACTAGGGTAAAGATTCCTGAACAAGCCCTTAAATTTCCTGGACAACTCTCCGGTGGTCAGCAACAAAGAGTAGCTATAGCTAGATCATTATGTATGCAGCCTAAAATTATGTTATTTGATGAACCAACATCTGCTCTTGATCCTGAAATGATTAAGGAAGTATTAGACACCATGATTGAACTGGCTGAGACTGGGATGACGATGCTTGTTGTAACTCATGAAATGGGTTTTGCTAAAAAAGTTGCTGATAGTGTTATTTTTATGGATGAAGGTGAAATAATAGAACAAAACGATCCAAAGAATTTTTTTAATAATCCTCAAAATGAAAGAACAAAACTATTTCTTAGTCAGATATTAAATCATTGAGATTTTAATTAGTTTTTATTTCTTGTCCAGAAGATGCCCATTCAGTCCAAGAGCCATCATAAATAGGTGTATCTGTTTTACCTAAACAAAACAAAGCAATTGATATCACACAGGCAGAAACTCCAGAGCCACACGTTGCTATTATTTTATCATTTGTATTTACATTAATATTACTAAAAATTTGATTTATTTCATCTTTAGACTTCAAGTATCCTTCTTTGTTAATTAAATCTGATGAAGGTAAGGACTTAGAATTTGGTATGTGTCCAGAAGGTAAATTAGGTCTTGGTTCTAGAGCTTCACCTAAAAACCTTTTCTTGGATCTGGCGTCTAAAATAACATTCTTTTTATTTTGTGATGCTAAAATCATTTCATTTAAATTAACTACAAGTTCTTTTCGTTCAGCACTTGCAATATAATTACCTTTTTCTAAAATTACGTTTCCTTGTGTAATATTTCCACCATAGTTTTTCCAATTTTTTATCCCTCCTTGCATTATAGAGATTTTATCATGACCAAAATACCTAAATAAAAACCATGCACGTGCAGAGGATAAAAAAGGTGAATTATCATAAATTATAATTTCATCATCTTTGTTCAATCCTATGTTTTGCATCATTTTTGAAAACAAATCTTTTGATGGTATCATATGAGGAAGAGAGTTATTAGGATCAGCTATTTTGTTTATGTCAAAAAAAATAGCATTAGGAATATGCTTTTTTTTATATTCATCCTCAGCAACCAAACCTGAATCGGGTAGATAAAAAGTTGCATCAAATATCTTTAAATTAATATTACCGAGTTTAGACATTAAAGTTTTAGGCTCTATAAATAAATCATTCATAACTAAATTTCCTTTTATAACCAATTAGGAACAACTAAATCTTTTGATTTAAGAAATGAGGGATTCCAGATCTTTGACTGATATCTTTGTCCAGAGTCACACAAAATAGTCACTATAGTTTTTCCTGGTCCTAATTCTTTAGCTAATTTAATTGCGCCAGCTACATTAATTCCACTAGATCCACCCAAGAATAATCCTTCTTCTTGAAGTAAATCAAAAATAATTTTAAGTGCTTCATTATCGTCAGCTCTAAATGACAAGTCTACTGGACAATTTTCTAAATTCTTAGTTATACGACCTTGTCCAATTCCTTCAGTGATAGAATTACCTTCAGCTTTCATTTCCCCATTTTCATAATGATTATACAACCCTGATCCATATGGATCTGTAAGAGCAATTTTAATATTTTTATTTTTTTCTTTTAAAAACAAACCAGTACCAGAAAGAGTTCCACCAGTTCCTACGGCACAAGTAAAGCCATCAATTTTACCACCTGTTTGCTCCCATATTTCAGGCCCTGTAGAGTTATAGTGAGACATTTGATTTGCGGTATTGTCAAATTGATTTGCCCATAAGACCCCATTCTGACTAGTTTTTCTTAAAGTTTCTGCAATTTTTTCTGATTGTCTTATATAATTCCCAGGGTTTGAGTATGGAAGAGCTGGTACTAATTTAAGTTCACAACCAATTAATCTTAATGCATCTTTTTTTTCCTGGCTTTGTGTTTCAGGCATTACAATTAAAGTTTTGTAACCTAGTGAGTTCCCTACGAGACCAAGACCAATTCCTGTATTACCTGCAGTACCTTCAACTATTGTTCCTCCAGGTAATAAGTTTTTTTTAGCTATTGCATCTAAAATTATTCCTTTAGCTGCTCTATCTTTTATAGATGAACCTGGATTTAAGAACTCTGCTTTTCCATAAATTTCACATCCCGTAATTTCACTGGCTTTGTTTAATTTAATAAGAGGTGTATTACCTATTGTATCAACAAAGTCTTTTTTTATAAATTTTTCCATGTATTATACTTACTAATAAAATATTTTATTTATATTAAATTTAATTTGATATTAATTATAGTACATCAATAATTCAAACAAATAACATAAATCTTAATTTTATATAATTTTACAAAATGATTAATTTCAAAGATATTTCCTTTTCAATTGGTGGAGTTTCGCTTTTTGAAAATTCATCTGCTTTTGTCCCTACTGGACATAAAGTAGGGATAGTAGGAAGAAATGGTACAGGAAAAACAACATTATTTAAATTAATTTTGAAAGAGTTAGTTTTAGATTCAGGAATTATTGAAGTTCCAAAGAATTTTAAAATTGGATCAGTAGCTCAAGAGGCTCCTTCCTCAGAAGAAACACTTTTAGAAACTGTTTTATCAGCTGATATTGAAAGGACAGAATTACTTAAAGATTCAGAAACTGAGACTGATCCCAATAAAATAGCCAGCATTCATGTTAGGCTTGCAGATATTGATGCTTATTCTGCAGAAGCAAGGGCCTCTACTATTTTAAGTGGTTTAGGTTTTGCTCAAGAAAATCAGAATAAACCTTGTTCAAGTTTTTCTGGTGGATGGAGAATGAGAGTTGCTTTGGCAAGTGTCCTATTTTCAAACCCAGATTTGTTACTTCTCGATGAGCCAACAAACTACCTTGACTTTGAGGGTACAGTTTGGTTAGAAAATTTTTTACAAAAATTTAAAAATACGGTTCTAGTAATTTCTCATGATCGAAATCTATTGAATAAATCTGTTAATGGAATTTTACACTTATCGGCTAGAAAATTACAATTTTATACTGGCAATTACGATGCATTTGATGATGAAAGAAGAAATCAATTAGCACAAAAACTCACTTTAAAAAATAAACAAGATGCTCAAAGAGCCCATATTGAAAGTTTTGTTAATCGTTTTAAAGCTAAAGCATCCAAGGCTAAACAGGCTCAGTCAAGAATAAAGATCTTAGAAAAAATGAAGCCTATAGTAATTGAAGAAGATCAAAAAATTCCTAATTTTAAATTTCTAGATGTTGTTAAATTTGCACCACCCCTTGTGACATTGGATAAAGTATCTGTTGGATATAATAATTTACCAGTTTTAAAAAATATTAACTTACAAATTAACCCAGATGACCGTATTGGCCTCTTAGGGGTTAACGGTGAAGGAAAGTCTACATTTTCAAAACTGATTGCCAAAAAAATCTCTAAAATGGAAGGTGTATTTAATATCCCTAAAAAATTAAAAATAGGGTATTTTGCTCAACATCAACTAGATGAACTTAGGCCAGATGAAACACCATTTCAGCATTTAACCTTAAAGTTAAATAAAGAGATACCCTCTAGAATTAGAGCAATACTTGGTTCAGCTGGCTTTTCTTACGAAACAATGGACCTAGAAGTAAAAAGGTTATCAGGCGGTCAAAAAGCAAGGCTTTTAATTTTGTTAGTTATAATGGAAAAACCTGATCTTTTAATTTTAGATGAACCTACTAATCACTTGGATATTGAAAGTAGAGAAGCTCTTATAATGGCAATTAATGAATATTCAGGTTCTTTAATTTTAGTTAGTCACGATGCTTTCTTAGTTGAAAGGTTAGTAGACAGACTTTTGGTTGTCAAAAATGGTAATATTTCTGAGTTTACAGGTGATATTCACGAGTATAGAAAACTAATATTGAGCGGAAAAACTGTTAAAGTATCTGATAAAACAAAAAATAAAAAAATTGTTAACTCTAATTTTCAAGAACCAGTATCAAATCTAAAAAAGTTATTATTATCAATAGAAAAAAAAATTATTATTTATGAAAAAGAAAAACAATTATTAGAAAAAGAGATGCTAGATAGTGAGTTCTATGACAAATCTAATAATAGACGTATTCAAGAAGTTACTGTACGTCTGAAAAACATAAATAGTAAAATTTTAGAAGAGGAAAAAAATTGGGAAGGTATTTTTGAAAAAATTGAAATGTCTAATAAATGAGTTCTTTTGAAGTTTACTTAATTTTATTTATTTCATCTTTTACCTCTTCAACAATATTACCTGGTCATTCAGAGATAGCTTTGACTGCTCTAATCTCTCAAAAAAAATATGAAATTTTTTATTTAATTTTTTTTTCAAGCTTAGGTAATATATTGGGATCAATTGTAAATTGGTATTTAGGTTTTTATTTTTTAAAGTTTAAAAATAAGAAATGGTTTCCTTTTAAGAAAAAGTATTTAGACAATGCTTCCAATTCCTTTGTAAAGTATGGTAAGTGGACATTGTTATTAAGTTGGGTTCCCTTTATAGGAGATGTAATTACTTTAGTTGCAGGAATTTTTCGTGTTCCTTTACATGAGTTTGTAATTATTGTTTCTATAGCTAAAATAGGGCGATATATTTTTGTTTCATTAATAGCATTAAGTATTTTTTAAAAACATTTAAGAAATCAATGAATAATAAAGCAAAAGTGGCTCCCCGGGACGGATTCGAACCGCCGGCCAGACGATTAACAGTCGTCTGCTCTACCGCTGAGCTACCGGGGAATATTACTCTTCTGCTCTGAAGTGTTTCTAAAGTAATTATCACAAAATGCAACAAATTATCAAGGGCAAACGTTACTTATGATATTTTTTTAATTTAAGATTAATTTAGTTATTTCACTAATCTCTTGTTTTGAGAATGATTTTGCTTGTATTTTTTTAATTACCTTTCGGTCATTTTTAATAGTGTTAGAAGAATATGACGGGTCATAATGGTTTTCTAAAAAGCTTTTTGTTAGATCAAGCCATAATTTTTTAGTAATTAGCTCCAACCAATCGTTAATTAATTTTTTACTTAGCCTGTTTTTAAGTCCATAAATTATTGGTTTTATTAATTCAGGATTTTCACACATATATCTATAGTCTTTTAATAAAAAACTGGATCGCAATTCTAGATCAGCTTCGATTTCAATTCGAGGAGAAACAATCATTTTAGCCCAAATAGTTTTTGGAATATGTATATTTCCAATTTTACTACTTTCTGCTTCAATATAGACATTTTTTCTTAGGTCTAATTGTTTTATTTGATGGTATAACTTACTTTCAAATAATTTTTGGGAAGGTTGTTTTAAACCAGGTATTTTACCCAACAATGAACCTTTATGGTTTGCAAGGTTTTCTAAATCTAGGATCTGTCCTCCTTGTAACTTAATATTTTGTAGAATTTTAGTTTTCGCTGAACCTGTTTTACCACTTATTAGAATAATTTTAAGTTTTGAACCTATCCTATTTAAAAAATTAATTACTTCATTTCTATACTTTTTATAACCTCCTTCCAGTTGACAAGTTCTCCAACCAACTTCAGATAAAATTATAGAAAAAGCCTTCGATCTTTGACCACCTCTCCAGCAATAAACTAGTGGTTGCCATGATCCTTGCTGGTTAATAAATTTTTCTTCTATATGTTTGGCAATATTTCTGGCAGTCAATGATGACCCAATTATTTTCGCTTTAAACGTGCTTTCTTTTTTATAAATAGTGCCGACTATAATTCTTTCTTGATCATTTAATACAGGGCAGTTAATTGAACCGATAATATGATCTTCTTCATATTCTAATGGAGACCTAACATCAATAATTGTATCAAAAGTTTTATTTTCCCATTTTTTGATTTTTTTATGTTTAATTTTCATATGTTAATTTATTGTTATTTTATTTTCTATATTATTAACAAAACCTATTTCCGTAAATTTTATGTTGTTTTCTTTCAAAACCTTAAAATGTTTGTATTTTTCTTCTTGAGGAATAATAAAGGCTATACCACCTACTGTTTGTGGATCATATAGTATATTATCAAGTTTTGATTTGTCTCTTTTATAAATTATATCTTTCTGGGCAATATCATAATTACTTTTGAATAATGAAGATTTAATATCCTTATTCAGACATTCATTGACACCTTCAAACAAAGGTATTTTGTTAGGATAAATCGTTAAACCTGTTTTGCTATTATCTCTTTTGATTAAGTTTAGAAGGTGATTTGCAAGGCCAAATCCAGTAATATCTGTCATTGATAATATATTTAAATGATTACTTATTTTACCAAAATTTAAATTACCTTTAATCATTTGCTTGATTACATCTGTTTGGAAATAACTGTCGATTAAATAGTTATTAATACCAGCAAAAATTAATCCTGATCCAATCTTTTCTGTTAATATGAGCAAATCTTTTGTTTTTATTTTCCTTCTGTTTTTCATGATCTTTATTTTTTTTTGCTTTTGGCCTAAAATCGAGAAACCAATAATTGGATCTTTATCTTTTCCAATCATTGTATGGCCTCCAATTAGGGGACAATCAATTGTTTTAAAAATTTCATTTGCTCCTAATAATACTTGTTCTAAATCTCTTGAGTTAATTTCTGTTTTAGATAAAGGTAATTGTAAAATCATCATCGCCGATGTTATTTTTGAATTAACCGATACCATATCACTAATGGAATGGTTTGCCGCAATTTTACCTAATAGAAAAGGGTCAGTTATGATTGAACTTATCATATCTACTGTCTGATATAACTCTGGTTGACCAGGCACGCTGACGGCATCTTCTGAAGTAGACACAATATCCTTTGGTAAAGCTTGTTTTAGAGCATTTAAAGGTACTTTTGCTGCACAGCCTTTACACTGCATGATGTCATTTTTATCAGTAATTTTTTCTTTATGTTTTACAAAAATATTTAAAACATCAGTTTTTAAAGCCTCTAAAGTAAATTTTTTTCTAATTTTAAAATCACTAAATTTTTTTATAAAATTTTGGTCAATATACTTTTTAAGGTAAAAAAAGAATCTAGAATTAAAAGTTAAATTATATTTTGTAGCTATTGCAGATCTTTTGCTTGTTCCAATTAAAGCTAAATAATTTTTATTAAATTTATACTCAACAAGTTTTTTTCCAAGAATAAACTGTTTAATATTGATAGCTAACGGTTTACCTGATCTTACCGCAAAAACTCCAGCTTTTTTAAGATTCTGATTGTTGAAATCAATTACATCTCCTGAGGCAAAAACGTATTTATAATTTGTTTGAAAGGATTTATTTACAAGAATATAGTTGTCTTTGGTTAATAAAATATCTGATTTAGCAAGCCATTTGGGCGTCATTGAATTGGTCGACAATATTGCCTTATCAATTTTGAGCATTGATTTGTCTGATAAAATGATTTGCTTTGGTTTGACTTCTAAAACCCTTTTATACTCAATTATGTCTATTTTAAATTTTTCTAGTGTTTTTAGAGATGTTAATTTGGTTTTTTGAGGAAAAGTACTTAGAAGACCTCGTTTGCCAGTTATTATCGTGATTTTAATGTCTTGGTTAATATTTAAAAATCTTTTTTTGATAGCTAGAGCTAATTCTACTGATCCTGCTCCACCACCAATAAAGGCAATTGATTTAAAATTAGTAATTTTATTTAAAAAATTATTTGCTAATTTTGATATTGGTTTTACTGGAAGACAATATTTAGCTGCCCCTTTTATTTCACGATTATTACTTTGAATACCGGTATTTATAGACAGAACATCAAATTTAATTTTAGGTCTATCTTTAAAATAAATTTCTTTTTCATAAGCTGAAACTCTCTCAACTTCTGCGTGAATAAAACGTACATTTAACTTGAGGCAGAGTCTATATAGGTCTATGTGACTATCTCTCCATGAATATATGCCCTCTATGTATCCAGGAATCATCCCAGAGTAGGGCGTGTCTATTTCATTAGTGATTAAAGTTATTCTGTTGCCATTTATTGGTCTTTTTGAAAGTTTCATTAGAACTGATAAGTGTGAGTGTCCACCACCAATCAAAACTAAATCATTCGTAATTGGTATTTCTTCAATCTGAATCATTTTAAATAATCTTGCTTATGGAGGCCCGAAGCGGAATCGAACCGCTGTTAACGGCTTTGCAGGCCGCTGCATCACCACTCTGCCATCGGGCCTTATATTTGGTGATTACAATTCTATAGCTCTTCGTTACAATAGAAGCAATTAAAAAAGTATACTTATATTTCTAAACATTTGCAGTTATAAAGCCAAGTTGACATAATAATTTAGAATTTACTTTTCAATTTTTTATTAAATGTTATTTAGTTAATTATCCTATTAGTAGTGGAGTTTTAATGTTATTTTTAAAAAAGATAAAAATTTTAAGTATTTATTTTGTTACATATTTTTTAATTAATTTTTTTAGTTTTTCAAATGTTTTTGCTTCTGATTTTACCTTAGATATTTCGGTTAATGAAGCCCTTAAAAATAGTCTTGATTTAAAGTCACAAACATACAAATTAGAAGCTACTAAATATTCTCTTGAAGAAGCATATTCTTCAAAAGATTGGTCTAGCTCATTAACTTCAACATATAATTCATCAAACAAACAGAGTGATGGAGTTGGTTCTTATATAAATGACGATTCAATAACCTCAACTATTTCTCTTAGTAAAAAAATATTTGATGGAGGGGAATCATTTGAAAAATATAGGATAGCTAAAGATAATATCAGATTAAATGAACTAAAATTAATTAAAGTTGAACAAGAAGTAATTCTAGAAGCTATAAAAGCATATTTAGATGTATATACAAATCAATCAGTCGTTAGATTAAGAAAACGAAGTTTAATAAGGTTTAAAGAAAATGTAACAGCAACTAAATTAAAACTTCAAGCTGGTACAGTAACACCAACTGTTGTTGCTGAGTCTGAAGCCAAATTAGCCAATGCAAATTATGAGCTCATTTTGGCTAAGGGAAATCTCAATAAATCAATTTCAAAATTTAAAAGTGTTACTGGCTTTAAGTCTATTCCAAACAACTTGAAGTTGCCAACTGTTAAATTTACAATTCCTAAAACTGAAGAAAAAATTATAAATATATCTTCGCAAAAAAATATAAACATTTTAATTGCTAAATTGGAAAAAGATTTAGCTAATAAAAACGTTGAATTGAAAAGATCTGAAAACAGACCGATTTTTAAATTTGATCTTTTTGCCAAGGATAGTCAATCCTCATTAAACAATTCTACAAGTGATTATCAGAGTTATGGTGCAAATCTTACATTTACGTCGCCTCTTTTTTACAATGAATCTTCAAAAAACACTATTAGAAGGCTAGATAAATTAGCTACTGCATCATCTGTGGATTTATCAGAAGAATATAGACAAGTAAAATTAAATGCCATCTCATCTTTTCAAAATTATCAGAGCGCAGTAGCAAAAACTCTAGCATTAAAAAGTGAAAAACAATCTTCTTTATTAGCCTTACAAGGCATCCAAAAAGAAGCTGAATTTGGAATAAGAACTGTATTGGATGTTTTAGAAGCGGAAGTAGATTATTTAAATGGATCTACAAACCTAATTACCAGTGAGGCTGATGAAGTTTATGATCTCTTTTACCTAAGATCAATTATGGGTAATCTTTCACTAGGAGATTTTGGTGATCAAAAGAAAATTAATTTCAATCTTAAAAATAAAGAATTAAATTTTGAAATATTTGATCGTAAAACTTTCAATTAAAAATAGGCTTACCTAAAGATGATGGACAAAAGATTTGACGCTAAGTCTATAGAATTAAAATGGTATAAAAAATGGTTAAAAAGTGGTGCTTTTGCGTCAAACAGTTCTTCTTCAAAAAAACCCTACGTTATTATGATGCCTCCACCAAATGTCACTGGATCTTTGCATATAGGTCATGCTTTAACGTTTACGATTCAAGATATTTTAATTAGATTCCATCGAATGCAAGGTTTTGATGTGCTTTGGCAACCAGGAACTGATCATGCAGGTATTGCAACACAAATGGTTGTAGAAAGAGAATTGGCTAAATCTAAAAT
>Ga0209631_10007896_pt1 | contig 10505 bp, 5 predicted proteins | sample COG_08_FD_184752 | JGI IMG/M metagenome (GOLD analysis project Ga0209631, IMG submission 184752) | Pelagic Microbial community sample from North Sea - COGITO 998_met_08 (SPAdes) (version 2) | ecosystem: Environmental > Aquatic > Marine > Neritic zone/Coastal water | place: Helgoland, sampling...
AATCAAAGAGTTTTAAATAGATCAAGGTTTGATCTAGCTATTGATGCTGGTATTAATCCTGCAACTGGTGAAATTGATTGTAAATGGAATTATGATCCTGACTATACAGCTGGTGACTTCAGTCTACTAGAGGTTGCTGGATGGCCTGGTTCAATTTTTGGAGCAAAAGGTGATTGTGCTCCATTAAATCCATTCGGTGCCAACATGGCTTCGCCTGAAGCCATTGATTACCTAATGGCTCAATACTTTGATAGAGTGAAAATGAGTCAAGAAATTTCTTACTTTGAGATAAGTGGTGCTATTGCAGAACTTCCTGCTGGTGAGGTTCAGGCCTTATTTGGAATCGAAAGCAGAACTGAAAAAGCTGAATATAACTCTGGCTTTGCTGCTGGCACAAGAATCGCGTATGAACCAGGAAATGGTGGCGATGGTACTCAAGGTGGACAGTTTGATTCTGACGATGTTTATATGGAAGCATATGTTCCACTTGTATCTGAAGATATGGACATACCATTCGTTCAAAATCTTGATTTAACATTATCTTACAGAGAGATTGATCACTCTTTAGCTGGTTCAGATTCAACCGAAGGATACGGGATAACATGGAATATTATTGATGATTTAACTTTTAGAGCTAAGTCACAATCTACAGTTAGAGCTCCTAATGTTGGAGAACTATTTAAACCAGTGCTTCAGGGCAGTTCTTTTACATCAGATCCTTGTGATGCTAACAATCTAATCTCAGGACCTAATCCTTCAGTTAGACAGGCTAACTGTGCTGCAGAGGGTTTAGATCCTAACTTCTCATCTCAAGCAGGAAATGCTTCAGTAAGAGGTACTTCTGGTGGTAATATCAATCTTTTCAACGAAGAAGCAGATACTACTTCATACGGAATTGTCTATTCACCATCTTTTCATGAGATTGTTGATGGACTTCAAATTGCTGTAGATTTCATTGAGTTTGATATTCAAAATGCAATCACAACATTTACCCTAACTCAGGTTATGGAAGCATGTTATGACTCAACAAGCTATCCAAACAATCAGTTTTGTGATGCTTTTAACAGACTTCCTAGTGGTCAGCTACCTAAAACTGGTGCTTACAACGTAGGTGTTGTTAATGCTGCGTATTATCTTTTTGATACTTACATCTATGAAGTTTCATACGATAAAAACCTAACTGACCTTCTTGGTTATGTTGGAATTGATGTAGGTTATGACTTAGGTGAATTTGGTGTTAGCCATATTTGGTACCGAAAAGACAAAGATATCTTCTCAGCTACAGGATTTGATGAAGATGATGAGTTAGGTGGATTTGGTAACCCAAGAAACCGAGCTACTACCAGATTTAATTGGGAGTATGGAAAAGTTTACTCATACCTTGATTTATTTTACAGAGGTGGCGGTATGTTAGATGATGACTGGGATTCAGTCGAGCAACCATCAAGATATCTTGATAGAGCTGGTAACAATATGAAAAACCATGTTGATGGTTATTACACAGCTTCAGGTGGTATTGTTTACTCTTACAATGACAATATTAAGTTAAATCTAAGAATTACTAACCTATTTGATAGAAGTCCTGAGAATGATAGTGAGCTTGCTGCTTATCCATCAGCTTTCCCTGGACAAACCATTTCAGGTGGATTTCAAATTAACTTCTAATTCTTAAGAAGTATTTAAATAAAGAGGGCTTTTTTAGCCCTCTTTTTTTCTCTAAAATAAAGGGGCAATTATGAAAAAATCAGAATTTACATCATTATTAACATTTCTTCTGTTAATCAATTTATCTAATCATATTAATTCAGCTCCAGTGATTATTCAGCCTGGATTACCAGGAGAAGCCTCTAAAGTTATTGATGCTGATATAGCTATAAAAATTGCTGATACCTCTCACACGCTTGATGATGTGATGTTTATGCAACAAATGATTCCTCATCACAAACAAGCTCTTGTGTTATCAAAACTCGCGCCGGAGAGAACAAATTCTGAGACAATTCTTGAGCTTGCAAAAAAAATAGAAACATCCCAAGAAGATGAAATTTCATTTATGCAATCTTGGCTTGAAGACAGAGATGAGAGCCATCAGCATTCAATAACACATAACCATATGCAAATGATGGGCATGGCAACTCCAGACCAGATTAATGAATTATCTAATTCAGAAAGTGTAAATTTTGATGAGCTATTTCTGCGCTTAATGATCGCTCATCATGAAGGCGCCATTAAAATGGTAGATCATTTGAATGATCAGCCAGGTTCAGCTTATGATGAGGTTCTTAATGAGTTTGTATCTGATCTAGACAACGATCAATCTGTTGAAATTGAAAGAATGAATGTTTTATTAACGAATCTATCTGATGATCCGCGAGTTAATTTATCAGCAGGCTTATTTCATGCAGACGAAGCTATAAAAAACTTAGAAAAACTTATTTCTCTTAAAAAACCTGATGGCTTCTATGACCCCAATAAACTGGTTGAAGAAGGTGCTGAAAAAACCGCAGATGAGGATGAAGAAATTAAAACAATAGAAGATAAAGCAAGCAATTCTAGGTACCCAATGCTTAGTTTTTCTAACACTGACATGGCCTTTAGCCAAGATTTATTGGTCACAGGAAGTTATCATGGCTTCAACATCTATTCCTTATTAAATAATGGAATACCTGAGTTGCTTTCTTCTGTGATATGTCCTGGAGGTCAAGGCGATGTGTCCATTGTTGAGCATTTGCTAATCATGTCTGTTGAGCAAACTAGAGGCAGAATTGATTGCGGTCGTCAAGGCGCTGGCTCTGAGCCATCGCCTGATCGTTTTAGAGGCATAAGAATTTTTGATATTTCTAATCCTCAAAACCCCAGACAAGTAGGGATTGTTCAAACTTGCCGTGGGTCACATACTCACTCTGTTGTAAATGCTAGAACAAAAGAAGGCAATATTATTGTTTACAATTCTGGAACTTCTTCGGTTAGGGATCAAGAGGAATTAGAAACATGTTTCGAGGCTATTCCCGGCGATAATCGAACAGCTTTATTTAGAATTGATGTTATTGAAATACCTATTGATAATCCTTCTGATTCTCGTATTGTAAAAAGCCCAGCTGTATTTGCTGACGAAGAAACAGGCGTATTAGCGGGTTTATGGCGAGGCGGTGATCATGGTGATGAAACCCAGCGAACCTCACGCACAGATCAATGTCATGATATTACGGTGTATCCATCTGCACAAATAGCTGCTGGCGCTTGTTCAGGTAACGGTATTCTTTTTGATATTAGTGATCCATACAACCCAACAAGGATGGATGTTGTATCTGATAGTGGTTTTGCTTACTGGCATTCAGCAACTTTTAATAATGATGCTACAAAAGTTATTTTCACAGATGAATGGGGTGGTGGTGGTAGACCACGATGCAGAGCCTGGGATCCCTTAGATTGGGGAGCAAATGCTATTTATGACATAGTCGATGGTAAGCTAATCTTTAAATCTTATTACAAGATGAGCGCACCTCAACAAGAAACTGAAAACTGTGTTGCTCACAACGGATCCATCGTCCCCATACCAAACAAAGATATAATGGTCCAAGCTTGGTATCAAGGCGGTCTCTCTGTTCTTGACTTCACTGATTCAGAAAACCCAATTGAAATTGCTTACTTTGATAGAGGCCCAATTTCAGATGAAAAATTAGTTACAGGTGGTTATTGGTCAGCATATTTTTATGAAGGCAATATTTATGCAACTGAAATTGCTAGAGGCTTAGATGTATTTCAGTTAACCCCAAGTAATTTTTTAACAAATGACGAGATTACTGCTGCAACTTATGCCTTCCCAGAAATTGGTCCTTCAAGACTCTTTAATCCACAACAACAGATTCCCATGACCTGGAGAGAACAATGAAATTATTAATTAAAGCTAAAAACTTTTTATTTATTCTTATCTCGATAATTTTAGTCAGCAGCTGTGAAAAACCATCCTTAACTGCACAAGAATTTTTTGACTATACAAATTACTCACTTTCTGGAAGTCATTACGGTTTTAATCTTTCGGATGAAAAATTTCTTGTTAATCATAATCAGTCTGGCATTTCTAATGCTTATGAGTTTGATACTCAAACTTCAGAGTTTATTTCAATTACTACCTCTGATACAAAAAGTTTTTATGGTTTATCTTATTTTCCCTCTGATGATAGAGTGATTCTTCAGGCAGATAATCAGGGTGATGAGCTTAATCATATTTTTGTAAAAGATGGAGGCGAAATAATTGATCTCACGGATTATGAGAATACAAGAGCTAAATTTTTGGGTTTCAGTGTTGATGGTTCAAGTTTTTATATAGCTTCAAATCAAAGAGACGCCAGAACTTTGGATATATATAAATATTCTGCAAATGATTATTCTAAATCGATGCTATACCAAAATAATGCGGCTTATGAAGTTACAGCAAAAAGTGATGGTGACAGGTACTTTGTCCTGACTAACTCAGTTAACAATTATTCAACTCAAATTGTTTTGTATGATCAGATCACTGATTCTGAGTTGAATATTACTAATAACAAAGTTGAGAATAGTTTTTTGAGCTTTATGGGTAATACTTTGTTATATAGCTCAAATTATGATGATAATTTTAATCAATTATGGTCGATAGATTTAACTACCAACGAGCAAAAAAAGGTTTATAGCGCACCCTGGGATATCGTTGGTGCAAATTTTTATGAGAATACTAATACTCTTCATGTCTTTATTAACGAAGATGCTAGTACTAAATTAGTTTTTTTATCTGCTGAAGATTACTCTGAATTATCAAATGAGATCTTGCCCTCTGATGGATTAAAAGGCTTCAGTTTATCCAGATCAGAAGATAGCTATGCATTTGTTTTTGGATCAGATACTTCTCCTGGCGATTTATATTTTTCTAATACAAATTTTGATGAATCATCCTTAGTAGCTCGCTCTTTTGAAACTTTAGATGAGGTCAGTATGGTTTCCTCTGAGGTCATAAGATTTAAAAGTTTTGATGGTTTAGAAATACCATCTATTCTTTATAAACCTCAAGGAGCCTCAGCATCAAATCCTGCTCCAGTGATGGTATACGTTCATGGAGGGCCTGGAGGTCAAACGCGTAAAGGTTTTAATTCTCAGATTCAGTATATGCTTCATCATGGCTATGGAATCTTAGGTGTAAATAATCGAGGTTCATCAGGCTATGGTGCAGAGTTCTATCATCTAGATGATAAACGTCATGGCCAAGAAGATCTTCAAGATATTATTGCTTCAAAGGAATATTTACAGTCATTACCATGGGTTGATGACAATAAAATTGGAGTGATGGGAGGATCCTATGGAGGGTTTATGACTCTTGCTGCTTTAACTTTTTATCCAGATGTTTTTAATGTAGGAATAGATATATTTGGAGTCTCTAATTGGGTTAGAACTTTAAAAAGCATCCCACCATGGTGGGAGAGTTTCAAAGTTGCGCTCTATGATGAAATGGGAGACCCTGCAACGGATGAAGAGCGCCATAGAAAAATTTCACCATTATTTCATGCGCAAAATATTACTAAACCCATGCTAGTTATACAGGGTTCAAATGATCCGAGGGTTTTGCAAATTGAAAGTGATGAAATTGTAAATCAAGTTAGGGCAAATGATGTGTATGTTGATTATTTAGTATTTCCTGACGAGGGTCATGGCTTTAGAAAAAAAGTTAATAGAGTCAAATCTGCAAATTCAATAGTAGATTTTCTTGATGAGTGCCTAAAGAAAAACATATGTAGTTAGTTTATTAAAGATACTATTTTTCTTCTTGCCTAAAGTATAATTAGCGCATGAAAATTAAATATCTATCTTACTTTTTTTTACTAAATTTTATACTTGCTTGTTCTCCTTCTATATCACCGGTGGATGATGGGCTAGAAAAGCAAATCCTGCATTTTGGGAACGGAACTGAGCCCCAAGGATTAGATCCTCATATAGTTACTGGAGTTCCTGAACATCATCTACTAATCTCTTTATGTGAAGGTCTGACTATTGCAAATCCTAGGGGAGGGAAAAACCTACCAGGTGTCGCTGAGTCCTGGCAGATAAGTGATGATGGAAAAACTTATACATTTTTTTTAAATAAGTCAGCTAAATGGTCTAACGGCGATTTGCTTGTTGCTGAAGATTTTGTTTGGTCTTGGGAAAGAATTTTAACCCCATCCCTTGGTTCGCAATATCCAGATATGCTTTATTATTTAGAGGGGGCATCTGATTTTCATCAAGGTAAAACCACAGACTTTACTTCAGTAGGAGTAAAAGCATTAAATGATCACGTGCTTGAAGTTAAATTAAAGAATCCCACACCTTTTTTTATTAAGTTATTAAGTCACTACAGCACTTATCCAGTTCATAAAAAAACAGTTTTAGAGCATGGCACAATTGATGACAGAAATGGACAGTGGACTCGTCCTGGAAATTTTGTCTGTAATGGTCCCATGAACCTAAAAACATGGGAGCTCAATAAAGAAATTATTGTTGAAAAAAACCCCCTCTACTGGGATGCTCAAAATGTAAAATTAAATCAGATAATCTACTATCCAGTCACCAATGAATCAACCGAAGATAGAATGTTTCGTGCCGGTCAATTACATGTTACGAATGTGGTACCGTTAGAAAAATGTCCTGTCTATATTGAAAACAAGAATCCTAATCTTAGAATTGAGCCCTATATGGGTACGTATTTTTACAGAGTTAATACATTGCATCCTATTCTAAAAGATAAAAAAATAAGACAGGCTTTGGCATTTGCTATTAATAGAAAACAGATAGTAGAAAAAGTATCTAAATGCGGTCAGCAAGCTGCCTATTCATTTACACCTCCTGGATCTGCAGGCTATGAGCCAGATACTGAGGTGCCTTTCAACCCTGAGCTAGCAAAATCACTTTTGGCTGAAGCGGGGTATGAGGACGGCAAAAATTTTCCATTACTTGAAATTCTTTTTAATACTCAAGAGGGGCATAGAAAGATTGCACTAGCTATTCAACAGATGTGGCAAGAAAACTTAGGCATATCTGTGCAACTAGTTAACCAAGATTGGAAGGTATATTTAGCTAGAGAGATGACTGGTGACTTTCAGATTTCTAGGGCTGGTTGGATTGGAGATTACGAGGATCCAAATACTTTTCTAGACACTCTTAGGCCTAATCGAGGCAATAACAAGACAGGGTGGGAGAATAAAGAGTATGACCGTTTGGTTGAACTAGCTAATAAAACAAATGATCAGGAAAAAAGATACGAATACCTGAATGAAGCTGAAAAAATACTTATAGATGAGATGCCAATCATTCCTATTTATACCTATGTTAGACAATATCAGCTTTCTAATGACGTAAAGGGTTGGTATCCAAACTTATTAGACACCCATCATCCTAAGTTTATTTATTTAGAAAGATAACCTCTCGATGCTTCAAGTAATCCTCAAAAGAATTGCTATAGCAATACCAGTCATATTGGTGGTGGCTTCTGTTACCTTTTTTCTTGTAAGGATGGCTCCCGGCGGGCCTTTTGATGCTGAGAAAGTTGTTCCTCCTCAGGTAATGAAGAATCTTAATGCTGTATACAATCTTGATGCACCATTAATTATTCAATATCGAGATTATATGGTTAATTTAATACAAGGAGATTTTGGTCCTTCTTTTAGATACCCAGGAAGATCGGTTACTGAAATGATTTACACAGGTTTACCAGTAACTTTTGAATTAGCTTTTTATGCAATTATGGTTGCCATGATCATAGGAATTTTGGCTGGAGTTATTGCAGCCGTAAAACGGAACACTATCTTAGATTATATTCCCATGACCATTGCAATGATTGGTATATGTATGCCAACGTTTTTGTTAGGGCCTTTATTAGTTTTATTTTTTGGAATTCATCTTGAACTTTTGCCTGTGTCTGGCTGGGACTCACTTGCAGGAGATAAAATTTTACCTTCCATTACTCTTGGTGCTGCCTATGCAGCCTATATTGCAAGGTTAAGCAGAGGAGGGATGCTTGAAACTCTGAGTCAAGATTATGTTAGAACAGCAAGAGCAAAAGGATTGCCAGAGTACAAAGTTATAATAAATCATGCCCTTCAAGGAGGATTGGTGCCAGTGGTTTCGTTTTTGGGTCCTGCTACCGCTGGTCTGATTGGTGGTTCCTTTGTTGTAGAAACAATCTTTCAAATCCCTGGTCTTGGAAGATTTTATGTAGAAGCTGCATTCAATAGAGACTACACCATGATTTTAGGCACAACTATTTTCTTTTCTACTTTGATTATATTCTTCAATCTTTTATCTGATATAGCAGTCTTATTGATGAATCCTAGAGCTCGGAGTGAAGCATGAATCAGCAAAGCTCTCTTTGGTCTGATGCGTGGAGAAGATTGCTTGCAAATAAAGCAGCAGTAACTGGCGGGCTTATTTTATTGTTTTTAATAGTATTGGCTGTTTTTGCTCCATGGATTGCACCGCATTCATATTCATATCAAAACCTTGAATTAGGTGCGCAACCACCCTCTAGCGAATTTTTGCTAGGCACCGACACACTCGGAAGAGATTTGTTCAGTAGAATTTTGTATGGCGCCAGAGTCTCTTTGTTGGTTGGCTTTGTTGCAACGGGGGTTGCTTTGGTCATTGGTGTAAGTTGGGGAATTATTGCAGGCTATTTTGGTGGAAAAATAGATTCTGTGATGATGAGGATTGTTGATGTGCTTTATGGACTGCCATTCATTATTTTTATTATTTTATTGATGGTAATTTTTGGTAGAAATATTTGGTTGTTATTTGCAGCTATTGGGGCTGTTGAATGGCTCACAATGGCAAGAATTGTTAGAGGTCAGGTTTTATCGATTAAAAATCAAGAATATGTGTTAGCCGCTCAAGCTATGGGGGTAACTAATATGCAAATGTTTAGAAAACATATCTTTCCAAATATTCTTGGGCCGATAGCTGTTTATGCAACATTAACCATTCCACAAGTTATGTTACTAGAGGCATTTTTAAGTTTTCTTGGTCTAGGCATCCAGCCTCCAATGAGTAGCTGGGGAACATTGATAAGATACGGTGTAGAGTCAATGGAGGAATATTCTTGGTTATTAATATATCCTGGATTAACTTTCACCATTACATTATTTGCCTTAAATTTCTTCGGCGATGGTTTAAGAGATGCCCTAGATCCTAAGATATCATCAGATTAGAAAGCTTTAATAATTATTTTTAAAACTTGCCCAGGTTTTATTTCGTTATTAGATAATTGATTAATAAATTTGATATCGGAGATCTCAATATTAAATAGATCTGCTATGCGATAAAGACTGTCGCCCTGTTTAACGCTATATAGAATAGTCCTTTTTTTTGAATTAATTGTTCTATAAATATTTTTATTTCCTATATTAAGCTCTTTGCCAATAGTTAAAGGGGAACTCATTTTTAAGCCATTATTTTTTGCTATTTCTGTTGGAGATATTTTGTACTTTAATCCTAGGTTCCATAATGTATCTCCTTCACTAATAATATGAGCTTGATAGGGGATGAACGTTTGATTTTGGTCATTGCTAAGTGGAATTAATAACTCTTGATTTAGGCTTAAGACATTAGATACGAGATAATTAACTTTTTTCAGCACATTAACCTCAGTATCATATTCTTCAGCTATCTTCCAAAGACTGTCACCTCTAGCAACTTTATGTGTTACCCAATTAATTTGATTTGTTTGAATAAATGTATCTTTTTTTGCGTCAAGTATTTCTTCTAATTCTATAGGAATGTTAAAAATGGTTTTATCTCCAGGGGGAGAAGCCCATTTTGTATATCCAGCATTTAATTGATAAACAAATTCTGGTTTTAATCCTGCAAACTCACTAAAGGCAAGTATTTCAACTTGGCCATCTAACTCTATGCTGCCTAAAACTTGCTTGTTAGAAAAATTAGGTAAGTCAATCCCATATTTTTCAGCATTCAATACTAACTCTAGTATGGCTTTAAATTTTGGAACATATTCCTGAGTTTGTTTTGGCAATATAAGATTTTCGTAATTGGTCGATCTATTTGCTTTTCTATTGAGTTTGATTTTTTTCTCAAGAAGGGTTGGACCTCCATTATATGCAGCCAGGGTGTATGTAATTTCTTTATTAAATCTATTATGAAGATAGGCTAGATATCTCACAGCGGCTTTTGATGATATTAAAGGATCATGCCTTTGCTCGTACCACCATGTATCTTTAAGCCCATATATTCTTGCAGTGGCAGGCATAAACTGCCATATTCCCATTGCGCCTGATGCTGAGATTGAAAATGGATCATAGTTGCTTTCTATGTAAGGAAGGAGAGCTAATTCTGATGGCAGTCCGTATCTGTCTAGCTCCTCAAGTACAAAATAAATAAAGTATCTACCTTTTTCAAGCAGCTTGTTAAGTTGAACAGGATTGGCAAGGTATGTATTAATGTACTTCAGCGTTTTCTCATCGAGCTTCGTTTGATGATCTGGAGTAGAAGCC
>Ga0209631_10007906_pt1 | contig 10494 bp, 12 predicted proteins | sample COG_08_FD_184752 | JGI IMG/M metagenome (GOLD analysis project Ga0209631, IMG submission 184752) | Pelagic Microbial community sample from North Sea - COGITO 998_met_08 (SPAdes) (version 2) | ecosystem: Environmental > Aquatic > Marine > Neritic zone/Coastal water | place: Helgoland, sampling...
CGCGTGTGTGATCGCGTTGTCGCAAGGGTGCCCCCAGCTCTCCTCTCTGAATCTCGAGAACTGCGAACAGATCACGGACGCGGGTGTGATCGCGTTGTCGCAAGGGTGCCCCCAGCTCTCCTCTCTGAAGCTCTATGACTGCGATAAGATCACGGACGCGGGTGTGATCGCGTTGTCGCAAGGGTGCCGCCAGCTCTCCTCTCTGAATCTCAGTTCGTGCGATAAGATCACGGACGCGGGTGTGATCGCCTTGGCGCGATGCCTCCAGCTCTCTGAGTTGAATATACGAGACTGCTTTCGGGTTACAAAAGTGTCTGTGATTGCGCTGGTGCAAAAATGCCTCGAGCTCTCCAAAATCACCCTCCCGCCAAAACGTGATTTGTTTTATATTAGAAAGCAAGGCTTCCAAGCAACGATCAGCCAGTTTCAAATTAAGCAGCTGAGAAGCGAATTGGGCGATTCCGGCGATTCCGGCGGCTCTAGCAAATCGAGCGGCGGATCGAGCGGCGCTTCCGGCGGATCAAGCGGCGGATCAAGCGGCGGAGCGGCGAGCCAGTTGGCCAACCCGTCGGCGCCGCCGCGGCGAATGCGCCTTTCCTACCGCGCTCGGTTTTGAGCTACTATATATGTGTGGCGACAACGCCACCACGCAAACATATTCGCCGACCAATGTCTGCCGGGGGCGAAAAAAAACCGAAAACAGAGCCGGAGCACGACACCAACCGAATTTCCCGGCAGCCCGATGAGACGGAAAGCCAAGTCGGCGAGTTTTTTGCGCCCAGAGACGTGAACGCGTGGCGCAGAACGTCCGCACAATCCCAACACTTCAAACGCACGCAGGAAACGCTGGCGATGGGAGAGCCCCATGTGTCTATCCAGCGAAACTTCGAATTACTCGAGCACTACAATCTCTTCGCGGTCAAACGAGTCGAGGCGGCAAGCTCCAGCATGTCATCAGAGCTTTTAGAAACAATCTGCAAAGGAACCAAAGGAAATTTGATGTCTTTGGATTTGACGTCGTCTCGGGACGACATGAAAAAGATGCGGCACGATAGTACAAGTTGGATCACGAACGAATTGCTGCGAAGCATCGCAACACTTTGCCCAAAACTCAAAACGCTTTTAATTGGACAGAGCTGCGATAAGATTACGGACGCGGGTGTGATCGCGTTGGCGAAAGGGTGTCGCCAGCTCTCCTCTCTGAATCTCAGTCAAACTTGCGTCCGTGATCTGTACCGCCGCATCAGGTTCACGGACGCGGGTGTGCTTGCGTTGTCGCGAAACTGTCCCCAGCTTTCCATTCTGAATCTCTCACGCTGCACAGGGATCACGGACGCGGGCGTGATCGCGCTGGCGCAAGGGTGCCGCCAGCTCTCCTCTCTGAATCTGAAATGGTGCAATAAGATCACGGCCGCGGGTGTGATCGCCTTGGCGCGATGCCCCCAGCTCTCCTCTCTGGATCTCGAATACTGCGATCAGATCACGGACGCGTGTGTGATCGCGCTGGTACAAGGGTGCCCCCAACTCTCCTCGTTACATCTAGGGTTAATTGGCGGTGTTAGGGTTAGGGTTAGTTGGGGTTCCGGCGGTTCGAGCAAATCGAGCCGCGGGTCGAGCGGCGGCGGCGGTTCCGGCGGGGCGGCCAGCCAGGTGGCCGGCCGTCTGGCGCCGGCGCGCCGAATGCGCCTTTCCTACCGCGCTCGGTTCTGAGCCACTATATATGCGTGGCGCCGCAATGAAATGCTGTGCTTGCCCGAGCGATGCCTACGTTCTTTGCGGGCAACATTCTGCCTCCGGAGAGCGAGCGCACCAGCCTTGACCACACGTTCCGCTTCAGCCAGAAGGACGCCGAGGATCTGCAGCTTGTGGGCAAACCCATTCGATTGGAGCACAGCGAGCATTTAACGTGCGGCACGATCGTCAAGCAAATGAAGGACAGACGTGGTCGCGTGTACGTGGTCGGCAAGATTGAGGACGATGCGGTGGACGCGCCCAAACGGGCCGTGCGGATGTTTGCCGACAAGGCGCTGGGAGGTTTGTACACCTCCCTGTCGCTGCAGCACGTGCACGAAGAGGACATGGACGGCTCTAACGCCAAGAAGACGGCCGTGGAGGTAAGTCTGGTCAACGAACCCAGGCGCAAAAACTGTAACATCAACTGCGTGCGGCGGCACCACGCCGCGTCGGCCAAAATGGGTGCCGAGGCGGACGACAAAGTCGGAGTCTTATCAGAAAATCAGGAGTATATAGGTGGAGCCTCTGGCGCTATCGACCCTGACGCTCATCTTCCTTCCATCTCAAGCACACCCGATACCATGGCCGAACAACAGACTGAAACTCTCGTCGCGACGCCCGTCGGGGGCACTACTGGGCAGGAGGCGCCACCTGCCGCCACCCCTACCACCCCTCCCGCCGCCAACAGCGCGCCCGACCCGAACGCCACGTCGGCTAAGAGGGAGGGGGACGTGGTCATGGAAGACGTGATCCACACGATCGTGGCCCAGGAGTCGGAGCTGGACAAGCTCAAGGCGCAGCTGGCCAAGGTGGAGGGGGAGCGGGCTAAGTTTGCGGCCGCTGACGAGGAGCGCAACGCGGCGGCAAAGCAGGCAACAGAGAAGAAGCGCAAAGCCGACACGGACCGCGCCACCGCGCTGTTTGAAACCGTCTCGTCGCTGTGGGACGAGCAGGTGACCGACGATTTGTGGTCCGACGAGGCGTCGCGCAGCGAGCAGAAAAACAGGATGCGTGAATTGATTAAGAACGAGCCTTCGCTAAGTAAAGATCTTTTCAAGATCGTCCATTGCGCGAGCGCGCGCTACGCCGAGGTGCTCAACGGCGACGCGGAGCGCCAGCGAGATCTCACGAGCAAACTGGGCCACGTCATGAAGAAGCGCAAGACGGTGCACGCCGCGTCGGCCCGGGATACCCCGACCGAGTCGGCCGCCAAGCCCGCCGCCCTGGCGCGCGGCACCCCGTCTAAGAAATCGCTCATGGACATCATGAGCGGCTACGGCGGTGCCAGCGGCACGGCCACCTCAATCATGCAGAAGTTGTACAAGAGTCAGATGGAACGCAGCCAAAACATCTTTTGAGTTGAAGAATGAATAATCAATAATATAAAATTATACATTATACAATTTTAAGACAAACATAGGTTACAGAGGTTCAAAACATTTCTTTTTCCATCTTGTGTACTAGTCGTCTTTTACAACCCATTCATTCATTCGTCACTTGCACCTTCGCTGTCTTCGCTGTCTTCGCTGTCTTTGCTGTCTTCGCTGTCTTCGCTGTCGGGCAGCGCCTCGTTTTGTGCGTAGTGCGCCTCGGAGCCGTCCTCGAACGCCAGCATAACCATCGTTCGCGGTAGAAGCTCAAACCAGTCCACCGCATTCTGCCACGGATTTTCGCTCGCGCCCGCTGCCGATGCTTGATTCATACCACTCGTACTAAAGCCAAGACAAAACGTTTCATTCCGCTCGCTGCTGCGAAAACTTTCCTTGCGCAAACCCATGTCTATTCTGAACCGAGTCATGTTGGGCATCGTTTCGTCGTCCACGGTGTTGCACTCCGCATCGTCCGCCTGCAGCGTCACTTTGTTTGCCGGTTCGTCCATTTCGTAGGCAAACGGCTTGCCGCTCTGTGTGGACAGCACAAACTTTTTCGGCGCTCCGGTGCCGTCTACCACCGTGCCGACGACCCGCACCACACGCTGTGCGGGCACGCTGCGCAGAGCGCGACTGGGTCGGCAGTTCATGGTGAGGAACGGCATCCTGTTGAACGGCGCGATGTTCCTCTCCGGATTGCTTTCCTCCATGAGACGGAACGTGTCGGTGAGCAGACCCACGTTGTCTTTCAGCGACGTGTAAACGTTCTGGAACATCTCTTCCACCCAACCCTCGCGCATGCCGAGCTGCACCAGCGCCGGTTTGCGCCGCCGCGCCGCCGCCAATAATTTCTTAAAGCTGTAAAATATTTCGCCGGACATTTCGTGTTCGGAGCTTGCCGAAGAACCATCTAAGCTCATCATGTAAAGGCTGTAGTGCACGTGCTTGAAGTCGGACAATTCCCACTCGTCAAAGCCTTTGCTCTCGTCGTATTTGTCGTCCGTTTGCACTAGGACCATGAACGTGTTGTACTGGTAGCTGTACGGCTGCGAGAAACCCAAAGCCCACCCGCCGTGCTCGTCCATCCTGAGCCACCCAGTGTCCACTGTGGCCATTCCGAGCGTTTCGTAGTTGCCTGCGTACTTCATAGTTTCCATTTTCAAATTGAAGTCTTCGTAGGGGTGCCTGCATACGGGGCAAGTGGTGTCGGCGTAGGTTTGCTGCGCCCACTCGCGCCAGCATGTGTAGTGGCACTGGTGGCGCGCGTCCCCCTCACAGAAGACGACTTGCTTGGCGTCGCGCTGATTCTTGTACACGGGCTCTTGGCAGATGGGGCACATGGGCACGCGCCCCAGATTGCGAATGCGCTGCAGCGCCCGGTCTTTACTGTGCTCTTTTCGCCACGCGCGCATGACGTCGGCGCGCGCTGTTCCCGCTGGCATAGCGTTGATGTCGGCATTGTACGAATATTTTCGCGGCATGAGCGCTGCCGTCCCTGCGTTGTCCGCACTTACGATTCAACTTGCTTTATAGTTTGTTTTTCTTCAGGGCCGCCTGCGCCGCCTCGGTGCCTCTGCGCAGCAGCGCATCGGCGGTGTCCCTGCGCGGCACTCGGAACGTTGTGCGCGGCGCGCGCCTCGGATTTAAGTCTACGGGCGACACCACGCGCATGGAACCCCAGGGCATTTCGAAATTCCGCTGCTCGCCGCTGCGAATTAGGTGCAGCACTCTTTCCGTCTCCTCCGCCTTCGCTTTTGGCGGGACGAGCAGCACCTTGACAAGCTGACGCAGATCTCGCTGCAGGTTGAGCCATACGAGGCTCGTACAAACGTCCAGCATGGCTTGCGTGACATTGGGTTGGTGGCGCGGTTGTGGGGCGGTGCGCAGCCCATCGGACACAAGCAAGTCCACGTGAACGCGCGATTTCCCCTGGTGTCGCTTTACAAACGCAAAAATTTCTTTGATGGGCAAGGTATGTGCGACGCCTCCGTCGCGGCACAGGTGGCCCTGAAAGCGTATACCGGGTACAACCACGGGCACGGCGCAGCTCGCGGCGATCGCCTGCGAGATGTCGCGCCCGGAGTGCCACTGCGAGTCTATTGTGCGGTACCGCTGGCGCGTCTGGTCGAATATGCCAACAAGAAGCCTGCGGCCACTGGCTCTGAAGCGATCGTTGTTAAACTCGCGTCGAACGAACTTGCCGTTGCCCTTGAACACGGACGGCTTGTGGAACATGACAGCAAACAGCGCCGACGCGAACGCCCCCAGTGGGATCCACGGACGGAACGGCGAGGCGCTCGCGCTCTCCGTAAATTTTCTTCTCGCGCGCGTGAGATCGCGCTCGAACGCCACCGCGTCGTTAAACGGGATCATCGAAATAAGCGCACACAACAGCGCGCCCGCGCTGATGCCGGCCAGCACTTCCCAGTCCTTTCCCGTGACCACGCGCAACTCGTGCACTGCTGCCAACAGCTCAATGAACTTGTTCCCGCCCGACCCGATGGCCAGCATCCTGGGGCCCGGGCTTCGGGTCGGTTGGTCCGGTTGGGCGCGCTTAGGGGGGTCAACACGATCGGCGGAGGGGGGCTGCATTGCAAACAACATGGGATACAGTTTGTACAAGACTTGCCACTACATCACGACATAGCGAAAGAGCGTGGTGCCTATATAGCTCCAAATGTTTGGTTGTGTGCAGCGGGGACAATGGGACAGCTCTTCAGTAACTGCGCCGTTGTACTGGCAAGGCGGAAGGCAAGGACGAGAGGAGCCCGATGCATTTCCATCCTCAAAGAGACAGAGACACATCTTAGCGCAATGCAGCAAAAGTACCAGGCGCAACTCTCAGAGGTCAACGAGGCGATTGTCGCCGGCCAAGCTCTGCCCAGCAGAAGCGCGCACGATAAACTGGTGCGTAAGGATCGGCTGGTAGAGTTGCTGCGCAAGCGCAATACTCTGCGGCACTACCTGAGCGTGTGCCGCAAACGTAACAATCAGATGTTGGCCAAAACCATGGCCATCGAGCAACTCGAGATCAACGCCATGCAGTTGCAAGCCATCAAGAGCACTGCGGAGGCGTTTGAGAGTTTCAGCAGAAAAACGGGTGGTATGGACAACATCGAGGACGCCGCCGATAAACTGAGCGAGCATATGGAGACGCTGGCCGACATAGACGGCATTATTCAGGTAAGTACTTTATTTTTCTATTTTTCAAACATGCACGCGCACATACTTAACATTCAAAATACAAACCGTCTTATGTACACACACACGACAATATTCAGGAGAGCAATATGCTGCCCTTGGGGTTCAACGACGACGACGACGAAGCCCTGTTGGCCGAGTTAGCGCAGTTCGACGAGGAACTCGAAGACGCAGCTGCACCCGAGGACCCTGGTATAATCGGCGTCACAGTGAATGATTTAGGGACCCTCCCCTCCGTGCCGCTCATCGCGCCCGGAAAGACGCGCTCGGACGACGTAACAATTTCCCTGTCAAGCGAACCCATCGCGCTGTAAAAAAATAGAAACATTGTACACAACCGCTGTGAACCTTAAGAATTTTCTTCATTTTTGACCAAGTATATATTGTCGATCGACCCCGCCCTTTTGGGTATCACACCCACTGCTGGCTGCATGTCTTCTCTGCGATCTCTTTCGCGCCCCCTGCGCACAGACTTTGCCGTGGTTCCGCACGCCCCCGGCGTCGTGGCGTGCGGAAAGGGTGGGTTGGGCAGTGGCCCCGGGCCCAAGAAAGGCAATACGAGTAAGTATAGGTACCCCAGCTACGCGAAATCGGTCAAAGCCAAGGCGAAGCATCGCAAAAGCGAGAAGGAGGAGAGGCGACGACAGCGGCTTTTGAATCTCGGGTACCACCAGTGTTTGATCTGCCAAGATATCTTAACTTTAGGCGACGCCGAGGTGCAGTGTAAACGTCCCTGCAAAGCCTACTTTCACAGGGGCTGCGCCGACGAGTGGTTGAAGGGCGTGAGTACATGCCCCATGTGCAAAGAGGACCCCATGTTCGAGGGCGGTCCGACGGAGGCGCCGCAAGCCGCCGCGTTCCACAACGCCACAAACGTAGTATGGGAAGGAGACGACGAAGACGAGGACGACGACGAAGACGACGAAGACGACGACGACGAACGTCACTGGGTCTACGACGATCAACAACATTCTTGGAGGACAATAATTAATAATCCGGGTGGACAAGACGAAACGTTATACATAAAAGACTTTTTGGTGGAACATACGACTGATCGTGTGCTGGCACAGTCGTATTTTGACAATCAGTCATTTATTTGTATTACAGATTGGGTCCATTGTGATTTTATTACAAACGCATTGCCAATTTGGAAGCCATTACTGGAACCCAGTGGGCCCGTGGGGTCCGTGGAAGGGTACTACTTTCTTACAAATACAACTAACGATGATCCTGAAACGGGTTCTTTCGACGGACAGATCCCAGATACTTGGGCTACGGAAAACCCGTCTGAGATCCCGCTGTGTCAAACCATTATGAACGAGGCAAACGCTGCGACAAAAGTCGCGGACGTGTGCCAGCAGCTTCGGGGATTGCAAACACGCGTCGTTTCTTTGTCATACCTAACCCATAATTACATGGGGACTCTATGGCAGACGGAATACGGTGGCGCTTTTTTTGGGGCGATCGTGGAAAACATGTTAGGGTTAGGGTTGGCGCGTGGCAGCGATGAATGTGCAGATGATTTCCCTGAAAACCCACGCGATTTCAGGGATTTTGTTTGGCCGGATGGAGTCGATTTCGTGTACACAGATGTTAGGGTTATTGAAGTCAAACCATCTCGCCTGGCGGATTACATCGAGAGCGGCGGCGCGCTGTGGTGACGGCATCGATGATTGTTGGTATACCTAGCACACCTGTTACGCACAGAGGTTAACCATGGAAACCCACAGAGATACGAACGAAACCTTGGTAGCCTTTAAACCGGAGCGACGGTATGCTGTGGTGGTTGCGGCAAGTCAGGCGTACGTCATCAGCACGGCGACGCCGGGGGTGCCTCTGACTTTGCGGCAGGGGCGCACGGCGCAGCGGCCCGGCGGCACGCTGACAAAGACTTGTTGCGTGCCGCCGAGCTGCACGAAGCAGACGGCGCCCTGCTGCACGGCGGCGCGGCCGGCTTTCGCCACGCCGTCCTCGCTCTGCCACCACAAAAGGACGTCGTCGTACGTGGCATCCGCGCCCACTGTCTTTGAGTACACGGCCGTCGGCCTGCAAAACACGGCCCCAGGCGCAGACATGAAAGGATCACCTAGATAACATTACACAGACTGCGACTCGAAACTAAATACTCACGTTTTCATTTTGTTGCACACAGGTAGTACGCGTAAGTAGGGGCGTGGCGATTTTGGTGATTTTTGAACGAAAAAAGACCACATTATTGTTGGAGCTGCTTCTCTGATGCCTTCAAAGTCGGTCCGTTCATCACACCCCCGCCGCTCGCCGCTCGCGCCTCACCGTCGCCCCCAACGCCACTGTCTGAAGCCAACGTGTCTGTGCAATCGCTCGTTAGGCGCAAGTCTCCTCGACGCGCGCGACTTCCGCGTCGTCGCGTGCTCGTACGGCTGCAAGCGGCCGCAGTTCTACTTCCACGAGCCCTGCGCCAGACTCTACGCGCAGAGCCTGCGTACGTGCGGATACTGCAAAGCTAGGCTCATTCCTCTGGACAACACGAAGAACGCTTGCCTGCGCGACGCCCTGCAGACTCGTCGCAGTCTTCGCAAACGCCGACGTCTCGGAGCGCGCGTGGTATCGTTGCATGTCTAAATTCAAACTCGACTTTGACATCTCCTCCCATAACCGACCAGCACCTCTAAAGGCTCGCAAACCCGCCCCCGTCTCCGCAACGCAGCAACTTTCCGCACTTTCCGCGCGCAACACCTCTTCAAAACCCAAGACACCTGCGGACAGCAAAACTGCCAAAAACATAGACACGGCAGCACCTGAAACACCGACCGTCGTTCGACCGCTTGCGTTCTCATCGCCCTCAGTGCTGTCACGGATCAAACTCCGATTTCTTTTTGGTCTGTTTGGTTTCGTTGTTATTTGTGCAGGCGCCGTGTCGCTGCTTCTGGCCGTGTACTTTCTTCATGCGCCGTCGCAGCATGTTGTCACTATCTCGCAATGCCAGACACGCAATAACGCTATCACGTGCCAGTCCGCATGCGGCGTCCGGGGAACCTGCAAAACTTCGCGTATTGTTGCTTTTGCCACAAAACAGTGCGCCGACGAAGTTCACACAGTACATCTCCACAACGTCGGCGGAGGCGCGCGCAGGATCCCCGCGTTCCATCTCAGAGTGCCAAACACAAGCATGTTCACATTCACGGGAGACAGGGGCATTTTTCGACCAGCCAGGTGCCACGCAGAGATGCGCGACGTTCTCCTGCGCAGCGCTCCGATACCCCCCGCAGTGTCTCTCCAAGGCTACTTGTGGTGGATCAGCGACGAAGCCGCCCGCAGCTTCGACGTTGTGCGCAACACAAAGACCATTGCCGAACTGGACGCGTCTGTTGTGCTCCACGAATGCTACTCGCCCGCGCACTGCGTCTACAAACTGCCCATGGCATGCCGCGCCGCAAAAGAGGCTCACGTCTACGGCCAGGGGCCCTCCGGGCGAAAGCAAAGAAAAGCGGAAACGTTTGTGTTTTGCTGACCAACATACTGTAACGCACGTGCTCTCACTTCCGTGCGTTGCCGGCATGCTAGATACGCGGGCGGCGTGGCGGCTTAGTCGGACCAGCCGGCGTGTTGTTGTGTGCTGGGACGAGGTGCGCCTCCGCACGAAATGCAAAATGCCGAGAGCTCTTGGCATGGCGTTGTCCGCGGGCCGCACATGGTGCGTGCGCGGCGCGCTGGCGCTTCTGGAGGACGCGTGCGAAACGCCGTTTCGCACGCGAGCCAACTTGCTGCGCTATTTTTACCGATATGTGCTTACGTCGCAACAGCTGTACGAAGTTGGCCACGCCGTGCACCACGTTGCCACCATGAGGCTGGCCATGCGGCTCCGTCGGCGATCACGAAAAAGATGAGCAGTAAAGTACTCGTGAACATTACAAAGCCAAAATATAAGTGGCTTGAATGACTGCATTTCTCAGCCACACGTTCACTCCTTCTTCCTTTTATTCGTTCACCTTCCGTGTTCAATTTTTTATCGTGACTGCATTTCTCAGCCACACGTTCACTCCTTCTTCCTTTTATTCGTTCACCTTCCGTGTTCAATTTTTTATCGTTCAACATGGTACGGAACCAACCGAGGAAGCGACGAGGAGCACCCCCCGCCAAAAGGTCGGATGTCACCGGCAAACGCGCACGCAAGAACACTAACCCTGCGGCAGACTCGAGCGACGACGAC
>Ga0209631_10007911_pt1 | contig 10485 bp, 5 predicted proteins | sample COG_08_FD_184752 | JGI IMG/M metagenome (GOLD analysis project Ga0209631, IMG submission 184752) | Pelagic Microbial community sample from North Sea - COGITO 998_met_08 (SPAdes) (version 2) | ecosystem: Environmental > Aquatic > Marine > Neritic zone/Coastal water | place: Helgoland, sampling...
CCTGAATGTCGTCCGCATCGTCGAAGGACGTATCGCCGGTACCGGCCGCGGCGGCGGCGGCTCGCTGCTGACGCCTCCACCTCTTCTCAGCCGCCTTGACGAGCTCCGGGGCTAACCCCAGTCCCTGCGCGATGGAGATGGCGTTTGACTCGCCAAACTCACCCCAGAGGAGCCTGTACGTGGGGCTCAGCGTCTCCGCGTCGAACTCCACCGCCGCGTTCGCCGCACCGCCCAGACCCGACTCCGCCAGCGCCTTGACCTCCTCGTAGTGGGAGGTGGCCACCGTGAGCAGGGACCGCTTTTGCGACGCGCGGAGCACGGAGGACGCGAGCGCGGCTCCCTCCGCCGGATCCGTGCCTCCCCCCGGCTCGTCCAGGAGGACCACCACGTTGTACGCACCGTCGGGTGTCTCGTCACTGGCGGCCAGTATGCGCTGCAGCCTGACGAGGTGCGCGCTGAAGGTGGACAGACCCCCGTCCAGGTCTAAAGACTGCGCGTCGCCGAGGTCGGTGAGCACCCGCCGGGTCCACGGCACCCGCGACGGTTCACATCCGGCACCCGAACCGTCACCCGCGGGGATGTGGAGCCCCGCCCTGGCCATGAGCAGCGCCAGACCGAGCGCCTTGAGGCTCGCCGTCTTACCTCCGGTGTTGGGACCGGTGATGGCGACCAAGGAGGTTGACGGCGGGACCACAAAGTCCACGGGCACCACCGCGTCAATCGCATCCGCCCTCGAGGCGAACCTCGTAGATTGCTCACCACCGACACCCTCATCCTCCGTATCCGCCCCATCCCCGTCCACGTCGGGTTCGTCGAAGCCCTGCACCGTTTCTTCTTCCCCAACCTTACCCCCGCGCGGAAGCTCGGGCAGGTGACGCTCCAGCAGCAGCGGATGCTGCATCCCCGGCAGTCTCACCACTTCGTCGGATTTATTGTCGGCGCCCACCACCACCAGCTCGGCGGGCCACGCGCCGAGCCACCGCGCGTGCGACGCCCTCGCCGACGCCAGGTCAAGCTCCGCCATCGCCTCCGTCGCGTTCAGGATGGACTTACCCCCGTCGCCGCCCACGACCATCGAGGTCAGCGCTGAGAGCACCCTCTCCACCTCGGCGTCCTCCTCGTTGGCGAGCTCGAGTATGCGGTTGTTCAGCGGCACCGCCTCCGCCGGCTCCTTGAACACCGTCTGGCCGGTGGACGACGAGTCCAGGATCACGCCGTCCATCTCCGACTGGGCGCCTGCCTTGATGGGGACGCACTCGCGCCCCAACCTGATGACGATCTGCGCTCGCTCGGCGAAATTCTTCTTTTGCATGTACTGCGCCTTTTGTTGCAGGAGCGCCCGGAGTTCGCGTTCCGTCTCCCTGCGCTCGGCGCGTATCGACGCGAGCTTCTCCGAGGCGTCGTCCAGGACGTTACCCCCGGGTACCGCCACGCACCTTCGTATCTCGTGCTCCAGTTCCTCCGGGATGGCGACGAGGGGCGCCGCGAGTCGTCGCAGGGGCTCGAGCGCGTCGTCGTCCGGGGCGTGAATGAGCGCGTGGACCTTGGCGCACGCGGCGGCGGTGGTGGCGACATCCGCGAGTGACGAGCCGCTCAGCACCCGCCCCCTCGCCGCTCCCGCGATCCACGGCCTCACATCCTTCGTCCCTTCGAAGACATCGCGCGGGAAGCCCCCGTGTTTGTCTCGCAGGGTCGCAGCGGCGGTCGTCCCCGCGAGCAACGTGGCGCTCTCCTCGGGGGTGGCGCCGAGAGGTAAGGACGGGGTGCACGCTCGCATGCCGAGGGTGGTGGCGGTGAACGCGCGAACCTGCGCGCTGAGCTCGGGCCACTGCAGGAGATCCCTGGCCTCGGCGTCCAGGTCCTCCGCGGTCGGCTCGCCCGCCTCCTCCTCCTCGCCATCCTCCTCCAACGCACCTCGCGAGACGTCATCGGTCAGGGTTGCCGAAAGGCTTCGAAATCTCTCACCCCGGCCCCGACGGCGAGTGGTCGCCGGACGCGCGACTCGACGCCCGGATGCCGCCTTCGACGGTATCCGTAGCCTCCACAGCACGTGTGCCGTTCCTGAGACGGTGGACGCCGCCATCGTCGTTCGTCCACGGGCGCCGCGCGGCCCGAAGTGGCCGTCTAATAGTAAGGCTCGAGCACTTTCTGATAAAACTCTCGGATAAAACCAGCTCAGTTTCCCGGGAGCTCGAGCAGGACACAGGACCCTGCCGCGGGGATGGGAGGGTACAAAGGCAAGGCGAAGGCGAAGAAAGGGGGCGGCAAGAAGGGCGGATTCGACCGGGCCGCCCCCACGAGGACCGCCGAGCCGCACAACTTCGTCGCCGACGCCGGCCCGGGTTGCGTCATCTCTCACGTCGCCGACCCGCCGTGGGCGCTCGGCAGCGAGCGCATAGACATCCGGGACTACCCGAAGGGGACGCAGTTTCCAGACCTGGCCGTCGATCCCGACAGTGGGACACTGGCGGTGGTGAACGCCCAGGCTGAGCATCGCGTGGTACGCGGCCGGACGCTCGTTCCATCCCGTCGCCTCGTCGACGGCCGAGGCGTCGTGCCGCCTTTTAACAATTCAATTGCCGCCTCCTCGTCCCTCCCCATCCACCCTGACGTATCGCCCCCATTCGTTCCCAACAACACGCAGTGCTACGTGACCGTGTACGATAACCCGGTGTTGGACCGTGACGGGAACCCGTTCCCGTCCGGTCAATCCACGGACAACGACGGGAAGACGCGGCGTTGCGTCACCTTCATCCTCTTGGTCCCGCCGAAAACAATCGTACACGCGGCGACGCTGACCGAGCCAACCTCGGAGATTGACAGCGACGTGCAGGACTGGAGCGTACATCCGGCGCCCGATGACGAACACCCCTTGGTGCTCGGGTTCCCGCTGGGTGCCACCGAGGGTAATAAACCGGGGCCGTGGCTGTGCACGCAAGGGGAGGGTGGGAGCCTGACGCACTTCTTCAGCGGGAACCTCCACGCTGTTGACTTTAGGTGCGAAGAGGGCACTCCGATGTTGGCGGTGGGTGCCGGGACGGTGGTGGAGGTGAGCCAGGCGAACACGCTCACGGGGGTGGCGGTCAGTAACTTGTTCAAGTGGAACAGCGTCATGATCCAGCTGGATACGGAGGGTACCAACGCGGGCGCGGGTGTCGGAACAGACGCAAAGGCATCCGGAGAATCTTCGTCGGGCGGTGACCTGTTCGTGGAGTACGTGCACATCAAGGCCGGGAGCGTCCGGGTCGGAGTCGGGGACAGGGTTAACCTCGGGGATGTCGTGTGCGAGAGCGGCGGCGTCGGGTTCTCACCCGAGCCGCACCTCCACTTCACGGCGTTTAGGTCCAGGGAACCCACGGCGCCGACCACTCGGGTCAAGTTCCACGCCGCGGGGGGAGGCGCGCCGTACGTGCCCACCGCCGGTACGTACTACGACGCGAGCGGGGTGGTCGCCGCACCCACATAGCCGAGGATAGCGAAGGATAGCCTGTGGTACGATACGTTGCTCGATATCGTAATGCTGCATTTCCTAATTAAATTAATCTACGCGCGCGCTGCCCCTCTCTCTCTCCCACCCTGGTGAGGTTTAGTTCTGGAGCTTGCGGAGCAGGGAGCTCGCGGTGAGGGAGACGCCGAACCCGACGGCGCACGCGGAGGCGACGACGACCTGGAGGACGACCTCCGTGGTGGTCTCGTCCGGAATGGCGTAGACGGCGCCCGCTCCAGCCGCGGCGAGGACGAGGCCGAGGGTGGAGATGGTGCCGGGGGAGTTGCGGTCGTAGATGACCTTCTCGGCGGTGGAGAGGAGACCCGCCTTCTCGATGGACGCGAGGGAGATGCCGTCGGCGATGCCGAGCAGGCCGAGCTCCTCGGCCGCGGTCACCGCCTTGCCGATGAGCCTCAAATCGGCCGCCTTGGTGATGACCTTGGGCTTGGCCGCCATGGCCTTGACCTGGACGTTGCGGGCCTTGACAGCCTTGTTGGTCTTGACCGTAAGGCGCTGGCTGACGAGGGAGGAGGTCATGGAAGCCATCTTTGTTTCGGTGCGGTGCGGACGGTGCGTCGCGGACGGTGGCCGATGACGTATCGGAAATCTCCTTTTGGCCACGTATTTTCGATTCGCTGGCGTTTCCCGCGTCTCTGATTCGCCGAGAGAGATATTGATACGTAGTGCAGTTAGGGGAGGAGTTCATTTATTGTGAATTACGAGTTTGACGTTAGAAACGTTACTGGATGCATGTCAAGTCGTCTTCCCGAGATTGACAATCGAACTGTTTGTGCGCCCTACTTGTAGTAGAAAACTTGGCGGCTCCAGGGCAACAAACTTTTCACATCGGAGCGCCCAAGCGCACGCTTCAACACCGAGAGAGAGGCGCGGCACACGCTCGGAACGTTCACGATGGGCGGGGGAAACACCGTCGTGTTCGTCAGGAACCTTCCGTACTCCACGACCGACGCGTCGCTGACGGAGGCGTTCAGCAACGAGTTCGGTCCCGTCAAGGAGGCTTTCATCGTCGCCGAGAGGGGCCCCGGGGGCAAGTCCAAGGGGTACGGCTTCGTGTACTTCGCGCTCGCGGAGGATGCGGCGTCGGCGGTGGCCAAGAGTAAGTCGTTCAAGGTGGACGGACGCGCCGTGACCATCGACACCGCCAACAGGAAAGCCCCGGTCATCAAGGGGTTCGAGGGCAAGTCGAGCGGCGGCGGCGGCGACGGCGAGACCGCGCACGAGCAGGCGTCGCGCAAGGCGCTCGCCATCCTCCGGGGCGAGGACCCCGGCGACAGCGACAGCGACGCGCCCAAAGCAGAGTTCAAGCTCACCGGACCCGTCTCCGGCGACTTCCTGGCCAAGCCCAGGCCGGCGCGCAGGTCCGCGCCAGCCTCGCATCCCGCGCTCGCCGCCGACAAAGCGCCCCGGACCGTCGCGCTCGCCGGGCTGCGGCTGGCGGGTGAGCCCGAGGGTATCGACCCGGAGGCTGCGCTGGAGGCTGCGCGCGCGTGCGGTGGTGTCGAGGAGGTGACATCCCCGGCGCCCAAGGAGGTGGTGGACGCCGCACACCTGAGGCACGACGGGGCGACACGCGGGGTGCTCCTGGTGACGTACGAATCTGAAGATGTCGCGCGATTGGCGGTGACGCGGCTGCACAACACCCTGCCCGGCGTGGGCAAGCGCAAGGCGCAGAGGATCAAGGCGCAGCTCGCGGAGGGCGGCAAGGCGGCCGCCAACGCCGCCAAGCGGGGTAAAGCCGGCGCGGGTCCCGAGGCGGAGGGCGCGGCGGCGGTCGAGCTCCTGTGGGCCAGGCAGCTCGGTCACTGCGAGGGCGCCAAGCCCAAGAGCTGGCGCGTCATCATCCGCAACCTCGCGTTCAAGGCGACGGAGGAGGACATACGGACCGCCATGTCCACCGCCGGGTTCGTGTGGGACCTCACCGTACCCCGGGACTTTCACCACAAGCCGAAGGGGTTCGCCTTTGCCGCGTTTACGTGCAAGGCGGATGCGGAGCGAGCCGTGAAGGAGGTGAACATGACCGCCATCGCGGGCAGGCCGGTGGCGGTGGACTGGGCTCTGTCCAAGACCAAATACGCGGAGGCGCAGCAACAGGCGGAGACGAAGGGGCCCAAGGGGTCGGACGGGTCGGACGGGTCGCAGTCGCGGTCAGAGTCCGAGTACGACGACGAGAGCGGCTCGGAGGACGACGAGATGGACGTCGACTCGATGGACGGGGACGATATCGAGGATGAGGATGACGAGGATGACGAGGATGACATGGATGACATGGACGAAGATGATGAAGGTGCGGACGATATGATGCGCCGGGTCATGAACCGCGTCATGGACAACCCCGACGCGGAGACAAACCCGGCGGAGGCGTCCACCGGTCAAACCATCAAACACGCCAACAGACGGGAGGCGCGGGAGGCGGCCAAGGCTGAGAGGATCGCCAAGGCTAAGGAGACCGCCGCGCGACGCGAGGCGGTGAAGAGCCGGAAGAGCGCGGACGACTCCGACTCCGGATCCGACTCTGGACCCGACGATGAAAAGCCCCCGCCCAGGTTCGCCGAGAAAACGGACGCCGCCGCCGAGGGATGCAGCGTCTTCATCCGCGACGTACCCACAGAGTGCAGCAAGCAGATGCTGTTCGAGCGCATGGGCAAGTTTGGTAAGGTTCGGTCGTGCCGAGTGGTCATGGACAAAGCCTCGGGTCGGCCGAAGGGTACCGCGTTTGTGGACTTTGTCAAGCCAGACGCCGCTAAGGCCGCGGTGGATGCCGCGACGAAGGTTGAGGGCGGCGGGGTGAAGGTGGCGGGACGGAGGGTGGCCCTGGCGCTCGCCGTGAGCGCCTCTGAGGCTGCGTCGCTCGCCACGCAGCGCACGAAGGATGCGGCGCCCGGCAAGGGTAAGCGCGACGGCCCGAGGGACAACCGCAACCTCTACCTCGCGTCCGAGGGCGCGATCCACGAGGAGGGACCCGCGTCGCAGGGTGTGTCCCAGGGCGACATCATGAAGCGTCGCCGCGCTAAGGAGGAGCAGGCGCTCAAGCTCAAGAACCCCAACTTCTTCATCTCCAAGACGCGCCTGCAGGTGAGGAACGTGCCCCCCGAGGTTGACCAGAAGGAGCTCAAGAAGATCTTCCTCGAGGCGGTCAAGAAACGGGCCACGCAGGCCAACCCGCGGGTCATGCACGCCAAGCTGCTCTACGACCCCACCAGACCGGACGCTGACGGTAAACCCAGGTCCCGCGGTATCGGTTTCGTCGAGTTTGCCGACCACGAGCACGCCCTCGCCGCGCTCCGGTCGCTGAACAACAACCCGGATGTGTTCAACAAGGCGAGGCGACCCATCATCGAGTTTGCCGTCGAGGACGCGCGCGCGGTGAAGAAGCTGGAACGACGCAAGGACGGTCTCAAGCAGAAGCAGGACCAGTACGACGCGGACAGGAAGGCAAAGGCCAACGCGGAGGCTGCGGCGGCTGCCGCGAAGATCGCGCAGAAGCGGGGTGCAAAAAAGAACGGCAAGAACGCCGACGGAAAGAACGGCAAGAACGCCGACGGGAAAGCCGCGAACGGCAAGAACGGCGCCACCGGTGAGGCCAAGCCGAAGCCCAAGAACCCGAACAAGAAGCCCAAGGTTGGAAGCAAGAAGCGCAAGGCTGAGCGCGAGGCTAAACTCGCGGCGAACCAGGGGGCCGCTCCGAGTGGCGGGTCCACCGAGGGGAAGAAGAAGACCGAGGGGAAGGTCGCGCCCGCGGGAGACTCGGGGGCTCCTCGCGCGGCTAAGCGGCCGAAGACGGCGGCTGCTCCCGCGTCGGCCGACGACGGGTTGAGCAGGAGGGGGAAGAAGAAGACGCAGGTTCGCGGCAACGACAAGCGGGATCGTTTCGACGACCTGGCGGAGCGATACATGAGCAATCGATAGTACCTCGAAAGACACCTTCAAAACTAATACTACGAAGGTACAACACACAACAACTTGTTACAACACGTCAACGCTCGCCGTTCCCGCTCCCGTTCCGCCGCACCGCCGACCTGTCCTGCGACGACATGCTCTGCAACAGCGGGGCGTCGTCGTCCTCGTTCTCCGCGTCGGGGAGTCTGTCGAACCCGCCCCGGTTCCCTCCGAACATGCCCCCCCCGCCCGCCGTCTTCATGGTGTACTGCGCCGCGCTGGGCGGCGGGGGCACCGAGGGGGTGTCCGCGACCGCGCGTATGCTCACGGGGAGTATGCACGGCGCGCACGAGTTGGCCACGACCGCCGTCCTCGCGAGCCTGTTGATGAACCCCGGCGGCATCTTCCCCGTGAGCTCGAAGCACAGCGCCTCCACGAAGTGGTTACAGTTGCGCTCCAGCAGGTGGTACGTGTTGCCGTGGAAGTCGTCGTCCATCTCCCCGACCAGGTTCGAAACCTCCCCGGGGTTCATCTCCGTGGTCCCGACGTACACCTCCTCCCTGAAGATCGCCGGAGCGGGCGCCGCCTTCGGGGCCGTCTCGAAGATACCGCTCGAGGCGTAGTCATGCCCGCCGAACGAGAACTCCCGCCCGTGCACCACCAAGCCGCTGTGGAATATGCCGATTCCGAGCGGGCGCGCGTACTCATTCACCTCGCTCAGGTCGTACACGTTGACCATCACCGCAACCTGAGGCATCGCGTCTCCCTCCCGACGCAACCCCCCGCTAGATCTACTGCAAGGAGCTCCGACTGATCTCTCGTTTTTGTCAAGTGTCAACTCAGCTTCAGCTTGAAATTCGAGTGTGCGAGCTCACAGCAGCCGCGCACAGCGGGTCAGACGCCGGCGACTTTAGTGCCGGGTTTGGAGCCTCTCGGGGACGCAGGGGATATACGCGACGCTCACGGCCGAGCGTCGGGGTCGAGTGCTTCGGATTCGAGGCGGGCCGTGTGGGATCTGGGCGCGTGCCGGGGCACGAATTGAGTGGGAGAGATGACGGTGCGGTTCGTGCTGCTCGTGAACAAGCAGGGCCAGACCAGGCTCGCGCACTACAACGAGATCGTGCCCAAGGCGGAGCGGAGGCAGATTGAGGGCGAGATTGTGCGCAAGTGTCTGATGAGGAGCGACAAGCAGTGCTCCATCGTCGAGCACCGGGGGATGAAGGTCATCTACCGGAGGTACGCCTCTCTCTTCTTCATCGTCGGGGTGGACGAGCACGAGAACGAGCTCGCCGTGCACGAGTTCATACACTGCATCGTGGAGACACTCGATAGACACTTCGGGAACGTGTGCGAGCTCGACATCATGTTCCACCTGGAGAAGGCGCACTACATCCTGGAGGAGATGGTGATGAATGGCCAGATCATCGAGACCAACAAGTCGATCATCCTCGGACAGACGGCCCTGTACGACCCTCCGCCGGAGAAATAGTGAAGTGACGAACCGAGTTTATCATCATAGCCGTCATATCATAGCCATCAAAGAACTGCCTACAGATCCTCCTCTATCGTCGCCTCGTGTTCGCCCCTCTCTCGAGCGCGACGGCGCCGGACGTAAATGCTCAGATTATTCAGAGCACCTTGTCCAGCGCCATCACCTGCTCGGAGGCGCGGTACGGCCCGTCGGTTCCCTTCCTCTCCATAGGAGCGAGGAAACCGGCGAGCCTCCACCGTCAGGTGGCCCGTAGGTGCCGAGCTAGCTGCCTTCTGAGCCTGAAACCCGCGCTGCCCGGGACGTTAGTGGCGCCGTACGCGAAGTACCCAACACCGGCAAACACCGCCAGCATGAAGAGAGTCTCGGTGGCGCTACCGGGCGATGCATCGTCACCCCGCTTACCCGCTCCCACGCGAGGGACGCCCAGGTTCCCTGACCCGCCTTTACCTGACCCGGGGCCCCTCGGCCTGGGCGCGCCCAGACCGTGAAAGTATGTGACTAAAAACTTAGCCGTCGCGTCCTCGTCCCAATTTCTGTCCTCCGTATGACATTGTGGGCACAGTCCACGCGTGGGCCACTGGGTCTTTGGGAACTTGGGATCGCCTGAACCCACCGCCTCGCCCCGTGACTCCTGCTCTGATAGCCGCGCGTTTACCCTGTTGTGGGCGCGCCACGACCACAACACGCCGTCGGTTTTCGTCGCAACCTTCCCGACGCCGTCCGCCTCGTTGACCATCGCGATGAAGTGCGTCCTGCAGTCGTCGCAGGGGAAGAAGTTCTCGACCCAACGCGATACCGTGGCGAGCCACGTGGCACCCACGTAGTCGTTCTTACTCGACGCCGGTACCACGGACCTCGCGGCGAGCGAGTGGAAGAGGAGCCAGAGACCGCACGTGTATCCCCGCTTACCCTCCTCGCTCCCCTCGCACTGCCGCCACGTCAGCGGACCGACGTGGCCGTCACCGCACACCCTGTGGTCCGCGAGCTGGCGCCTGATCTTGTTGAACGCATCCGTGTCCGCAGGCTTGGAGTGTTCCGGCCACTGCTTGTCTATGCGTTGCATGAGAGCCCTTGATCCGTCCTTGCACGCCGCCACCGGGTGCGCGTCAGCCATGAGCCGCATGAACGAAACGAACGAATCCCTCGCCGTCGGTCGGAGCAGCGCGGCGCTGGTCATCTGATCGTACGCCAGCACGGTGGCGTGCTCGATGTCCTCCAGGTCCGCGTGGGGCGCCTCTGCCTCCACGTCGACGTCCTTCTTCTCGGCGTCGGCGATCGGGGGTTTCTGATCGTCCGCCGGGATGGGGATCAGCTCGTGCTCCGCGTTCAGCGCCTCGTTCACCCGGGTCACCATCACCTCCGCGTCCGTGTTTGGCGAGATCTTCTCGAGCTTTTCGCTGTGCCTCGCCTTGTGCTCCTTGGCGAACTGTCCGCACTTGCCGAAGAGCACGGTTGGGTAGCCGCGGACGTCGAAGTGCGAACAGAGGTGCCCGTTCGCGACGCAGTCCACGGACATGACGGTGACGTGCGGCTGAGGTCGCTCGTGCCCCTCCGTGGGGTTGGCCCAGTTCTCACCCTTATTGTACAAGGCGGCGATGCGCTCGTAGGT
>Ga0209631_10007914_pt1 | contig 10484 bp, 3 predicted proteins | sample COG_08_FD_184752 | JGI IMG/M metagenome (GOLD analysis project Ga0209631, IMG submission 184752) | Pelagic Microbial community sample from North Sea - COGITO 998_met_08 (SPAdes) (version 2) | ecosystem: Environmental > Aquatic > Marine > Neritic zone/Coastal water | place: Helgoland, sampling...
CCCCTCCGCCTCCCCAGGCGGCTCCCGCGCCCCCTCCCGGCATGCCCGCGGCGGCGCCCGCGCCTCCCCCGCCCCAGGGAACTTCCACCGGCCTTCCCCCGCCGGTGAACGCTCCCCCGATCCCCGGCATGCCCCCGGCGCCGCCGCCTCCCCCCAACGGCGCGCCCGTCCCTCCCGCCGCCAACGGCTACCCCGCGGCTGCGGTGAACGGCGGCCCGGGGTACACCAACGGAGCCCCCGCGGGGGTCCCCGGGGTCACCCCACCCGTCCCCGGCGTGGTGCCCGCGCAGGAACCGACTCCAATCTCCCCGGAGATGACGGAGGAGGACATCGCCGCCGCCATCGAGGCTGAGAAGCGGAAGCTCCAGCTCGCGCAGCAGGCGGAGCTCGACCGACTGGCGCACGAGTCCGCGATTCGCGAGCAGCAGGAGGCTATCCGCATGCAGGCGGAGGCGGAGGCCCGGGCGATTGCGGAGGCTGAGGAGGCGAAACGAAAGGAGGAGGAATTCCTCGCGAACATCGAGGTGGAGGTGGCCAAATCCGCGATCGACCACATCGCCAACGCGCCGGGCCGCAACCTCTACTTCACCGTCCCCGAGAAGCTCGTCGCCGGGAAGCCCGCCAAGATTTACATCAACACCGAGAACAGCGGCATCCTGGGCGGGCGCCACTCGGTTCGATTGGAGGCGGGATTCAACGACTGGAAGCTCGACAAGTTCGATACCTCGATGAAACCCGCGGGTCCCGGCGGGTACTTCTACACCGACTTCGTCGTCCCGGAGCTGGCGTACTGCTTCAACTGCGTGTTCGAGGCTGACAACATGTACGACAACAACGGGGGCGAGAACTGGTTCGAGACTGTCCACTACGGCAAGAACAAGGAGGAGGTTGAGAAGTACTTCCACGATAAGAAGATCTACGAGGCGGCGCTGGAGGAGGCCACCGCGGAGATCGAGGTGGAGAAGTACGAGCAGGGCAGCCGCAAGGAGGGCGTCGCCGACGGCGAGCTCCACAAGGACGGCCGCTGCATCGTCAAGGCGGACACGCCCATGAAGCCCGGCAAGACGGTCCAGCTCATGTTCAACAAGGCGATGAACCCCATCGGCGGCGAGGGGAAGATTCGCTGCCACGTGGGCTTCAACAAGTTCGCGCAGGGTTTCGAGCAGGAGGTCACCATGGAGCTGGTTCGCGGCGCGGCGGCGGATGACAACAACTACTGGTGGGGCGCGTCCATCAAGATTCCACCCACGGCGTACACGCTGGACATGGTCATCTCGGACGAGGCTGAGGACCACTGGGACAACAACGACGGTAACGACTACCGCCTTCTCATCCAGGGCGGCGGCAACGCCACCAACGAGGAGTGGGACGCGCGCACCCAGGAGCGGATGGCCTACATCGCCATCCAGAAGGAGCTGGAGGCGAAGAAGCAAGCGGAGGCGCTCAAGGCGCGGCGGCTTCGAAAGGCTGAGGCGAGCAAGACGGCGCGGGAGGTCACCGTGCGACAGACGCAGCACATCCTCGTCACGGAGCCCACGCACCCGGTGGCGGGCGAGGAGGTGACCATCACCTACCACCCGGAGAACACCAACCTGGGCGCCGCGGAGGAGGTGTACCTCACCGGAGGGTTCAACCGATGGACCCACGAGGACCCTCCGGGCGCGGTGAAGATGGACTCGTCCGGCGACAAGCTGGGCGTCGGGTCGGCGGTGACGTGCAAGATTAAGATCCCGGAGGATGCGTGGATGATGGACTTTGTGTTCAGCGACGGCATCGCGGAAGGGAGCACGTACGACAACCACTTTGGCAAGGATTACCACGTCCCCATCGAGGGCTCCACGGAGACGATGCCCCCGCTGCACGTCATGCACATCTCGGTCGAGATGGCGCCGATCGCCAAGGTTGGCGGCCTCGGCGACGTCGTGACCGCGCTCGCGCGCGCGGTCCACGACCAGGGCAACCTGGTGGAGATCATCCTCCCCAAGTACTCCTTCTTCAACCAGTCCCCGATGCTCGGCGGCATGGAGTACGAGACTCAATTCGAGTGGGGCGGGACCACCATCCAGGTTCAGAGGTGCACCGTCGAGGGCATCCAGGTGTTCTTCATCGAACCCCAGAACGGCTTCTTCGACGTCGGGTCCGTGTACGGTCGCAACGACGACGGCGTCAAGTTTGACTACTTCTGCAACGCCGCCCTCGAGTTCCTCACCTGCACGCAGCGGCAGCCGGATATCCTCCACTGCCACGACTGGTCCACAGCGGAGGTGGCCGGCGCGTACTGGGGCAACTACCACCACTACGGCCTGTGGAAGCCCAAGGTTGTGTTCACCATCCACAACATGAACTACGGGCAGATGAAGATCGGCGAAGCAGCGTTCAACTCGCAGATCACCACCACGGTGTCGCCGTCCTACGCCGGAGAGGTTGCCGGACACCCCGCGGTTAACCAGAACCTTCACAAGTTCCACGGAGTGCGCAACGGCATCGACACCGAGATCTGGGACCCCGATACCGACCAGTTCCTCCCCATGAACTACAGCGCGGATAACCACGAGGACGGCAAGCGCGCCGCGCGCGAGACCCTCCAGGCCCGCTTCGGTCTGACGTGGGGCTCCGACCAGCCCATGGTGGCGGTTGTGTCGCGCCTCACCGCGCAGAAGGGTCTCGACCTCATCAAGCACGCGATTGAACACAGCGTCAAGCGCGGCGCGCAGTTCGTCCTCCTCGGCTCCGCGCCCGATCCCCGCGTCCAGGCTGACTTCAACGGCCTGGCCGGGTCAGTGGGCGGGCCCAACGCGGCGTTCTGCTTCGCGTTCGACGAGCCGCTGTCGCACGTGGTGTACGCCGCCGCCGATTTTATCCTGGTGCCGTCGATGTTCGAGCCGTGCGGTTTGACGCAGATGATCTCCATGCGATACGGCGCGGTGCCCGTGGTCCGCGCCACCGGAGGCCTCCGCGATACCGTGTTTGACCTGGACACCGAGAAGTCGCGCGCGGCGTGGGAGGTTGACGGAAGCACCGACTACAAGGCGACCGGGGACCAGACCAACGGGTTCAGCTTTGAGGGCACCGACCCGGAGGCGCTCAACTACGCCCTGGACCGCGCGCTGGACTGCTACTACAACGATAAGATCTGGTTCAGGCAGCTTCAGGAGAGGATCATGCGACAGGACTGGTCGTGGAATCGCCCGGCGCTCGACTACATCGAGCTCTACTACAGCGCCATCCGCGGCTGAGATTATTTTTTATAACCGCCGCTAGTAGAGGTGCGGCGGGTGTTGGTTCCGACTCGGCGGCGTGACGTTTGAGGAGGAGAGGTGGGAGAGAGACTTTGGGTCGTCGCCGGCGATGCGACTGCGATGATAACTAATTGTGCAAGCATTTTTTGTAATCCATCATTCAAGATGAACGAACTTCAGTCCATCAGTCGCTCGGGTGTCCGGTTCCGAGAGACTGCATGACGAGTAGACGAGTCGATTTGATGTGAGCCACCAGTTTGTGCCACCGATAGGGCGGGTCGCACGTCACTCGTCTTTGTCCCGTCCGATGGCGACTGCGGCGAGGTGTGCCGCGTCGACGAGCGCTTCCGCTCGTCGCTCCGCCTTCCTCGGGGGTCGAGCCCATGTTGCGGCATCCTCGGCACCCGCTTCGGTTGGCGCGCGATCCTCCCGCGGCGCGCCCGTGCGCGTCGTGAGCGACGTGCGCAAGGATTGGAAGTCGAGCAAGAGCATGACGCTGACCATCGCGGACGAGGACGTCACGCACACGTTCGGATCGTACATCAGCGACGGCGAGCGCATCGTCAGCGTCACGTTCCCGGACCAGGCGCGCAGGCGCAAGCTCAGCGACACCACCTGGGAGGTGCAGCTGCTGCCCTTCTCGTTCTTGCAGTGGCGCGCCACCGTCTTCTGCACGCTCCGGCTGGAGCCCGTGAACGGCGAGCTTCGGCTGTCCGCGGAGGACTTAAGGATCGACGGACTCCCGCCCGAGCTCGGCGTCGATGGCAAGGTGTGGCTCACCATGGACGGAGCGTTGAAGCCCGCGAGGACCGCGCCCGCGGGCAGGCGGAAGGTCTTGGGAAAGATCACCGTGAATCTCTCCGCGGATGTCAACGACGCTGTGGCCATGTTCCCAGCCCTGGACGACGCCGTGAACCTCATCAACGACACCGTCATATCCAACCTGCAGGGGAGCATCAACGCGACGATCGCGAAGGACTACGCGAAGTGGAAGGTGGCGCAGAACGTCCCCGCATCGCGTTAGTTTGGTGAAGAGCAGCCAGATTTAGAATTGTTCATCACAGGCAAACAGTTGTATAACACTTCGCAATTGCGGTTAGAAAAAATTGGTTAGAAATCGGCACCAAAATGTAAAAGTAGACGACGAACGCACCACTCTCGCGCGAAGGGAAGGGGCATGCCGGCCCCCGACGCCGCCCTCGGGGAGTCCACGGCGCCGCCCGTGTGTCGACACTGGTCTCGAACGGGGACGTGCCTGTACGCCGAGAGGTGCCGCTTCCTTCACCCGCCCGACCGAGACGGGGTGGACGCATACGATCCATCCAACAAACCCGTCGAACGCTCCGATGAGAAGGGCGACCCGGAGCGGGGAACGCAGGGCAGACGGCGGGTGCGGAAGAGGGGTAAGTGCGGGTTCCTGCGAAGGTTCATGCTTGACACCTTCGGGCTGGAGCGCCTGCGTCGAGGCGTGGTGCTGGACGTCGGGGGAGGCAACGGCGAACTGTCCTTTGAGCTCGAAAACCTCAACGATGTCCGGTGCGTCGTGGTCGACCCGCAGCGTATCGCGGTGCGTAAGCTGGAGGTGAAGCTGCGAGGCGGGTGGTACCACAGGACCGCGCCGTTGCAGCGGTACAACACGGCACCTCCGCCGCCGGCGGTGGAAGGGACACGCGAGGAACGAGAACAGCGGATAGCCAAGCAAATAGAGCAAACAGACGGACCGAGCGTCTCGGGTCCCTCTTCAGACGCCGGCGGCTGGCGCCCGAGGCGGCCGATGCACTGGCGCGTGCTGTGGTCGCCGGCGCTGTGGATGGACGGGGGTGGTGGCGGTGAGTCGGGCGCGGACGTGGTGGCGTTGTACAACGCGTGGGCGGCGGCGAGGGTGATCCGGTTCCGACCGTCCCGCGGCGACGAAGATCCGGCTCTTCCGAGCTCTCGCTCTTCGCCCGGCGGGGACGGGACGCACGAACGGGACGGTGAGAAGATCACGAACGCGTTGCGAACCCTCGGGACGTTCGGGGACGGGGATCCAGGGGACAAAAAGTCGGCACCCGGGGAGGAAACGGCACCCGAGGAGGACGAGTGCGAGTGCGCGGGTTGCGGCGACCTCTCGGACGACGTCGGCTCCTGCGCTCTCTTCCCCCCGTCAGTCGACGCTGTCCGTCACGCCTTGCGTACGTGCTCCGCCGTCGTCGGGCTTCACAGCGACCACGCAACGGAGTGGATCGTCGACTTTGCGCTGAAGTTCAGGATCCCATTCGCGGTGGTTCCGTGTTGCGTGTGCCCGACTTTGTTCCCGGAGAGGCGGAACTTCGACACCGGCGGGGAGGTGCGGACCCACGAGGAGTTTGTGGAGTACCTGGTGCGTAAGGGTGCCCCTGGGGAGATTGGGGTTGGGCGGCTCGGGTTCGACGGGAAGGACACGGTGGTTTACTCGACGTGGACATGATGACATTAGACGTACTTGTAGACGGTTACACTCGACACTTTTTGCCTTGTCACTTTAAAGTTTGAAGGTTCCAAGAGCAGTGCAATTCTCGTCAGAGTGGGCGTGCGCGATGGCGGGCCCGTACGCGCGCTCGCCGGAGAAGGCGAGCCCGGTGAGCTCTGGCGTGCCCTTGACGCGCGATATTTCGGGATCACCCGCGCGCGGCGGGTCTAAGCGGGCGCCCCGATCCGCCCCGGCGTCCAATTCAGGCGAGCGCGCGCGGGATGTCACCCGGGCTACACAATTGTCGTCGCCGGTCAAGGGTGTGTACCACGAGGCTCTCGCGGAGGGCTTCCTTGGCAAGTACGGCCCGGTCGACGACGCCTCCATCGCCGCCGCGGACAAACACGCGACGGAGCTCAAGAGGCGGTACGCGCGCGCGCGGACGGAGGAGGAGCGAACGCGAGTTCTCAACCTCGCCTCCGAGGCGACGCTCCGGGCGAACATGATGCGAGCGGAGCGGGACTTCCTCCAAAGGCAAGGACTCGAGGTTCGAGGCGCTTCCCAGGCGGCGGCTTCCGACAGGGCCGTACGGATCAGCCTCGCGGGCAGCTCGGGTAAAAACGCCGCGGCGGTGCGAATACAGCGCATCGAGCGCGGCAGGCGCGCACGCGCTCGAGTCGAATCAATGAGGACGGAACGAGACGCCAATCGGGACGACGCCCGCGCGAGCTTCGACGACGAAGCCGCCGAGCGCTACAGCCGCGCGCGCGCCAGGGTCGGTAAGCTCCGCGCGGAGGAGCGCGTCGGCGCCGCCAAAGCCCGCGTCGCGAGGCACAAAGCCGAGGAGCGCACGCGCCGATGGGCCGAACCCGAACCCGCCTACGACTCGCCGTACCTCCACTCGCGGGAAACGACGCCAGTCAAGTCCCGGCCGACGTCCGCATCGTCGTCCAAGGCGGCATCTGGCTCCAAGGGCTTCCCGACGCCGTCCCCGACTAAGCGGCGGCCGACGAGTGCATCGACGTCTGCATCGAAGTCGCCGAAGGAGCGTTTGGCGGCGGCGGAGGCGGTTAAATCGGCGGAGCGCTCCCGGAAAGAAGCGGAGAAGCGCGAGCGGCTCGACGCTCGGGTGCCCATAACCTTCCCGGGCGAGGATGACCACGTCCGTCGCATGCGCCTCTTCCGCGAACGCGTGGAGGCGAAAGTGAACGCGGCGGCGTCGCTGCCCGCGCCCGCGCGGCCGCACAGCGCGCCCGCGCCCGCGCCGTCGCCGGGTCGAAGCATCCTCAAGTCACCGGCGCGGAACAACACAGCCGTGTCCGTGTCCGCCTCGTACGAGTCGACTCACGCGGACCGCTCCGTCGTTTCCGTTCGAAGCAGCGCGTCGTCGATGGGAGGACTCCCCGGCGTCGCGTCCCGCCCGAGGAGCGCGCAGCGGAGCCTCCACGTCAGCTTCGAGCTCGCGGACGATACCGCGGAGGAGTCGCCGGGGACGATGGCGAGAAAAGCGGAACAAACGATGGACGAACGGTTTCAGCCGAGGGACGTCGCGGACGCCGTGAGGGTCGCCCGAGCGGCTGAGCGCGCGCTGGCGCAGGCTGAGGCCGCGGTGGAGACCGCGATGCGAAAGAAACAGATGCGGGACAAGGTCAAGGCTCGTACCAGCAAGGGAGGCACGAGTCGGAGCCGCGAGGGTACCCCGCGGTCCACGCCGCGGAAAATACAAATCGTCGACGAGGACGCCGGACCCGAACCGTCGCCGTCGCCCTCGCGGCCTCGATCCGCGCTGAAGAAGTCGCCGGGCGGAGGCGGCGTGGGTATTGATATGTCCCCCGCGCGGTCCCCCGCGGCGAAGCGGCGGGTACGGTGGTCGCCCGCGCGGGTGATAGATCCGGCGTCCCCGGCGGCGAATCGGTCGCCGTCGCTCGAGCTGTCGCCGAGCCCGGGGCCCGCGTCCGCGTCCGCCGTCGTCGCCCGCGCCGCCTCCCGCGGTGCCGTCCCCGTGCGGGCCACCGCGCGGGCGTTCAGCAGGAACAGCAAGAACGAGAAGGCTCGCGCGTACAACGACGCGCTCCGCGACCGCGAGCACCGCAAACGCTTGGAGCGCCGAGAGCGCTTGGTGGAATCCGAGCGGTCCGCGGCGGCGGCGGCGGGGGTGAGCGTCGCGGACCACCTCGATGCGAAGCTCACCGCGCGTCAGCGCGCCGCCGCGATCATGAAGCAGGTGGACGCGGCTCAGCGCAATTCGGAGACGGTCGCCGGGATCTTCGTGTCGTACATCGCCGCGCGCAAGAGCGGTACGGAGGTGGACAGGCGGCACGCGAAGGACGTCGCGGCGATGGCGGGTTCGATGCCCGCGTTCAGGAACTTACCGCCCCGCCACGTGGTTGGCGCGTTGGACACCGCGGAGGTGACGCGGCACGCCGCCGGTGCCGTCATTCACCACGAGGGCGACCGCGGTGACGCGTTGTGCGTCGTCGTCGGCGGCGAGGTTGGCTTGTTCCAGAAGAGCTCGAACCTCAAGGGACCCAAGGCGCTCGCGCCGGACCCGCGGCTGTGGGCGACGAGCGGCGCCGAGCGCGGCCGCGACGGCGCGGACCCAACGTTCGCGCTCGTTCGCCCCGGGGACAAGCGACCGGGCAGCGCGGTGACCCCGCCGCGGGATGTAAATACCCGGGGCGCGTACGACGGGGACGACGGGTTGATGACTGACGCCGCGAGGGACGTCCAAGCCGCCGCGCTCGGCGCTCCTAAAAACTGCGGCGCTTTGGCCAGGCGGGTCCGTTTGGGTCACGTGTTTGGCGAGAAGGCGGTGCTTCGCCGGGGCGGTGAGGCGCGTGCGGCGACCGCGGTGGCGCTCTCCCCGGTGACCATCGTGTGTATCAACAAGTGGAGGTACGACGCCGTGATGGAGGCTGCGGAGCGGACGGAGTCGCGTGAGGTTGCCGAGTTTTTACGCGAGACGGAGTTGTTCCCGGAGAGCCGCGTGTCCGACGCGGACCTCACCGAGCTCGCCTCGCGGCTCGCTGTGATACGCGCGAACCCTGGGGATACGATCGTCGCGGCCGGGGACCACGCGAAGGGTGTGTTCTTCGTCCGCGTCGGCCGCGCCAAGGTGAGCGCGGTGGCCAAGGTGATGGTCGAGGCGCCGGACATCGTCGTGGGCCCGGATGACCTCCGGGCGTCCGTCCAGAGCCTCCGCTCCAGCCACGATTCGGGTGGTTCCACCACCGCGGGAGCCTCCCCGCTTCGCCCGAGATCGGGCAGCGGCGGAGGTAACTGGCGACGGGCGCCCACGTACGAGTTACGTGACGTGCCGTTGGGGGATTTGGTGACTCCCGCGGTTTTCGGCGAGGAGTGTTTGGTGCCGTTTGTACACCCAGACGGAGGCGCGGGTCCCGGACGACACGCGTTCACCGTCGTCGTGGACCCGGAGGGTGACCCAGCCGGCGCGACGTTCCTCCGCCTCCCGCCGAGCGCGCTCAAGACGCTTCCCGGGGTGGTATCGAAGCGTCTCACGCAGCTCGCGAAGAGCACGGGCGCGGCGAGTAAAGAGGCGACGCGGGCGCTCGGCGACGCCGACCTCGCCGACCTTCGCGGGTTCGATTCCTCGGTGGCGCGATCTGTTCCTCGCGAGGGCCTACCTAAGAGCGCCACGTCGCCGTCCGTCCGCGCGAGCTTCGGGACGTCCGTCGCGCCCAGGCACGAGCCCATACGCGGGCGTTTCGAATCCGCGAACGGAGTGGAGGAAGGGCGGGCTCCCGTCGGGGTCGGTTTAGGCGGCGGCGGCGGCCGGACCCGCGAGGTCGGCACGCCCACAGCGCGGGCCAGGCAGGCGAGACGAGACTCGGGGGTACGTCCCGCGACGGCGCTCGCGGCGATGACGCGGACGGAGATGAGGACGCGTGGGTATTTGGCATCGCCGGTTAAACCGAGGCCAGCGTCGGCTCGGTCCCCGATCAAGTCGACCTTACGGGCGTCACCGATGAAGTCGCGTCCGCGTTCGAACGCCTCGAACGTGCCCTCTGTCGACCCGGACTCCACGTTCGAGGCGTACCTCGACCACGACGACGACGCGGACGCCTCCTTCGGATCCCCCTGGGGCACACCCGTGAAGAAGTCGGGAGACGGTGAGACGGCGGCGACGCGAAAGTCGCGGGAACAACTTCGGTCGAGCATCCTCGGTTCACTCGGGGGCGGGGCGACCGGGGGCGGGCGGAAACAGGCGTGGAAGAAGGGCCCGGACATCCAGGTGAGGCTCACGAAGAAAGCCGCGGCGCTCGCGGAGAAGAACAGGCCGATACGGGAATGGCGCGAGCGGGGACTCGACGGCGTCGGCGTCGGCGGTACAATTGGAGCCGACGGCGGTTACCTCGGGAGGCCGGGGACGGCGGCGGGTGGCCGGCCGTCCACCGCTCGTGTCGACCGGGGTGCGATCAGGCCCCGATCCGCGGCGGCCGCGATGGATGATGGGGGAATATGGGGTGAGCACCAGTACGACATGGGGGGCTGGACCAGGGGCAGCAAGTTGTAACGAGACCCGTGAGAACGTTTGTCATGCTTCACGTCCGCCGGTTCAGGACGGATCGCATCGCTGACGGAAAAGCCGTCACACACGCGGGTGTTGTGTCTGGAAAGTGGGTCTGACTCGGACTGTTCCAAAAAATCCAAAAAGGCAGATATATATTTTCTTTTCCCGGCAATCGGCACAATCAAGCTCACGGAAACGCGCCAAGGCTCCAGCCCCGGCGTACTCCCCACGACTCTCAACCCACGAACCACCTATTCACACACCCAATAAGCCAAAATGGGGG
>Ga0209631_10007919_pt1 | contig 10479 bp, 8 predicted proteins | sample COG_08_FD_184752 | JGI IMG/M metagenome (GOLD analysis project Ga0209631, IMG submission 184752) | Pelagic Microbial community sample from North Sea - COGITO 998_met_08 (SPAdes) (version 2) | ecosystem: Environmental > Aquatic > Marine > Neritic zone/Coastal water | place: Helgoland, sampling...
GAGCTTTGAGAAATCAAGGATTCGCACGAATTGGAAAGATGATATTCTGTTAGAAAATTATGCCTATGGACATAACGGGAACGGAAAAGCTCCAGGCGGATGGGTTTTGAAATTTAATCCAGATGGCTCGGATAGAGAAATTATTAACATGGGATACCGCAATCCATGCGATTTTGCCCTCAACAGAGATGGTGAAATGTTTATTTATGATGCTGATATGGAATGGGACATGGGAACGCCTTGGTACCGTCCTACCCGAATTAACCACGGCGTATCCGGTGGAGAAAGTGGTTGGAGGGCCACATCTAAAAAGTGGAGGAAATATTTCCCTGATACAATTGGATCGGTTGTCGATGTGGGTCCAGGTAGTCCGACGGGAGTAATTTCAGGCATCAACGCCAAATTCCCAACTCAATATAGGGATGCAATTTTTCTTTGTGACTGGACATTCGCTACAATCTATTCTCTTCACTTAACCCCTGAAGGTTCTTCCTACAGTGGAGAAACTCGTACCTTTTTGACCAATTTGAATGGCTCCCTCCCCCTTACCGACGTCGATGTAGGCCCAGATGGTCACATGTATTTCTGCGTAGGAGGAAGGAAGGGACAGTCCTACCTCTACCGCATTCGATATACTGGAAGCGACTCTACTACGCTCTCCAAATTAGACACTACAAGCGAGCATGCGAAAGCAAGAAAAACCCGCCATATGCTCGAGTCCTTTCATGGGGGTCCCAACCCCAAAGCTGTTGAAACGGCATGGCCTTATTTAAAAAGCAAAGACTATCACCTTCGCTATGCAGCTCGTATCGCGATTGAGTGGCAACACCCAAAAAGCTGGGCAAGTAAAGCTTACGATGAAAGTAATGACCTTGCCGCAATTCATGCACTTTTGGGTCTGGCTCGTTGTGACCAACCAGAAAGTATGCAAGCCAGTATCAATCGTCTGCTACAGGTAAATTTCTCGAAGCTAAATAAAACAGATAAGCTTGCACTTCTCCGGACTTACTCAGTGATCATGAGCCGAGCTGGGATACCAAGCCAATCTCAAATTAATGCCATTGGTAAGCAGCTTGATATGCACTTCCCTGCAAATGACGATAACTTGAATGAGGAATTATGCCGACTGTTGTGTCATCTCCAGCATCCTTCAGTTGTGAGCAAAACTATTGCTTTAATGAAGACAACGAAAGCAGTAGCTCCCGACTTCGATCCCGAGGTGATGAAGCGGGGAAGTAACTACGGTAAAAAAATCCTCAGCACCATGGACAAAAGTGTGGCTCCTAATATTTTAAACATCCACTTTCTTTTCTGCCTCAAAGATGTATCAACAGGTTGGACCATGGAAGAACGGAAATCTTACCTTGGCGAACTGAAGGAATTACTCACAAAGAAAGGCGGACATTACTTCTCAGGCTATTTACAAAAAATTCGGGAGTCCGCCATCGCTAATGTTCCTGAAAAGGACAGGTTAGCCCTTCAGTATTTAACTGGAGAAATTAAAGGTATCGACCTTGCAAAGCTTCCCCGTGCAAAAGGCCCTGGAGTCGCATGGACGGTTGATTCTGCTCTCAACACGTTAAACGAGGAACCACTTGCTGGACGTAGTCATGCAAACGGGAAAAAAATGTTTTCCGCCGGGCTTTGCATCGCCTGCCATCGCTTTGGTAATGAAGGAGGTGGAGTGGGTCCCGATCTTACCCACCTAGCCAAACGGAGTGACTACAAATCCATGCTCGAATCTACCATTCACCCCAACATGGTGGTATCCAATCAATTTGAACAGCATGAGCTTACCATGAAGGATGGTTCTCTTGTAATCGGAAAAATTGTTTCCGAAGAAAAAGACCACTATTCCTTGGTGCAATCTGGTCTCCAACCACTGAACCTTACCAAATTTGAGAAATCCAAAGTGGCATCCAAAAAGGGGTCGAAAATTTCGATGATGCCAGGTGGATTAATTAATTCAATGAACGCCAATGAGTTAAAGGATTTGATCGCCTATTTTGTATCCGCGGGTGATCCCAAACATAAGGTCTTCCGGTCCACAAAGAAATTAGCAATTGAACTTATCAATGCAGTATATGGACAAGAGGGAAACCCCGAAAAACAAATAGGTGTAAAATCCATTATACAAAATAAAATTAATCAAATGGAGTATGAGTTCGTGATGAACAACGAAGTTGCCGGAAAAGACCCGGCAAACGGAGTAGTTAAGATATTGGAACTTACCTACAAGCTTGATGGAAAAACTCACACCAAAAAAGTTCGCGAGAATCAAAGCCTTTCCTTCTTCGAATAATTAATCAACTTAAACAAACTCATTGATAATTTTAATGTTCACATGAATGTAATTGAAGCCATCTCATCCCGACGATCCGTCAAAAATTTCGACCCAAACCATGAAATTCCTGATAGTGATTTAAAGGAACTTATTCGACTAACCAAGCTTGCTCCTTCCTCATTCAATATTCAAAACTATCGATTATTGGTTGTACGGGATAAAGAACTTCGAAAACAAATTAGGAGCTTCGCCTGGGACCAACCTCATGTTACTGATGCAAGCGTGTTATTTATCATCTGTGCAGATCTTCAGTCTCACGAAGAAGATCCGTCCACTTTTTGGTCTCATGCCCCGCAGGAAGTCCAGGATATGCTGGGACCGATGATTCGATCTTTTTACGAAGGTAATGAACAACTTATTCGGGACGAAGCAATCCGTTCATCCGCTCTTGCGGGCATGACCCTTATGCTCTCTGCAAAAGGTCTTGGCTATGACAGTTGCCCGATGGTCGGATTCGATGCTGATAAAGTTTCCAAATTAATTAATTTACCACAAAACTATATTCTTAGCTTTATGGTTCCGGTAGGAAAACAAACAAAAACAGGCTGGGAACGAGGTGAGCGGTTGCCCGATGAAAAAGTGGTAGCTTACGATCGCTTCTAAGTTTTTTAGCCTAACAGTTCTAAGCGTTTCTCCATAACCAACAGAATTGGTACTGTTGGTTAGACGAATTATTACCTCTTTAAAGGTTTTTAGTTTTGTGATTTTGGCTAGAAAATATTGAATTGTAAGCTTAACCATAAATATACTCCAGTTTTACACATGAAGAAAGTTAACTTCTCCCTTCTAGCCCTAATCATCCCATTTTTTCTATCTTTTGGAAAATACAGCATTCCGCCTGTACAAGCATCGGTAAAGGATGCATCCACTGCTTTGAATGTTCCCCCTGGCTTTGAAGTAGACCTAATTTACGAAGTTGATAGGAAAAAATTTGGCTCTTGGATCTCCATGGCCTTTGATAAAAAGGGGCGACTCACGGTTTCAGATCAGCAAAAGGCAGGGACTTTCCTTGTGGAAATCCCCAAGCCAGGACAAAAATTCGACGAAACAAAGATTAAGAAACTCAGTGTTGAATCTTCAGTCTATGGTATGCTTTACGCCTTTGATCATCTTTACATGATGGGGAATCGGAAATTAACCCGAGCCAAGGTTTTGCCAGACGGTAGTCTTGGACCAGTAGAATTCATGGCTGAAATGGCTGGCGGTGGCGAACATGGACCCCACTCGATCATTATTTCACCCGATGGAAAAAGTATTTATGTTATCGCAGGAAACGCAACCAAGCCTCCAGAATTTATCAATTCAAGAATCCCCACTAATTGGAAAGATGATGTGCTCCTTGAAAATTATGCTTATGGACATATGGCACAGGGCAAAGCACCTGGTGGATGGGTCATGAAAATGAGCCCAGATGGAAAAAATCGGGAAATTATAACCATGGGATTTCGAAACCCATGTGATTTTGCATTGAATCGGGACGGTGAACTATTCGTTTATGATGCCGATATGGAATATGATATAGGTTCCCCATGGTATCGACCGACTCGAATTAATCATGGCATATCCGGGGGTGACAGTGGGTGGCGGGCTACTTCCAAAAAATGGAGAGACTACTTTCCTGATACGGTGGGTTCAGTAGTTGATGTAGGGCCTGGTTCACCCACTGGAGTAATCGCAGGAATCAATGCTAATTTCCCCACGCATTATCGGGATGCACTCTTTATTTGTGATTGGACATTCGCGACGATGTATTCCATCCACCTTAAACCGAGCGGATCAACTTATATCGGTGAGAAAAGGGAATTTGTATCTAATTCAGACGGATCACTTGCACTTACAGATGTGGTGATTGGACCGGACGGTAATATGTACTTTTGCGTGGGAGGACGGGGTGGTCAATCCTACCTCTATCGTATTACCTACACAGGTTCCGAATCTACCGAGCTATCCCAGCTCGATACCACAAGCAAACATGCCAAAGCCCGAGCGACCCGTCGCAAACTGGAATCATTTCATGGTAGTGCCAATAAGGAAGCATTAGCAGTTGCATGGCCTCACCTCGGAAGCGAAGATTATCATATCCGCTACGCGGCTCGTATTGCAATCGAGTGGCAAAGTCCGAAATCGTGGGCACAGAAAGCTTATTCCGAAAAGAATGATGTAGCCGCAATCCACGCATTACTAGGTTTGGCTCGCTCCGATTATGAAGGCAGTCTCAAGCCCAGTGTTGAACGTCTCCTCAAAATAGATTTCAAGGAATTAGACAAAAGCGGGCAACTTGCCTTACTCCGAACATATTCAGTTATAATGAGCCGAGCCGGCATGCCTGAAAGAATCCAAGCCCACGCGATTGGAGAACAGTTGGATCTATTTTTCCCATCCAATGACAACAATTTGAATGAAGAACTTTGCCGAGTACTTTGTTACCTCGATCATCCTTCAGTGGTTCGAAAAACAGTAGCATTAATGAAAACAACCAAGGCAAAGATTCCTAATTTTGATACCGATATCATGAAGCGTAATAAGCATTATGGTAGCCGGATTCTCAGCACAATGGATGCGGATGCTACTCCCAACATTCTCAACATTCATTTACTATTTTGCTTAAAGGGTGTGCAGGTTGGATGGACCATGGAAGATCGAAAGGCGTACCTCGGTGAGTTACAAAACCTCATGACTAAAAAGGGAGGTAACATGTTTACTGGCTATATTCAAAAAATCCGGGAATCTGCTATTGCTTCAGTTCCAGATAAAGATCGCATTTCATTACAATATCTCATGGGCGAAGTGAAGAGCGTTGATCTTGCCAAACTACCAAAAGCTAAAGGTCCTGGCGTAGCATGGACGGTCGACTCAGGACTGAAGGTACTCAATGAAGAACCCTTAGCCGGACGAAGTTTTGCTAATGGCCAAAAAATGTTTTCTGCAGGATTGTGTGTAGCTTGTCACAGATTTGGGAATGAAGGAGGGGGCGTCGGTCCGGACCTAACCAATTTGGCCAAGCGCAGCGATTACAAGTCCATTCTCGAATCAACGATTCATCCCAACATGGTTGTCTCGGAACAATTCGAACAGCATGAATTAAAAATGAAAGATGGTTCAATAACAATGGGAAGAGTTGTCACTGAAGAAGATGGCGAGTATGGCCTCGTTCAATCCGGACTTCAGCCACTTAATCTCACTAAAATCAAGAAATCCAAAGTGGCATCAAAAAATGGCTCTTCAATATCAATGATGCCAGGGGGGCTTATTAATTCAATGAATGCAGAAGAGCTTAAAGATTTAATTGCATATTTTGTTTCAGCCGGAGACCGCAAACATAAAGTTTTCCGATCCCTTAAAAAACTCAAAGTTGAACTCATAAGTGCGCTTTATGGAGAGGATGGAAATCCTAAACGCCAAATGGATATTAAAAGTAAAATACAGAAAGAACTCGATCGCATGCAGTATGATTTTAGTATGACCAACAAACTAGCCGGAAAAGATCCAGCAGGTGGAGTCGTAAAAACACTCAACTTAAAATATAAACTGAACGGAAAAACCTACTCCAAAAAAATAAGGGAAAATGGTGCGGTCTCCTTTAATGATTAAACTCGAAGAACTGAGTCATTATTTCCCCCTTTGGTTGATGTTCAAGCCAGCCTGCAGTTTTGCTTTTAAGAATTAAGATTCAAATCTTGCTCCTTTAGTAAAAAAATTTTGCTCCGAAAGATAAATTTCAGCGGTGTTTTCTCGAATAATAATTGGTGATTAGCACTTACTATCAGAACACTTAAAAGTGCTAGCTTCTAAGGAACTTCCTAGAGAAAATTGAAAGACAAAGGAAAGAAATATGACAGCTTTAAATTGGTTTCAGGAATCTTTTGTAAGCAACATTCTCGGTTTCATCAAAATAATCGTATCCTGTTTTCACAAGAAAACTTTCAAATAATGCCCTATCCCCTTCCGGAACTTGCATGCCCACCAATACTCGGCCATATGCCGAACCATGGTTTCGGTAGTGAAAAAGGGAAATATTCCACATCGGATCCATATGCTTAAGAAAATCCACCAATGCTCCCGGCCTTTCTGGAAATTGAAAGCGATATAGTCTTTCATTTTCTATTTGAGAAGACACTCGGCCTCCCACCATGTGACGAACATGTAATTTCGCGACATCGTTATCACTCATGTCTTCCACTACATAACCCCGGCGTACGAGCTGATCGAGCAGTTCTGAACGGTTTGATTCACAATGCGGGAAGCCAACACCAACAAAAACCTGTGCATTCTCTACATTCGCATAGCGATAATTAAACTCGGTAACCATAAGATTACCGAGTGACTCACAAAATCGTAAAAATGCTCCCGGTACCTCAGGAATTCCAACGGATAGTAACATCTCTCTTTTCGCTCCAATCTCTGTTCTTTCTGCGATATGCTGAAGGCGGTCAAAATTCATATTTGCCCCACAATTTACCACCACGAATTTTTTATTTTCTACTGGATTAGATTGAAGATATTTTTTCATTCCCGCAACCCCCAGTGCACCCGCTGGTTCCTGGATAGTTCGATTTTCATCGTAAATATCTTTGATTGCGGCACAGATTTCATCAATTGAAACTGTGATTACCTCATCAACCTGGTCTTTAATTAATTCGAAAGGTAATTTTCCAATCTGTTTCACTGCAACTCCGTCCGCGAAAATTCCTACACTATCTAGAACTACTCGCTTGCCGGCTTTCATTGCAGCCTTTAGGCAAGATGACTCTTCCGACTCAATCCCGATTACCTTAATTTTTGGATACAACTCCTTAATATAAGTTACAATTCCAGCAAGAAGCCCTCCCCCTCCCACTGCCACAAAAATTGCCTCTATTGTATCTCCCATTTGGGAGATGATTTCCTTGGCAATGGTACCCTGCCCGGCAATGACATCTGGGTCATCGAAGGGATGAATAAATTCGTAGCCCTCCTCCTCGGCTAGTCTAAGGGAGAGTTTGAGGGCATCATCATAATTATCTCCGTGAAGAACAACCTCAGCACCCAGAGTTTTGACTGCCTGCACTTTAATCTCGGGGGTGGTCACTGGCATAATAATGAGTGCCTTGATACCGAGTTCCCTTGAACCTAAGGCAACACCCTGGGCATGATTTCCCGCGGAGGCAGTAATTACACCCTTTTGTCTTTGATTAGCGGAGAGTAGATTTAACTTGTGAAAAGCTCCTCTTATCTTAAATGAAAAAACGGGTTGTAAGTCTTCACGCTTGAAAAAGATCTTGTTTTTCAAGCGAGCAGAAAGTGAATCCGCACATTCAATTGGACTGCAAACCGCCAATTCATAAATACTTGTTGTTTCGATACCATTTAGAATATCTCTCTTTAAATCACTTAACTGTACGCTCATTTATGGATCTTATATACCCTTTTGAAGTTTAGAGAAAACCTAAACATAGTAGTGAAAATGAATGATTAACTTACTGCACACAACATTGAACATGCCGGTTGAGTATTCCAATTTTATTTCATGGAATTCAACCACTTGTTCCTAGAGCCTATACCTAACCATAGAGAGAATTTCATGAAAATTAAAAAACATTAAAAAAAGAAAGCTAATTTACACATCTTGCCAACCAAAGAGGGTATTATTGGCAAAAGACAGAAATTTGAAATGCTTGTGGGGAGCGGACCTACAACCTAAACAATAATTCCAGCGGAAAAGAAAAGGGCCTATCTATCACCAATTATCGCCTCAATTTAATATAAAAAAAGAGAAATAAAAGGACACTTGCAGCAAGACCAACCAATGGCGTTTCAATCCCACTTACGAACCGTTCCTCCCAAATGACTTGAGTTTGCGTCCCTAGTTCAGGCATTCCTTCAACAATTGGAATTTCAATTCTTTTCGCAACACTGGTTTGCCAAAATGCTATTTTCCATCCATCCCTACCCCAAATATAAGTACCAAGGGCAAGAGGAAGAAAGGAGAGTAATAATATGATACTTTTCATTTTTTAAAAATAGGAATCAATTTTAATAAATATTTCCATAATTATTATGATCATCAATTCTGGAAAGTTCCGATCATGAGTGATCTTAATGATGACTATTTCTTATCCGGCTTTACTGTAATCATGTATATTCCAAGAGAACATAGACTACTGCAAGTCAGGATCATTAAAGGAGCATCCCAACCTCTTCTCGAGAAAATTTTGCTCGTGAAATAATCAAAGTCGCTTCCAGTAATGTAGGTAAAGGAACCCTGATAGGTTAAGAAAAAGACAGAGATTAAAAAAATGGAAAGATTAATGAAAATAATTCCAAGAACAATTCTTTTTCGGTGTTCATTATTCATCATAGGCTTCTTTATAGAAAACCATCTTTTAGAATCTGAAGATATTTACAACAGAAAATAAAAAAGCACACTTACTCAAAAATAAGTGTGCTTGATTGAACCCAATTTGACCGGTTCAGAATTTTAAAATTGAATTACTCAATATTGGCTCCAACAACAGACGCCATTTGCATCATATTAATGGTTTCACCTTCTTTTAAATTTCTTAAATCTGTTACCTTACCACTCTTGCTTGTTGCATTAGTGTTCTTGAAAACAGTCAAAAGTTTTGCATCCGCAACGATGAATTTACCTGCGTTTTCAGGCTTTCCATTTTCAGTTTTCGTCTGGAGTTGGTTTGATTTAATGTAAGCCCAGAGTTTCTGTGTAATTTCTGTACGGGGAAGTTCAGTATCACCCAAGAATGAGGCTAAGTCGCTTTTTAATTTTACTGGTTTGTTAAGTCCTTTTGGTTCTGCCATTTTAATTCCTTATTGTTTAAGTTTTAATAAAAGATGATTGTTCATCAAAATGAATAATTCTGAATTCTGTTCTATTTAACCCTAAACACAATCTAATTTAAAGAATTGTGAACAACTCCTTTGATTTAATCCCGAGTAAAACCAACTTCATTATGCCGATTATTCTGGGCCAAGTAACACTTTGACTCCAAATAGAAGCAAAATCAATTTCTCACTATTAATTTTGGGTAATTACGCCCTCAGTAATAGTCCAAAACGAAATTATCCGATCTTTGTTCTATACTAGAAAAATTACTCTAAAGAGTTAATTTTTATAGAACGAAACCAAACGGGCTGGCCATGATACTGAAGTCCAAAGTGTCCATTCTTCGGAAGATCCTTCAACGCAATCTTAAACTTATTTTTGGAACCGTCTGGGTTTTTGTTGGGTTCTTTCCAGTCATCAATATTTACATCGATTACTTTTTTCCCATTCACTTTAGCCTGTATACTCGATCCCTTGCATGTCAGTTCCATCCTATTCCATTCCCCATCCGGCTTACCAACCGCAACCCTTGCTTCCTTTGCATCGTAGAGGGATCCCACAATGTGTTTCCCACTGTATAGTCCAGGAGAAGCAATCTGAATTTCAAATCCTCCCTGCACTGCATTCTTAGGGTCTGTACGGAAAAATAATCCACTGTTTGCTTTTTCAGAAGTCTTATATTCCAGGGAAATGGTAAAGTCGCTAAATTTACCCTTTGACCAAATTATTCCACCCGGTGTTTCGGAGGGAGTAAGAATCCCATTTTTAAGAGTCCAGTTTTTATTCAGACTAATCTGCTTGGGCGATAATAAATTAATTGCTTTGCCACCAAAAAGTGAAAAACCAGAGAAACCTAACAATAAAATGATTGGAAGAACGAGTAATTTTTGTTTTTTCATAAGTATTTTAGTAAATGTATAATCTAGTTAATTGTCTATAAACATATCAACAGCTATCCAAAATCATATTCCTCTTAGTTAGTCGAATGCTGAATTATAAATTCCATCAATTCCTTTGATTTAAAAAAATCGTCGCCGACTTGGTGTCCCTTTCCCGGCACGACCTTTACTTCAGCTCCTCCCCCTAACTTCGTATATCGATTGATCACAATCTCAGTATTATCTTCAAGTGGAACGATCCGGTCGGAATCTCCATGCACCATAAACAAAGGCACTTTTGCTTGAGCCAACCCTTCTAGTTGATGGATCGGGTTATGGAGATCAACCGTTTTTAAAAAGGTACCTTGATCCATTTCAAAATCGGCTAAAGTGGAGCTTAAATTTCGGGTCATCGGCCAACTCCTCAAATTCAAAAC
>Ga0209631_10007920_pt1 | contig 10479 bp, 13 predicted proteins | sample COG_08_FD_184752 | JGI IMG/M metagenome (GOLD analysis project Ga0209631, IMG submission 184752) | Pelagic Microbial community sample from North Sea - COGITO 998_met_08 (SPAdes) (version 2) | ecosystem: Environmental > Aquatic > Marine > Neritic zone/Coastal water | place: Helgoland, sampling...
TGTCAACTTTTCTCACGAATACTGGGAAGATGTTTTTGAACATTTTTTGGCTGAACATAAAAAAGGACGTACTCCTAATCCTGACGTTTTATGTAATCAAAGAATCAAATTTAAAGCATTCCTAGACTACGCCAAAGATCTTGGGGCAAGAAAAATCGCTACAGGACACTATGCAAGGATTAGTGAAGAAAATGGAAAATACTTCCTAAGAGCTGGTATCGATGGTAATAAGGATCAAAGCTACTTTCTTCATTTGCTTAATCAAGAACAGCTTTCACAAAGCTTATTCCCTCTTGGAGAGATTGATAAAAGTGAGGTTCGTGATATTGCAAAAAATAATCACTTTGTCACCGCAGATAAAAAAGATTCAACGGGCATCTGTTTTATAGGCGAAAGGCCATTTTCAGAGTTCCTAACGACATTTCTGCCTAAAGAGAAAGGTGACATTGTTGATCAGGATGGGTCTTTTATTAAGCACCATAATGGACTTCCTTTCTATACTATTGGGCAAAGAAAAGGCCTTGAAATTGGAGGCGGATACGGTAAATCTCAAGAGCCTTGGTTTGTAGCCGACAAATTAACTGAATCAAATCAAATAGTTGCTGTTCAAGGAGATCACCATTTACTTTATCATGATTCATTGATAGCTGATGACATTCACTGGATTGATGATGAACCTGAAATGCCAATGAGATGTAGTGCTAAAATACGTTACCGTCAGGCCTCACAAGACTGTACTATTTCAGTTGGTGAAGACCAAACTATAAAGGTTTTCTTTGCAGATTCTCAAAGAGCCATAACTCCAGGTCAATCAGTAGTTTTTTATGATGGTGATAGATGCCTTGGTGGAAGTGTAATTAAATCTAGACACAATGAATAAGTCAGCAAAACAAACTATAGCCCTTGCAAGTATTTTTCAATCATCTGCACTAGTTCATCAGCTTGCTATTTCTGGAGAGTGCGATAGTCATACCAATAAAGCAAGTCTGAACAGTATTGTTAGTTCGAGTGACTCTATCGATGAAATTTTTACCTCACCTGAAGATTTAAAAACTGGTTTTGATTCTTTAAAGCTCATTCTTGAGAAAAAGACAATAGAAATGCACAATGTGATGGTCTATGCGACAGCTTTGATTAATCTAGAAAAGAAATTAATGAAAAAACCCAATCTATTGAATCAGATTTCAGAGGAAATTACTCTCATAAACAAACAGGAATTTTTTGATGTATACCACAGCAATTCTATTGCCCGTCTAGCTGAACTTTACAAAAACACCCTCGGAAGCCTCAACCCTACCATTATGGTTCGTGGAGAACAAATTTATTTATCAAATCAACATACTGCCAATCACATTAGAGCGCTACTCTTGGCCGGTATTAGGGCGGTTTCATTATGGAAAACTCAAGGTGGAAAGACCTGGCACTTATTGTTTAGCAAAAAGAAAACATTGCAACATCTCAATTCACTTGCAAGTTAACTTAATCATATTTAATGCTTGCATAATTGCAGGTGAGACTCTATAATTCGTGTTTTCTTAATTTAAGCATAATTTAATTATATGGCTAATTCAGCAGGCTCAAAAAAACGCGCAAGACAAGCAGTAAAGCGCAACAAACATAACTCACAGATTAGAGCAAAAGTTCGTACTTTTATCAAGAAAGTTACTTATGCAATTGAGGCTGGAGATAAAAAAGAGGCTACAAGTGGCTTTGCTGATATGCAGAAAAATATTGATCAAGCAGTCAGCAAGGGTTTAATTCATAAGAATCTTGCTGCTAGAAAAAAATCTCGTATTAGTAACCAAATTAAAGCTCTATAAAGAGGCTTTAACCCTAGGTTCACTTCTAGATTATCAAATCATTGCTATAATTAAACCCTCACTGAGGGTTTTTTTATGTTTGAAGGTTTTTAACGCCATGATTAATGAAAGCGATAAGTCCTTGTTTAGGTCAACAGTTGAACATCAGCAGCCAGTTGACAAGGACAGCTCTAGAGAGAATAAAACCATTAAAACAAAATCAGAAAGGCCTTTTGAAAATTATAGTTTTCTTTATGAGCCAAATATTTCTGGCTCTCAAGAAGTCATTCATAATGTTGATGGCCTTTCTCCAAAAACATTAAAAAAGATGAAGCAAGGCAATATTGGTCATACCCCATCTATTGACTTACATGGATACAAAATAGAAGAGGCTTGCCGATCTTTGTCAGACTTTATTCATTTTCACTCAGATAAACGGTTTATCCAAATTATTCATGGCAAGGGATATCATTCTAATAATGGACTCTCAATTATGAAATCTCAAGTAATTCATTACTTAAAACAACACCCCAATGTTTTAGCCTTTTGCTCGTGCCCCCAAGACATGGGAGGAACCGGCGCGGTATTTGTTCATTTAAAAGCAAATGTTTAACCTTGAGGAAATATACTCAGTCTCCGACTATATTAAGTTGTGTAAAAACACGATTGAGAAAAATATACCCCAGTGCTTTGTCCAAGGCGAAATCTCCAACTTATCAAAGCCCTCTTCAGGCCACTGGTATTTCACTCTTAAAGATAAAAATGGACAAGTAAGATGTGCTTTTTTTAGATTAAATCAAAGAAAAATTAAATTCTCTCCTGAAAATGGAATGTCCGTAATCATTAGAGGGGCAACAACTCTTTACCCTCAGCGGGGTGATTTTCAACTTATCATTCAGCAGATGGAGCCTGCGGGGATTGGAAACCTTCAGTTGGCATTTGATCAGTTAAAAAATAAGTTACGAATAGAAGGATTATTTGATTCAGATAGCAAAAAAAATATTCCTTCATTCCCCAAAAAAATTGGAGTTATTTCTTCTGCATCAGGTGCGGTCATTAAAGATATTATCAAGGTATTAAAATCACGCTATCCATTTGCACAAATACTCCTCTATGACACCATAGTTCAAGGCGAAAATGCTCATAAAAAAATTATCAAAGCGCTTAAGGCTGCTGATCAATCTAAGAATTGTGACGTCATCATTCTTGCACGAGGCGGAGGCTCATTAGAGGATTTGTGGGCTTTTAATGAAGAAGATCTTGCAAGGGAAATATATGGATGCTCAACACCTATTATTAGTTCTATAGGGCATGAGACTGATACAACGATTGCTGATTTTGTCTCAGATCTCAGAGCTCCAACACCTTCTGCTGCTGCCGTAGCAGCAACTCCTGATATAAATACAATCCTTTACAATGCTTCAAAACTCAAACAATATCTATGTGATTCTATAAAACAATCTATTGAATCAAAGAAAAATACCTTGGCACTTCTCAAGCTTAAAATTATTGATCCAAGCCAACAACTTCTTCTCAACGCTCAAAAACTTGATGAATACGAATTAAGATTATTAAAACTTAACCAATCAGTTGTTAATGACCACAAAGAATACTTAAAGCAATTATCTTCTCAATTAAGAGTCCTGTCACAAAACTTTATTAAAACAAATCAGAATGATCTTGCTAATTATGGAAATTCACTGAACTTACTTTCACCCCTTAATACCCTCTCTAGAGGCTATACAATGACTCAAAATAAAGAAGGAAAGATCATTACATCAGTCAAAAAAATAAAGGCCAATGACTTAATTTTTACTAAATTTCATGATGGAAAAGTTACTTCAAAAGTTGTCAATAAAGAGGATAATTAAAACATATAAAAGTAAATAATTTACATATGAAATCCGATGTCACACTATTCAGGAGAATTGGCTCAATAAGCTATGATTTTTTCCTAGTATTTTCATTTGTTTTCTTTGTTGCTGGTGTTGTAATTCTTGTCAACAATAAAGAACCAATTACAAATAGTTTTTTCTTTTTTTTAGTAACACTTCCTGCAATTTTTCTATATTTTTCAATATCTTGGGTTAAAGGAAGGCAGACTCTTGGAATGCGAGCATGGAAATTTGAAATTGTTCAGAAAAATGGGGCAAATATAACTTTTAAACAATCTTTTGTTCGCTTTTCATTGGCTATTGTATCTCTAATTGGGCTTGGTTTAATCTTTCAATTCCTTAACAAAAATAGATTGCCCATTCACGACTACTATTCTAGAACATACCTGAGCTCAATTTATAAATAAAATGTCACGCAACCATCTACTACCAATCTAATTTTGAAGCCTAAAGCACAATCTGGTTTTATTGCTTTTATCTACAAGAATAAAATTACCCTTGCCTTAATTGTTGTATTGATAGCATTGGTGAAGCAAAATATTTTTGAAAATAATTTTCCTGGTGTTGTATTTGAAAGAGAGAGATCAATTGATCAAATTAGGGCCAACAATGTCAATTTAGCTTCTGAAAATACTATTCTTGAGAGTAAGATCAAAGGCTACACCGAAGAAGACTTGAATTTAATCGAATCCAAAGCAAGATTTAAGTACGGATTAATTAAAGAAGGAGAGTTTTTTTTCAAGGTTAATAGGATAGTTGAGACAGAAGCATCAACAGAAAATGACGAGGCTACATTATAATTGAGTGAATTGATCAAAATTGCCTGGGTGTAACCTCAAATATGAATAAAGATAAATATTTTCTTGTCGTCCCAGCAAGTGGAATTGGCCAAAGAATGAATTCCACAATTCCAAAGCAATATATTATTTTAGAAAATGGCTTAACCATTCTTGATCAGTGCCTCAATACCATCTTGTCAAATGAACTAATCTCAGGATTTATTGTTGCTCTTGATAAAAAAGATTCATACTTCAAAACTTCCGAGTTTGCAAAAGACCCCAAACTGATTTCAATCGCTACTGGTGGCAAAGAAAGATTTCATTCTGTTCTGAATGCATTAAATGCTTTAGATCAAACTGCAAAACCAAATGACTGGGTCTTGGTGCATGATGCAGTAAGACCTTGCATTAGAAAAGAAGATATCAATAAGCTTATTGAAGAGGTTGCGGATGATAAGGTGGGTGGTATTCTTGCCAATAGAATAGTTGACACAGTTAAACAAATAAACAATGGTGGACTTGTTTCAACGATCGATAGACAAAAACTTTACATAGCACAAACACCTCAAATGTTTAGATATGCTATTTTGAAAGATTCCATTGAAAAAGCAATAGAAAGCAATATGCATATAACTGATGAATCTGAAGCTCTTGAAAATCTAAATTATTCAATTAGAATTGTTGAAGGCTCATCTAGTAATATTAAAATTACAACTCAAGAAGACATCCATCTAGCAAACTATTTTTTGAAGCATCATGAATATTAAAACAGGCATTGGCCAAGACTCTCACCGGTTTGAAAATCAAAAAGGAAAGCCTTTAATGCTAGGTGGTATTAGATTTACGCACCCATTTGGGTTAGAGGGAAATAGCGATGCTGATGTAGTTTTTCACTCAATAACTAATTCAATTTCCAGCATTACAGGTAAAAATATCTTGGGTGATGTCGCAGATCAACTTGCACAAAATGGACATAAAGACAGCAGCGAATATTTGAAACTTGCACTGAGTGATTTGGCTGAATGGAAAATAAATCACATAGCCGTAGCCATTGAGTGCCAAACTCCAAAAATATCTCCCCAAATTAGTGCTATGAAGGAGAATATTGCGCAAATATGTAAAATTAATACCATCGATATTGGAATTACCGCAACCACTGGTGAAGATCTAACTGCCTTTGGGAAAGGCGAAGGGATTCAAGCCATCACAATAATCACAGTAAGTAAATCATGACTCTAATAGATAACCCTACTCGATCAAAAATTAAAAAAATTCACTTTATAGGTATTGGCGGATCAGGTATGAGTGGTATTGCTGAAGTACTTGTAAACCTGGGTTATGAGATATCAGGATCTGATATTCAATCTAGTGACGCTACTGAAAAACTTGAAAAGCTTGGATGCACCATTAACTATTCGCAAAAAGCAGAAAATGTTTTAGGAAAGCAAGCAGTTGTTGTGTCGTCAGCAATCAATAAAAATAATCCAGAGCTTCAGGAGGCGAGGCAGCAAAAATTACTAATAGTTCCTAGGGCAGAAATGCTGGGAGAATTGATGCGATTTCGATTCGGGATTGCAGTTTCTGGAACTCACGGGAAAACAACTACAACAAGCCTTATTGTTCAAATTTTGAGTGAGGCAAAACTTGATCCAACCTATATTATTGGTGGAATTATTAATGCAACTGGAATGAATGCAAAATTAGGCAATAGTGACTACCTCATTGCTGAAGCAGACGAGAGTGATGCCTCATTCCTTCATCTTCAGCCAATGTTGAGTGTTATCACCAATATAGATGAAGACCACATGGCAACTTACAATCATAATTATGAAAAACTGACTGAAGCTTTTATTAACTTCACATCAAATCTTCCATTCTATGGAATTTGCGTTGCCTGTACTGATGATCAGGGCGTAAGAGATATCCTTAAAAAAATTCATAGACCTGTTTTAAGTTATGGATTTGGCAATGATGCAGACGTAAAAGCCTTAAACATCTCTCAAGACAAAATGAAAATGACATTTGATGTTAGTTGTCAAAAATATCAAAAGAGCTTTCCAGTTTCTCTCAATTTAATTGGTAGACACAATATCCTTAATGCACTTGCAGCAATAAGCGTTTCATTAGAGCTTGATATTAATATCGAAGATATTCAAAAAGCCCTATCCCACTTTAGTGGTGTATCTAGGAGGTTAGATTATCACCAGGAACTAAAAATAAACAATCAAAATATTCCTTTATTTGATGATTATGGACATCATCCAAATGAAATTTCTGAGGTATTCAGCACCCTAAGAAACACTTTTCCAGACAAGAGACTTGTTGTCATTTTTCAGCCCCATCGTTACTCTAGAACCAGAGATCTATTCAATGAATTTGTAAGCAGTCTCTCTAAAGTTGACGCATTAATCCTTCTTAATATTTATTCTGCAAATGAAGCACCAATAAATACGATAAGCTCATCAACACTTGCTGATTCAATCAGAAGAAGAAGCTCGATAGATCCTATAGTTGCTAAAGATATTGCGGAAATTATTGAAATCATTCCAAATATTAGTTCAGAAAATGACGTGATTCTTACACTTGGCGCAGGAGATGTAAACAAAATTCCTCACCAGCTCAAAGAGCATTTTTGTTAGAAAGGAGCATGCTTAAAATCAACGAACCAATGTCAAAACACTGCTCCCTTAGATCTGGAGGGGAGACGAGTGAATTTTTTCAGCCTCTTGACATTCTTGAGCTATCACAGTTTTTAAAAAATAACACAAAACCCATCCTCATGGTCGGCTTAGGAAGTAATCTTTTAGTTCGAGACAAAGGCTTTGATGGCGTCACAATCCATACGAAAAATCTTAAAGAACTCAATATTTCTGATAACTTTATTGAGTCTGGTGCTGGAACTTCACTAGCAAAGTTGTCAAGATTCGCTTTAGCTAATTTTAAATATGGTGCTGAATTTCTAAGTGCAATTCCTGGATCAGTTGGAGGAGCGCTTGCAATGAATGCAGGTGCATTTGGCTCTGAAATTTGGCAATATGTCGTGTCGGTTAAAACGATGAGTTACTCAGGAGAAATTAAGGACAGAAAACCTAGTGATTTTGAGATTACTTATCGCTCCACTATCCATAAAAATAGCAATGAGTTTTTTGTTAGTGCTGTTTTTAATTTCAACTTAAAGGAGCAGAATGATGATGTAAGTGAATTACTCAAAAAGAGAAACTCTACCCAACCTATTGGACTTCCAAGTTGTGGAAGTGTATTCAAGAATCCAAAAAATCATTTTGCTGCAAAACTTATAGAGTCTAGTGGACTCAAGGGTTATTGCATCGGAGGAGCTTGCGTTTCAGAAAAACATGCTAACTATATTATTAATCAGGATAATGCAACGGCCCAGGATATTGAAAATTTAATTGCTCACATTCAAGATGTAATTAAGCAGCAATTCGACATAGAACTTGAAACGGAAATAATAATTATATGATTGCTGTTTTAATGGGTGGCTATTCTGCTGAACGCGAAATATCTCTTTTGAGTGGAGAAGCAGTTTATCAGGCTCTTTGTGAAAGCAGAATTGATTGCTTCTCATTTGATCTGAACGATCAGAATCTTCAAGAACTTTGGAAGATCGACTTCAATAAGGCATTTATTGTTCTTCATGGACGTGGTGGTGAGGATGGCTTTATACAATCTGAGTTGACTAAAAAAAATATTCCATTCACGGGATCAGATGCAAAATCCTCAAGTTTGTGCATGGATAAAGCTCTAACGAAAGACCTATGGAAGAACAATAACCTACCATTGTCTAATTCAATAGTTGCATCCAAAGGAAAACCACTTGACACTATTTCTTTCCCTTTGCCATGGGCAGTCAAACCCACTTTGGAGGGTTCAAGTATAGGGATAACTAAAGTGATAAATGAATCGGAACTAGATTCTGCACTAAAAGAAGCATTTCAATATGGTAATCAAGCCTTAATAGAGGAGTGGATTGATGGTGATGAATATACTGTTTCAATCTTGAATAATCATGCCCTTCCAAGCATCAAGATAACATCGGATCATGAGATTTATGATTATCATTCAAAATACTTCAGCAACAAAACTGAATACCTTTGTCCTTCAGATTTAAATAGCGAGCAAGAACTTAACCTTCAAAATATAGCTCTAGAAGCATTCAATTTAACTGGAGCTTCTGGCTGGGGGCGAGTTGACTTTATACTTGACAAGGATAGAAATCCTTTTCTTTTGGAGATTAACACTGTTCCTGGAATGACCTCTCACTCTCTTGTACCGATGGCAGCCAAGGCTTCAAATATGAGTTTTAACGAATTAGTTATCAAAATACTTAATGGCTAAGGAAAGAAAAAATCAAGTCAAAAAACAAAAAACTCCCGTAACTAGTGTTGTTAGAAAACTAGCTAGAAAACTAGCTTATTTGGTCTTAGCCCTTGCTTTAATTTTTGTGATTTATTTAGTTGATCGCTCAAAACTCCTAGATCCAAAAATTTCCTGGGAGATTGATGGTGTTTTAGTTACCGATGCCCAACGATATGAAGATTTAATTAAACCATTAATTGATAATAAATACCGAATAAATCTTAATCAAATAAAAATGAAGTTAAGAGAGAGTCAACGAGTCTCCAATGCAGATGCTGAGAGGATTTTTTGGAATCAAATTAAGGTATCAATCCAAGAGCATGATATTGCTATGCGGTGGGGCTCTGATGGCTATATCTCATCTAAAGGAGTTCTATTTAAGCCAGACTTCACAATCAGATCAGAAGCGCCTCTAGGGCTTTTTTCAGAGTCAAATGTAACTGACGCTTTCTTTGACTTTAGACAATATCAAGCAATTTTAGACCCAGTTAAAATTTCTATCTTTGAAAGAACATCGATCGACGAATTAACTCTTGAAAACAATATAAAAGTTATATTAGGAAACCAAAAACAAAATGAACGCTTAAAGATATTTGTTGAATCTTTTGAAAAATTAAAAGATAAAAAATATAAAAAGAAAATTACAACAAGAGGAATTTTTGATATGCGTTACCCTAACGGCTTTGCGCTGAGTTATTCGCCAGAATAACCTTATAGCATAGAGCAAAACTAATTGCCATCCAGTAAACAATCAGACTCATAACAACCCAAAAAATCACTTGGCCGACGCCCAACAGAATTATCAGGCCGAGCAGTATAGCTGGAACTCCTAATTTAATTATTAAAACACCAAATTGAACACTCAGGGAGAGTTTGATTTTTGTGAAGGAAGCATCATTTGCTAAACCAACTAAGTTAAGAGACATGGGAATAAGTAAAAAATAAATAATGGGGACCAAAAAAGGTGAAATAAAAATTGGGAACTGTGTAGCTAATGACAAAAATAAAAACAATAGAAAAAAACGACCCAACCTTAGATTTGGAAAAACAACGCCAAGTCTTGCAACTGCCTGATCACCTTTAACAACCAATCTATAGATATTGATAATGAGTGCCATGTATGCATAGTCAAACATTATCAAATAGAGTTCATAGAACCTCGGATACTCTTGGACTTCACCCACACCAAATAATTGAGCTTGGAGAGTCACCATTAATTCGGGCAATATAGTTATGAAAGGTATAGCAGCAAGAAGAGGAAATATACTCACTTCTAGTATCTTTTGCCAATTGGAATAAGAGAAAGCTAAGGTTGCAAGAATTGTTTGTTTAATTGGAATATTGTTCATGATAAATTTGAATTTACGACATTAATTGTAATGGTTAACTTATCTCCTGGTTGCAGAATATCTTTCTCATTTAGGTCATTCCAATCTCTAATCTGAGAGACTTTAACTTTATATCTTTGAGCAATTAAAGAAAGGTTATCTCCGCTTTTAACTGTGTAGACTATTTTTCTATTTATATCAATTCCAGTATTTGTTATTTTAGCTAACTCTGTCTTCTCTTTATCATCAATCAAAATAACTAATTCTTTACCAATCTGTAGAGGTGCTTTTGGAGCTATCT
>Ga0209631_10007925_pt1 | contig 10473 bp, 13 predicted proteins | sample COG_08_FD_184752 | JGI IMG/M metagenome (GOLD analysis project Ga0209631, IMG submission 184752) | Pelagic Microbial community sample from North Sea - COGITO 998_met_08 (SPAdes) (version 2) | ecosystem: Environmental > Aquatic > Marine > Neritic zone/Coastal water | place: Helgoland, sampling...
TGATGGAGAACGTATCGGTGGACATGATGATCTGAAAGAATTTTTCGGAAAAAAACAGGAAGGCACGACTTACAAACCCATTATCGCAATTTTTGCCACTATATTTTATAGTCGTCATATCAAGGTATATAATATTTGGAAGATTTGGGTGGTTTCCTTGGTCACCATTTAGGAAAGAATAAATATGTTTGGAATGTTAGACTATAGAGCACACAAATTATATTTAATACTTTTTGGTATTCCTACTTTTATAATATATTTATTCTCACTCTTCATTCTTCCTATTATTTGCTATTATTCAGGATCACATTTTTCTAATTTGATAAATTTAGGAGAGTACTTTTCAAGTTCAATAGTAGCAATAATATCGTTAATTATATGCACTATAATTTCTGTAGTTATAATAGAACTTATATGGACTCTATTTTGTGTATTAATTAATAAAACTGTTAAGTTTATTTTTGAATTGATTATTGATGTTATTCCTGCTGATGGCAGAACTAAAGAAGAAGCAGAATTAGTTCTTTATAATGGAAATAAAGGGATTACCCAAATTAAAGTGGGTAAACATCCTAAGAACTGGGATGATGAATTGACATTAAATTATGTAAAGCAAGATTGGATTCAGAGTTTGTTTTATCGTGAAATAGTTATGGATAGAATGAGAATAATTAAAGAGCACTTTTTGGATAATCCAGAAGAAAGTTGGAGTTGGTGGAAAGTAGATGAGATTCTTAAAGATAATAAAATAGAAGTGGGTTTAATTGAACGTTGGGTTAGTAATAACACTTATAGAGCTTGGACAATTAGGTATTCATTTATATTAATATTAATAATATTGAATCCAATTAATTAGAGGAATTATTATGAAAATACTTATAGGATTTCTACTAGCATTATTTATTTCTAGTCAGGCATATGCTCAAGAAGAAGGAATGTGTGGAGACATGCAACTAAAATTCTATTCACCTTTAGATATCATTAGTGGGTGGTATGGTTTAAGTACATATGAAAACAAATTCATTAGATACGAGCAAGGTTGTTTAGCTGTTTGTGAAGTCACAAAGAAAAAAGCAACATGTTCATTTCCAAAAAACGAAGATGGTATATTTGATTAAATAATTACTTATGTGACATCATACGAGTAACTGCTTCACTACCTAATGCTTCAGCTTCATCCATCCATTCCATTATTTTCTTTCTACCAATGATATAAAAATTACCAACCATAGAATCATGATTTGCTTTCTTATCAAATGCTTTTGTTTCAGGTGCATTTCCTCTTAACTTTGACAACATCTCCAAAGCCTTAAGTGCTGAATTAGTATGCCCATGTTTCTTGGCATAAGCATATTGATCTTCCAGTTCCTTAACCACATCATAAGATGTAGTCATCTCACTTCTTAGTTCCTCAATTCTTTCATTGATGTATGGCAATTGTAATAATTTAAAACCTTGCACTTTTGCAGAAGTACTAGCATAGCCAGCTGATTGTGCAGAGTCTGAAGCGTTTCCAGATAGTGCATATTTTTGGCAGAACTTTTCTTGTTTTTCACTTAACTTATCCTTCTTCATTTAGCATCTCATCCATGCCATTTACGTTGACATCTAAGTAAGGTCTTTCTTCACGACTAATTAAGACTGTATCAATCTCTTCTTGTGGCTTGTTAAATAGTTCAGCAAGGAAATGTCTAGTTGCTTCTAACATTAATTGTTTTCCTCTGCTAAATCCTCTATGCCAATCTTCAGACTCTTCATAATCATCTATTGGAATATTAGGATAGAACTTTTTCAGTTGTTGGTTATTAATATTACGAGCTAAGTTAGCACCCACCATTTCATCCAAGACATTATAATCTTCTTTAAAATTCCATGATGTACTATCAGTTTCAAACTCAGCTACTTCGTATTTAGTTTCCATTATGTTTTTTCTCCAAATGTTTAAGTAATTTTTCGTTGTGGTTTTTAATTGCATTAGCTTTTGCTTCTGCTCTTTCGTATTGTTTTTCCATGTAAGTTTTTGGTCTAGCTTTTCTTCGAGCTCTAATCTTCTTGAGCTCTTCTAAAGTATCTTTATGTTCATTGCTAATCATTTCTTTCTCCTTTCAGATAATCTCTATTGCCTAAAGCTTTATTAATTTCAGGTGTTAGTAATTGAAGATGACGAGGATTTATGCATCCATTAGTTCCCCTTCCACATTTATGGTCTACATCATATCTTCTTGAAATTCCTTCTGGTTGATAAACCCATCTATAAATAAATCTTGATAATTGAGTTGAGCAATTTCGTGCTTCTTCTGGTAAATATTTAAATCTTTTAGGGTTATGCTTTGCATATCCATCTGGTGTTTTTCCCAAGTGCTTCCAGCATGGGTCATTTGGATGTATCCAATTCATTACTGGGACAGTATATTCAACTCTATATTGTATGTACTTTAATACTTCAGGTGGACAATCTGGATGGACAACTATATCAGACATATCAAGACTATTTAAATTTACACTAGTGTAAAGTACTGATTTTTCATCGCTAATAGGCTCAAAGTCTAGAATTTTTCCCATATCATTTAAATTATTTAAGGATAACGAGGGGTCTGTTGTCCACGTACTTTGTCCACCTATGCTGTCCATATTATATTGGGCTAATCTCATCGTAAGGATCCTTTCCTGCTTGGCTGTTAAATATTTTTTCCCTATGCTCTTTTGACTGATTGCCATATGGCATGGCTTTTGTAGTGGCAAATAAACTTTCCACATATGCTTCTGAATGTTCACAATAATAAATCCATAGTCTTTTAGTCTTTACTCTTTTTCTTATTGGTAATCGCATGACACCAAACTCTTTTAGTCGAGATGTGTAATTACTTGATTTAGAAAAATGTTGTAATTCAATTGGAAGGTTTGCAGTAAAATCATTTAACAAAAACCATTTGTCATTTTTAAATATCTCTTCTCGCTGTTCATTATCTTGAGCAATCTGGTCACTAATAAATGCTTCAAGAGGATGTAATGAATCTTTAATTGCAAGTGATTTATCTTTTGTCATTAATGGTTCAACAAATGCAAAATTTCTATGGTCTTTATTTTGTTCATCCAGTAATGGAACTATTTCATCTTTCAAATATTTTTTGAAATGCCACTTTCCATTTTCATTATCCATCCAATTTTTTAGTCGCCCATAATAATGTGCATCTCTCTTTGTAACTTTACTATGGATGTAAAATATTCTTCTATCACCTTTGCTAATTGGCAATGGATTATATTGATTAGACAGCATCATAAAGTTTACATGGTTTTCAAATTCAATTTCATTTTTATTTTTGATATTGCAATTTACTAATGGGTCAGAAAAGTAAGGTTTAATTTTATTATAGACTCCCCAGTTTCCATTTTCGTATATCTCTTCGACAAGAATAAATCTTTTACCTAGCATCCAATATTGAAAAGAACCTTTCATCTGCGAAGGTGTAACCTTACTATAATTATCATCGCCTACTATATCGCCAACAAATTCAGCTAACATGGATTTCCCAGTACCTTGACTGCCTGAAATAATTAACCCATGCGTCATTCTAGTTTCAGGCTTGTGAATTAGATGAGCAATCCATTTTAAAATATGCAGTCTAGACTTATCATGTCCATTACAAAGCCAAAGCATATGCTCCAACATTATGTCAGGTCTTTTATAATTTTCATAAGCTCCTTCTGGTTCAGAAGCAGGTGCATATAAGTTAAGATATTTTTGCCCATAGTCACCAGTAACAATTCTTTTATTACTGCTTGGCTTCATTACCATATCTGTTACTACTCTATGCTCTACTTGATGCTTTCTTATAAATGAGTTTGGCGTTGTCTTATCGTCAGAAAATTTAATATGTTGGAAAGCTTCATTAAATTGTTTTTGGTTGTACATATTTTTTGGATTTGTCATATCTACAAATTGTCCTTGCTTAACGACATAAACAAAATTACCTATGACTGCGAATGCTTCATAATTTTTTGGCATTCTGATTACATTATTTTGTTTAGCTTTCTTTATATTAGTATTTACATTTTCATATGCTTCTTCTTTACTTCTTAATTGATGTTCCATTTTCTTCTCCTGTGTATGTGTGATTGAGGTTATAAGTTTGGTCGTATAGTTTTCTTGAAGTTTCGATTGATTCAGCTATTGAAGTTTTATCGAAGTTATTAACAATAATTTCTCTAGCCATAGCTCTAATGAAACCTAATCTTGATTTATCTTCGTGGTTCATTTGGGTTCTCCTTCGTGTGCATGAGTTAAATTAAATAAAGTCGTAGGGATTTTCTTTAAGTAGAAATCCTTGACTGTTTCTTGGTCTATATGAACTGGGTTATGGGAAGTTGCTTTTAGAGTACCTCGTCTAACAAGTGTATAGAGGTATGACTCACTAACCTGCATATGCTTGGCAAGGTTGTGAACTTGGAAATGAGACATAGTGGTTTACCTTTTGCTTAAGGTCACCATCACGATTGCAACTATAATTTTACGTGAACAATTTAAGTTGAAGCACTTAAAAAACTTTCTTGATATACACATTATACCATGGAAAGTAGACTGCTCGCAACTCCAGTACAGTATTTATTTTATTACTTAACCCTCTTATTTTAGGTAAGTATTTAAGAGGTCTATATTATATATACTATGTTGGGTTAATTTTTTTCCTCCCCCCTAATGATTTAAGCTCCAGAGGTATTATTCAGGATTTGATGGCTTCCTTTAAGTATAACCACCTCCTTGTTTAAGTTACCCTATTCGCTCCTATTAGCAGGATTTTTACTTCTATTAACGATTTCAAACAGCATATTGTCTTACTTGCAACAGCTATTATACCAATATAGAAGTACTTAAACTAACTAATAGTAGCAGAAAAAATGTCGTGCATGTGTTGTGCAGATTTATTTTGAAGAATTATCGAAGAACTGTCAGACACAATATATAGTCTGTAATGTATAGTAGAAGCTAAATAATGGTGGTGAGCCCTGTAGGGATCGAACCTACGACAAGCTGATTAAGAGTCAGCTGCTCTACCAACTGAGCTAAGGGCCCTCATAAATATAAAATAAATTAACTTTATAATTAAAAATATACAATCATTTATATATCTGAAATTTATTAATTATTAGAAGACACATTAATTATGCGACTATATCTGGGCGGCAATTTACTATTAGTTCAGCTACTGAGGCGGTATTTGATAAAGAAATAACAGTCTTAACTAATTCAGCTAAATCATCAGGTGAAATCATACTATCTATAGAAACACTTTCTACTTCACTTGTCATATCAGTAGCTACATAGCCAGGACAAAGAGCAGTACATCTTACTCCATGATCCCAGCCTCCATGTCTAGTTGCATGTGATAATGCTACTGCAGCAAATTTTGTCATAGAATAACCCACAGAGCTTCCATATACAGCTTTTCCGGCTAGAGATGCAACATTAACAACACGCCCAGATCCAGATTTTTTGAGATATGGTAAAGTTAGTCTGGTTAGAGATAAAGGAGCTTTTACATTTACTGTCCACATTCTATCTAAAGCATCTTCATTATCTTCCTGATCATCTACAGAAACAGACTCAACAATTCCTGCGTTATTAATTAAACAATCAATTTTATTAAATTTATCTATAGTATTGCTAACCCATTCCTTATGAGTACTTTTATCCATCGCATCAAAATGACAGTTTAGAATTCTGTTATCACTAGAATTTTCAATTATATCTTTTAATGAAGACACATTTCTAGCACCTAAACTTAATGAATAACCTGCCTTATATAAACTACGAGCTATCGCTAAACCTATTCCTCGGTTTGCACCAGAAATCATAACTACTTTTCCATTTACCTCAATCATAAAGGTCTCCTTTTAATATAGTACAATACATCTAACTTCCATACTCCATCGATCTGGAGCATCTTCTCTAGTAGAGGGATCTTCAAAAGCACTGTGAAAGCTAAAAGTACATGGGTTATGTAATGATTCATTATCAGATAATTTCCCATTAGATTTTGCTATAGAACCATGACTATCCCACTGCTTTATAAGTAATGCTTCATCTTTAGTAATTTTATTAAAATAAAACCACTTATGCTTTTTATTGTGTTTAGCAAAATAATTTTCACCTATTCTATCTGCATAATGAATCTCAAAAACTACTAAATCTTCAGGTGAAACTGTAATCGCATCACACAATGCAAGAGGATTTATTTCAACTGGGTCGTCAACAATATTTCTCCATAAATTAATAATTGCAAATCTACCATTAGCTAATGTTTCTATAACATTATCCTCCGATAATAAACTATTTGATTTTCCGAGTATTAATCTTAAAGTATCATTTTTTCCAGCTGGTTTAGCTAATTGGCGAAATCTCTCTGGTGCACTAGTAAGAGTATAGTCGCCATGAACAATATGTGCAGGACCTTGAACTTGTTGTCCTCCTTTAATCATTTTTTTATTTTTTTTACCAGAAGCTGAACGAATATTATGGTCAAAAGCATAAACATTTTTAGCGCCAGTTTTCTCTCTAACAAAATCAGCACAATGAATATAATATTTATCAATTACTTCTCTATTATTGAAAAAATTGATATTTAAATGGTTTATATTACTCTGAATTAACTCAAAACCATTTTTATCTAAATATATCTTTTTTTTACCAAGTTGATCACGTGCATTTATAACTGGCATTTCTACTTTTTCTAAATCTATACCTAAGGAACCTGCATCACTTCCATTAATATCCCTCTTGGTAAGCACTTTTCCATTTCTAAAAAGAGAATTATGCGAGTTTTCAGACATATAATTAAAAAAACCGTTACTGTTCATAAAACTAAAAACTCGCTCTTTGTTTATTAATTAATAATCAAAACTAAAACATTATTCAGATAGTGTAAAGCCCTCACCTATGTGAGTTTCTTTCCACCAACTGCAACTCTCTATATCTTTTGTCATCCATCTAATAAGATTAGGATGATCTCCTAAAGGTAGTTTTGCCCAATTATGTAGGTGCATAGGTGCGGCAACAGCAACATCAGCTATAGTAGGCTCATTTCCACATAAGAATTTACTATTCTCTAGTCTATTATCTAATATACTTGCTAATTTATGAAAATTTTCTTCTTCGTTTGCAAGTATTGTTTCATCAGTGGTGTCACCTAATAAAGGTTTTACACAGTTCTCGACAAGATAAACATAACATGAGCCAAACCAAGAGCTACTTTCCCATAATAGCCAACGATTAATATCAGCTCTAATTCTCAAATCTGTAGGATAAGCATCTATATTACTAACTTTTTCAGCAGCATATTGTAATATCGCATTTGATTCCCATAAGACAAAGTCACCATCTTTAAGAGCGGGAAAAGCAGCATTTGGATTTACTGCTACAAATTCAGGACTTTTTTGCTCAGCTTGAAAATAATCATATTTTTTAACAGTATAATCTGCCCCTATCAATTTAAGTCCTGCTAAAACCTTTCTACTATTTACTGTTCTTGGATCAAGTAATACTTCCATAGTTTCCTCCCAATTAGTTTAATATATATGAATAATAACAAATAAAATAATTTTAGTCATTGGAAAGAATTATAATTTAAAAAATAAATTAAATTTATAAAGACATATCTTATATAACAAGATAAATATTTTTATATAAAATAAACATTAATTATACATGTAGATTATTGTGATTAGAATAAAAGACTTATCAATATCTTTTGCTGGAAATGAATTATTTTCAAATGCAAGCTTCAACATTAATGCCAAAGAAAAAATTGGCTTAATAGGAAGAAATGGAACTGGGAAGTCTACATTATTTAAATTATTAAATAATCAATTAGAGCCAGACTCAGGATTTATAGAATTTTCTAAAAATTATAGTGTAGGTATTTTAGAACAACATATAAAATTTACGGAAGATACTGTCATAGATGAAGTATGTACTGTTTTAAACTCAGAAAGAGAATATGAAGTATGGAAGGGCGAAAAAATACTTAATGGCTTAGGTTTTACTGAAGATGAAATGTTACAAAGCCCTAAATTATTTTCTGGAGGTTTTCAAGTCAAAATAAATTTAGCAAAATTATTATTACTAGAGCCTAATTTACTTCTCTTAGATGAACCAACAAACTACTTAGATATACATTCAATTAAGTGGTTAAGAAAATTTTTATTAACTTGGGAAAGAGAAATTATTCTTATTACACATGATAGAAATTTTATGGATAGCATCATAACTCATACACTGAACATACATAGAGGTAATTTTAGAAAAATTTCTGGTAATACAAAAAAAATAAAAGACCAAATTGAGCAAGAAGAAGTTATTCATGAAAAAACAAGGATTAATCAAGAAAAAAATAGAAAAAAAACTCAAGAATGGATTGATAGATTTAAATCTAAAGCGACATTGGCAAGTAGAGCTCAATCAAAAATTAAAATGTTAGAGAAAGAAGATGTCTTAGGTAAATTAGATAATATAGAAAATTTAGATTTTAAATTTAATTATTTAAATTATAACAGCAAGGAAAGCCTATTAGAATCTAAGAATATTACTTTTGGTTATGATAATAATAAAACATTATTAAATAATTTCTCTACTAAAGTTAATAAAGGAGACAAAATTTGTATCATTGGTAAAAATGGCAAAGGAAAGTCTACACTATTGAAGCTTTTACATGACGAGTTAAAACCTCACTCAGGTGAAATAAATATTCATTCTAAATCAAAAATAGGCTATTTCGGGCAAATGAATATTGATAGACTATCAAATAATAAAACTATTTATGAAGAAATGCAGAGTGTTGATAATAATGTAATAGAAACTCAAGTCAGAAGAACTTGTGCACATATGATGTTTTCTGGAGATCTAGCAGATAAGAAAATATCAATATTATCTGGTGGTGAAAAAAGTAGAGTAATGCTAGGTAAAATTCTGTTAAAGCCAGTAAATATGCTTTTTTTAGATGAACCAACAAATCACTTAGATATGGAATCAACAGAAGCACTAATGAATGCAGTATATGAATTTTCAGGATCAGTTCTTATGGTATCGCATGATGAATACTTTCTTAATAAAATAGCAAATAAATTAATTATATATGATAATGGAAAGGTATTTAATTTTAATGGAACCTATAAAGAATTTTGTAAAAATATTGGCTGGAAAGATTTATAAAAGTTATATTACCAACCAAATATCCCATCTTTATATCTAGGAATAATTAAATTTCTATTTATATAAGCATTACATACTAATCCCATTCCAAACATTACGCAGATCATAGAAGTGCCTCCATATGAAACTAGAGGTAAGGGTACTCCTACAACAGGAATAAGACCACTAACCATCGCTGTATTTATAAATACGTAATAAAAAATATTAACTGAAACACCTATAACAGCAAAACATGAAAATCTACTTTTACATAACGATCCAATAATCAGTAAATAGAAAATCAATAATATAAATAAAGTTAATAAAACTAATGTACCTACTATGCCAAATTCCTCTGCTAGTAGGGTAAATATAAAATCAGTTTGCATTTCAGGTAAAAAATTCAAGTGACTTTGAGAACCATTTAAAAAACCTTTGCCAAAAATTCCTCCTGAACCTAATGCTATTTTTGATTGAATAATATGATAACCATCTCCAAGAGGATCTCTTGTAGGATCTAGAAATGTAAGAATTCTACTCTTTTGATAATCATATAATAAAAACAACCAAATAAATGGAGCTATTATAATTGCTAATAAGCCGCTAAATACAAAAAACCATATAGATAAACCAATAACAAATAAAATTGTTAAACTAGCTATAATTAATATTAATGAACTACCTAAATCAGGTTGTAAAAAGATAATATAAGCAGGTAAAAGAATTAATATTATTGGAATGATAAAATTCTTAATACTACCCAATAAATTTAAATCTTTTTCAGCATGAAAATATCTTGCTAAAGCTAATATTATAGTAAATTTAATTAGTTCACTTGGCTGTAAATTAAATATGCCAAAATTAATCCATCTTTGAGAACCCATTCCCGTATTACCAATAAAATCAACTGATATTAATAAAAGCAAACTTATAAAATAAATGTAATACGAAGCGCCTAACCAAAATTTTATACTAACGAAAGAAACAAAAAAGAATAATAATATTGATAGGATAAATCTGTATAGTTGCTTAGAGGCCCATGGATCCATAGATCCTCCGGCGGCTGAATACAAAAGACCTAAACCTATAGAAAATATTAATATTAATAGAATTAACAAAAAATAATTTACATATAAAAATTTTTTAAAAATATAAGAACCAAAATTTAATATTTTTTCAGATATCATTTTATTTTAAGAGACTGAAATATCAGTATCTATACCCTCTATAATTTTTCTAGCTTTAACTAATATATCTCTTGCCATAGGAGCGGCATTACTAGCTCCACC